>MTLC01000830.1_pt1 | contig 10023 bp, 10 predicted proteins | sample 1982451 | NCBI WGS metagenome assembly MTLC01 (sample SAMN05710165, study PRJNA340218) | biofilm metagenome | isolation source: sample SPH anode biofilm adapted to +100 mV | place: USA | collected 2012-02-03 | reverse complement strand
AACAAGTCCCCGTAGCTCAGCTGGATAGAGCACTTCCCTCCTAAGGAAGGGGTCGGACGTTCGAATCGTCTCGGGGACGCCAATAAAAACAAGGGCTTACAGTGTTTTACTGTAAGCCCTTTTCTATTGTCTGTGTAATTCCTGTGTAATTGTGATAGTCGTTCGGCTCAGCCAGTGTGTTGATAACGGCTCTCCAGTTTATCAGTAGCGGACTGAATGTGTTCTCCGTTGGCGTGTGCATACCTGGCAACCATTGCGAGCGTTTTGTGTCCTGAAATTCTGCCCACAGTCGGAAGATCAACTCCAGCCTGTACCAGGTGGGTTATTGCGGTATGTCTCAAGGTGTGGCGGCAGACGTCGGCAGACAGCTCAGCATCGGCAACCACTCTGCGAAAAGCGACTTTAATGTTAACCGTATGGCCGGTTAACGATTTCTTCGGGCGCATCCACGAGCTAAAGACCAAGCTCTCTCTGCCCGCAAATGTCCATTTCCTAGAAAACGAGTCCGTCGATATCAATGGCGTCCTGTTCATCGGTGCTACCCTCTGGACGGATTTTCTCGGCAAGGATTTCTTCAAGATGCAGTACGCCCGGAAGAACATGAATGACTTTGTCGTGATCAAAAAGGCTGACGGGACACGGCTCATGCCGGAGGAGACGGTCGACCTGTTTCAGGAATCGAAACAGTTTATCTTCGAGAAACTGGCAGCTGCGGAAGAAAAGAAGACCGTCGTGGTGACACACCATGGGGTCTCTCCTCTGTCCATTCATGAGCGGTTCCGGGGCGACAGCCTCAATTGCGCCTTTATGACCGATCTATCCAGTGAGATCATTGACCACGGCCCGGATCTCTGGGTGCATGGCCATACCCACAACTCGTTCGACTATTCACTCGGCAAAACCCGAGTGGTTGTGAATCCCTATGGGTACAAGGAAGTGGAGGTAAATCCGCAATATGATAAACAGCTGATCATAGACATATAGTGGCTTGATGGAGGAGCATCATGGGTACCAAGACAATCCGCTTCGAGCGGCAGAAGTTGTATGAACAGGTCTGGGAAAAGCCGATGACAACGTTGGTAGCCGAGTATGGCCTGTCCGATGTTGGGCTGCGCAAGATCTGCAAGCGCCTGAGCATCCCCCTGCCACCTCAGGGATACCACCTGCGGATGCACAAGGGACAGCGGCCTCCGCTACCTCCATCCAAAGATGGGGTCAAGGAGCATGTGACTCATATCTATGAGCCCGAACAGCGATCAGTCAATGATTTGCCTCAACCGGTCGAAGTCCCGGAGATTGCGTTCGAAGAACTGCCTGAAAATCGGATTATTGTTTCCGACACGCCAGCAACACTCCATCAGCACATTGCCGAGGCCAAAAGCCAACTCAAGAAAAACAAGCCCGACAATTACGGTCGCGTTTCGACCTACTGGAAACGTGGCAATGATATTTCAGTTTTCCCGGAATCCATCGAGCGGGCTTTGCAGATCATGAATGCTCTGGTAAGAGCACTCGTGAAACGAGGATTCACGGTATCGGTCGACGAGAAGAACAACGCTACGGTTGCTAAGGTGCTTGATGAGCAAATTGGTTTTCGGCTTGAAGAACGGTCGCGCCAGATTCGGCATGTTCCGACTCCGGCTGAGTTGCTGGATGAGAAGAAACACTCATACCGTCATTATCCGACGTATGATTACATAGCAACCGGTGAATTCTCCTTGAAAATTTCCGGGGCATATCAATACGAAAAGATCTGCAAGGACGACAAAAAAGGGAAAATCGAGGAGAAGCTGAATTTTTTCATTATCGCAATGATCAAACGGGCTCTCCAAGTGAAGGATGATCGCACCCGCCGAGCCAGGGAAGAAGAAATTCGTCGGGCCAGAGAACAGAAGCGTTGGGAAATGGACTCTCTAATTCGCAAAGAAAAGGAGAAAGTCGAGGCTCTGAAGAAAGAATGTGCTGCTTGGCATGAAAGCCAAAGGCTTAGGGCTTACATTCGTGCCGCGTATGAAGCGGGGCCATTTGATCCGGAAAGCCCCTTTGCGAAGTGGCTTGTCTGGGCAAGCCTTCAGGCAGACCGGATGGATCCGCTGAAGAACAGTCCTCCATCAGTTCTGGATCATGATCGGTCGCACTGGTGATGGTGTATTTTGCATCGTGACTTATTGATATGTTGCAGGCGTCATATATGAATCGCGGCTTATAGTTTGTATTTGCAAAAATGAGCATTTCAAGGTATATATTGCGCATGATAATAATGGAGTGAGTCAATGTACTTGGAACTCATCGATGAATTTGCCGCCAAGGGACGTTACTGCTTTTCTTTTAACGAAATCGCAGAGAAGCTTGATGCTTCCCCGGTGGCAATTAAATCTGCGCTGAATCGATTAAAGAAGAAAGGCGAGCTGGCAGTACCCTATCAAGAGTTCTACGTTATCCTCCCACCCGAACATCGTGTACGCGGCTGTCTGCCTCCCCAGCAATTTATTCCTCATCTTATGCACCACCTTGGTGAAGTTTATTATACCGGCCTGTTGAGCGCTGCCGAGTTTCATGGAGCGGCCCATCACCGTCCACAGGTTTTTCAGGTCGTTGTAGCAAAAGCTCGTCGTCCGATTGAGTGCGGCCAGGTCAGGGTAGAGTTCATCTTTAGAAAAAATGCCGCCGTCATCCCAACTGAACCAAGAAACACCAGCGCCGGAATAATACAAATATCAACTCCAGAAGCAACGGCACTTGACTTGATAGGATATGTTCGTCATTGCGCCGGTCTGGATAACGTCGCCACCGTGCTGGCAGAACTTGTTGAAAAGATCGATGTCAGGCAACTGGCTGAAGTCGCTGCACTGTCACCAGTTGCCTGGGCGCAGCGCCTTGGTTATATCCTTGAACTTTTGGGGGAAAACGACAAAGCCAATGTGCTTGCTGATTCTCTGCATGGCTTACATTTCATGCCGACTCCCCTGGTGCCAGGAACCAGTATCAAGGGAGCAAAGAAAAACTCACGATGGCAGGTATTTATAAATAGCGAAGTGGAGCCGGACATTTGATTGATCGCGCCTATATTACCGAATGGCAACAGACAGCCCCGTGGCCGCAACGTTACCAGGTGGAGCAGGACCTTGTCATCTGTCGGGCGTTGGTTGAAATATTCAACCATCCCCTGCTTGCTGAACAATTGGCGTTTCGTGGTGGAACCGCCTTGTTCAAGCTCCATCTTCCACCAGCCCGCTATTCCGAAGATATCGATCTGGTTCAAGTCCAGGCGGGCCCAATCGGTCCTGTAATGGATGCGTTACAGGAAAAGCTCAATCCTTGGCTGGGTATTCCGAAGCGGAAACAGTCCGAGGGGAGGGTTACCCTCACTTACCGGATGGAGTCGGAAGAAGGCCTGCCATTAAAGCTCAAGGTGGAGATCAACTCCCGAGAACACTTCTCTGTGCTTGGATTCGACCGACGAGAGTTTTCTGTTGAATCACGCTGGTTCAGAGGGTCTACCACGATCCTGACGTATCAGCTTGGGGAATTATTGGGGACCAAGGTCAGAGCGTTATACCAACGGAAGAAAGGTCGTGATCTTTTCGATCTCTGGAAAGCCTTTACCTGTGCCGAATTAATGCCGGAACAGATTGTCAGCTGCTTTCTAAAGTACATGGAGCACGAAGGGCACCGGGTTTCCCGTGCAGAGTTCGAAAAGAACCTCAGAGAAAAATTCAATGATCCCCGTTTTCTTGAGGATATAGGGCCGCTTCTTATGAAGAACAGCGGGTGGGATTTTCATAAAGCTGCTAATTTTGTAATGGATTCTCTGGTGGCCTGTTTGCCGGGAGAGCCTTGGCAGGGAAAGTAAAATTGTAAACGACATATTCTGTCCTACTCCTGTTGTATATATGAATAAGAGCAGAAAGATGACTGGCGGGATTATGGAGATTGCAGTTGATCGAGGTAACCAATGTGGATAATTACCAAAGATTTTGAGGACAGTGGAAAAAGTGTCGACGTCCGTTCGCACGATTACGACGAGAGCATGAGAGATAAACTGACTCATTGCTTCCGGCTTCTTGATGCGGACAATGAAGTCTATTATGAAGGTCTTTCTGATGATTGCGATTCGGAAAAGGCGTTCGCTCCACTTGATGATTTCGGAGGTGGTTTTGCGGGTTGCGTTGAAATCAAGTACCTGCAAGACGGTATCTGGACGACTCTTTGAGATGACAATGTAACTCGTGAAAATCCCAAAGCATCTACATGTAGCCTGTGCGATCATCGAGCGTGATGGCCTCGTTCTTGCCGCCCAGCGAAGCGCCACCATGAGCCTGCCGCTCAAGTGGGAGTTCCCCGGCGGGAAGATCAATCACGGAGAGACCCCAAAAGAGTGTCTTCGGCGAGAATTAATAGAAGAGATGGGCATTCAGGTGAACGTCGATAAAAGTCTTTCCGCCAATACTCACGATTACCCAACGTTTTCAATCACGCTCCATCCATTTGTCTGTGCCATTGAATCAGGAGATATTGTACTTCATGAACATGCCGCTGTAGCTTGGCTACCACCAGATAAATTGCACACCCTCAATTGGGCTGAGGCTGACTTGCCGGTAATCCAATCCTACCTTGATGAATGCAGGGCCACCTGATGAAATTGCTGCATCACGGAATATATGAAGCATTACTTGATGAAGCCTTGCAGGAAGCGCTGGCCAGGCGGCCGGAGCTGCGGCGCGTCTTCGGCAAAATTGAACCCGAAGAAGAACCGGCACTCTATGCCAGTTTCGTGGCCAAGGTGCTGAAACAGGCGCTGCGGGAAGAGAGCGATCCGGCGCTGCGGCTGGCGCTCTGTAATCGAATTCTCGGCACAGTAGCTGCCGAGCCGGGACAAGGACATCTGAACCAGCGCCGGCTTGTCTCGGAAGCCAAGCCGCTACTGCTGGAAATCACCCCGCCCAATTACAATCAATCCGGCCTACCCCGGCCCCTTACCTCCCTCGCTGAAAGCAGTCTCTTTACCGGTTCTCCCAAGGAACCGCAACTGGCCCACGAACTGCTGGAAGAGATGCGCTCCTCCGATGGGGTTGACATTCTAGTGTCGTTCATCAAATGGTCGGGTCTGCGGTTGCTGATGCCGGCCTTTGAGGATCTGCGCGACCGGAAGGTACAGGTACGGCTGATTACCACTTCCTACATGGGAGCGTCCGATGCCCCGGCAGTGGAGTGGCTGGCCCAGCTTCCAAACGTGCAGGTGCGGGTTTCTTACGATACCGAGCGGACTCGACTGCACGCCAAGGCCTATCATTTCAGGCGGCAGAGCGGCTTCTCCACCGCCTACATCGGTTCGGCTAACATGTCCCAGGCTGCCATTACCAGTGGGCTGGAGTGGAACCTAAAAGTCACTGCCCAGGACATGGCCCATGTGCTGGACAAGTTCAGTGTTGAATTCGAAACCTACTGGAACAGCCGGGAGTTCGTCCCCTTTGATCCGGAGCGGCCGGAACAGTTCCGCAGCGCCCTGGCCCGCGCCAAGGACAAAGGAGCAAGCGGCCCTGCGGTATTCTTCGACCTCACCCCCCATCCATTTCAGGAGCGGATTCTGGAAGCGCTGGAGCGCGAGCGGAGTGCCCACGACCGCTGGCGCAATCTGGTCATCGCCGCCACCGGCACCGGCAAAACCGTGGTGGCGGCCTTCGACTTCAAGCGCTTCTTTGACCGGCGAAAGCGGCAGGCGCGGCTCCTCTTCCTGGCCCACCGACAGGAGATTCTTCAGCAGGCGCTCGGCACCTTCCGCAACATTCTGCGGGATCAGAATTTCGGCGAATTGCAGGTCGGCCCCTACGAGGCCACCCGCCTGGAACATCTGTTCTGCTCCGTCGGCATGCTCGCCTCCCGCCGGCTCTGGGAGCAGGTGGGGAGCGGCTTCTACGATTACATCGTGGTTGACGAGGCCCACCACGGCACCGCCAGCAGCTACCGCCCCATCTTCGACTACTTTACCCCGCAGATTCTCCTGGGCCTCACCGCCACCCCGGAGCGGATGGACGGCGACAACGTGGCCGCCGATTTCGGCAATCGCTTTGCCGCTGAAATCCGCCTCCCCGAAGCGCTGGAAGAAAAACTCCTCTGCCCGTTCCATTATTTCGGCATAGCAGACCCCATCGCCATCAATAGTGACCAATTCTGGCGTAATGGCAAGTACGATGCCGCCGCGCTGGAGAATGTCTACGTGCTGGACTCGGCCCGCGCCAGCCAGCGGGTGCAGGCAATCATCACCGCCTTGCACCGCTACGAGCCGGACGTGGCGAGCCTCAAGGGGATCGGCTTCTGCGTCACCATCCGCCATGCCGAATACATGGCCGAACAGTTCACCCAGCGGGGCATCACGTCAGCCCCCTTTGTTTCCGGCATCTACACCAACCAGTGCGCCGACCTGCTGTCCCGGTTGAGAGACGGCCAGCTCACCTTCCTCTTCACCGTGGACAAGCTGAGTGAAGGGGTGGACGTGCCGGAGATCAACACCGTCCTCTTCCTTCGCCCCACCGAGAGCCTGACGGTCTTTCTCCAGCAGCTCGGCCGCGGCCTGCGCCATGCCCCGGAGAAGGACTGCCTTACCGTGCTCGATTTTGTTGGTCAGGCCCATCGCCGCTACCGCATCGACACCAAACTGAAAGCGCTGCTCCCCCGGCATCGCTTCTCTATCGACAGGGAAGTAGAGCAGGATTTCCCCCATCTTCCGGCCGGCTGCGCCATCCAGCTTGATCGGCTTTCCCGCCAGTACGTGTTGGAGAACATCCGGGAAAATCTCGGCCGGCTGGCGGTGCAGGTGCCGGACCGGCTCCAGACCTTTACCAGCGAAACCGGGCAGGAGTTGACCTTTGGCAACTTTATCCGCTACCACGATTACGAGCCGGAAGTGCTGCTGGCCAAGGAGTCGTGGAGCGAGTGGAAAGCCAAGGCTCAATTGGCGCCGATTCCGGTCGATCCCGATCTGGCGCGGCTGAAGAAAGCCCTGATCCAGGCAGCCTTCATCAATGGCCCGCAGGAAGCGGCACTGCTGCGTCGTCTTTTAGCCACGCTCGCGGCCGGGCAGGTGGCTGAGGCGCTTACCCTGGCTGGTTCATCCACCATGCTGCTCTATTACCGCATCTGGGGGGACAAGGCGGAGCGGGTCGGGGTAACGTCGTTGACAGATGCCTTCCAGCGGCTGGCCGCTAATCACACAATCTGCACCGATCTGGAGGAGATACTGGCCTGGTCGCTGGATAGCACTGAGGTTGCCGGAACCGCTCCGGAGCTGCCGTTTACAGTGCCGCTGGAACTGCACGCCCAGTACGGCAACAAGGAAATCCAGGCAGCCTTTGGTCGGGCCAACCTGGAGAGTGCCGGACAGACCGGGGTCGGCTTGTTTCATTTTGCCGACATAAAAACCTACGCTCTGCTGGTGACCTTCCAGAAGACAGAAAAGGAGTTCTCCCCCAGTACCATGTATGTGGATTACCCCATCAGCCGGGAACTGCTGCACTGGGAGTCCCAGGCCAACACTGCCCAGCATCATACTGACGGCCAGAATCTGATTGACCACCATGAGCGGGGCTATACAGTTCTGGTCTTTACCCGTGGCCAGAAGAAGCGGAATAATGTCACTGTGCCGTTCACCTACCTGGGGCCGGTGGATATGGTGAGTTACGAGAGCGAGCGGCCGATCAAGATGGTCTGGCGGCTCAGGTATGCCATGCCGGTGGAGATGTTTGAGGATAATCGCCGGGGAGGGTAACTTGGCTCTGTGAAAAGACTTTTATCTTAATAAAAGAGGATTATGACTCGGCCCAGACAGTCTTTCCTGCTGAAACTCTTCGTTTTGTCTATGAAAAATTCGGCCCCAGACTTTTGGAAGCCAATGTCCGGTCATTTCTCAGCACCACCGGCAAAGTCAACAAGGGCATTCGAGATACACTCAAGGATGCCCCTGAAAGATTCATGGCATATAATAATGGAATTGTCGTGATAGCCGATGAAGTTCGTCTTGGGAAAACTCAGGACGGTACTCCGGCAATCCTCTGGCTGAAAGGCATGCAGGTGGTGAATGGCGGACAGACGACCGCATCAATCTATTTCACAAAGAAAAAGTCCCCGGAGATCGATCTGAGCAGGGTCAGGGTTCCGGCAAAAGTTCTTATTCTCCACTCGGCTGACATGGAAGCGGAAGAAGTTCTCATCTCCTCGATATCCAAGTTTGCAAACAGCCAAAATGCAGTACGACAGGCTGACCTGTCTGCAAACAAGCCATTTCATGTACAAATCGAGAAACTTGCAAATACAACATATTGCCCGGATGGAGTCTGGAGATGGTTCTATGAAAGGGCTGCCGACAACTACAATGTCCTGTTGGCAAGAGAGGGGACTACACCGGCTCGTCTCAGGCAGTTGAAGGATGCAATACCTACATCCAGGAAGATTATTAAGACGGATCTGGCTAAATACCTCAATGCCTGGGATCAGAAACCTGATCTTGTCAGCCTTGGCTCTCAGAAGAATTTTGAACGATTTATGGAGTCGGTTGAAGACAGAGAACCCCAGAACGCTCTCCCTGACTTGCTTTTCTATAAGAGGTTGATTGCCAAGGCAATTCTGTTCAAAACGGTACAGAAACTGGTTCGTCCGATGTTTCCAGCTTTCCAGGGAAATGTTGCAGTTTATCTGGTCTCTCTGACTGCAAAGCTTATTGGAGAAAATCTGGATCTTGATAAAATCTGGATCCAACAGGAACTATCGTTTCAGATGAAAGAGCAATTAAAAATTTGGGCGACCGAGGTTAATGAAGTGCTGCATCAGTCATCAGGTGGGAAAATGATCTCAGAGTGGGCCAAAAAACCGGAATGCTGGAAAATTGTTCAGGGGCATTCATATTCAGTGGCAAGGGCGGATATCCCTGAAGTTAGATGACAGGCCTTGCCATGGCAGCGATCTCGTGACAATTCAGGAATATGAATGACTGACGTTTTAGAATCTGGCTTGATGCCTTGAAGGTGCCTATGTCTGATGTTCCAGGTTTTGATTTAGGCGCAGCTGGAGTTACCGATTCTTTCGTTTATTGGGCAGATCTTTTCTATGATGCTCCGATTCCTGCTTCTGAATATGAAAGCCGAAATGATGGGCTTGAAAACAGTGTTCAGAAAGAATTTGAGCCGGAACATGACAGATGGACAGACAATTTGCTCCAAAGAATGGGAGGAGAAGAAGGTGCTGAGTTTGAAGATGCGCCGGTTGACGCTAATACACACGGCTATGAACGAATTCCTCTCCCATGGATTCTGAAAAAGCAGCTTATGCGTCACTTTGTCAAGGAGGCACATGTTTACCTTTTTAACATCAATGGCATCCGCGACACTATTCGCGCAAGGGTCATAGAGGATTTCAGTCAAGTGCCAGCGGGGAGCCGACATGTACTCGTCGGACATAGCCAGGGGACGTTTATTGCTTATGATGTTCTGACCGGGGTGGCCGGTTGTAAATAGATAGATGGCTTCCTTACATTAGGAAGTCCTTTGGGCCTAGATGAAGTACAGGACCGACTGGAAAGCACTACCTTCCCGAACAAACTCATTGGAGATTGGATAAATGTGTATGATCCATTCGACGCCGTAGCGCGTCCTGATCCGAAATTGGCTAACGATTTCAAAAAAGAGGGAGTCGAAACCATAATTGACGTCGCTGAAGAAAATTGGGGGACGTGGCGTCATTCGGCAACCAAATACTTCAAGAGACCAAAGCTGAGGAAGCACCTACGTCTTTTGTGCTGTCGTGAGGAGTAAAAATGAACCCTGAAGATTATCTTAAAGAGCTTGAGTGTGCAATTGCCGAGTACCGATTCAGTGACATCACGAAGTTAACTGAAAAGATAAAGCCCAACGAATTCAGTACCAAGCAGGCAAAGAAGGCTCTCAGCCTTATGCGACGGAAACGGCTTTTTAGTGAAATGGTGTGAATCGGCATCCAATATTGACCCGGCATCGGCACCTGGCTTGACCCACC
>MTLC01001075.1_pt3 | contig 10081 bp, 17 predicted proteins | sample 1982451 | NCBI WGS metagenome assembly MTLC01 (sample SAMN05710165, study PRJNA340218) | biofilm metagenome | isolation source: sample SPH anode biofilm adapted to +100 mV | place: USA | collected 2012-02-03 | reverse complement strand
CAGGCGCACGACGAGCCGCTGCACCGCCCGCCGTGCGTGGACGGCAGCGTCTGCGGCGAACCGGCCCACTGCCCCTGACGCGCAATGCTTCCCGGTACACCGCCGGGAGATCCCCGGGACGGGGAAGAGAACAGCAGGAGGCGAGATGCCCAAGGAAACCATCCACCACGACGACGAGCCGATCACGGGCCGTGAGGTCACCACCGACACCAACCTGATCGACGTGAGTTGGGGCAAAGGCCTGTGCCACGTCCAGATCGGCGTCCGCGAACCCGACCACCTCCCGGGAGACCGCGACACCGGCCACTACGCAACCATCACCGACCGGCAGATCGACGAGCTCGTGGCCGCGCTGCGGAAGGCCAAGCGGCAGGCATACCCCAAGGTCTCCTGAGCCATGGACACGTCCCTGCCCCACCTGACCACCACAGCGTGGGCGGGAAGCCGACGGACACGACGCCACCGCGGCCGGGGCAGGGACACCACACGATGATCGTGTTCCACTGGGCTCCGGTGAGCCGGCGCCGATCGATCGAGCGTGCAGGGCTCAAGCCAGGCAGCGTGTCGCGCAATCGACAGTGGCGTCCGCCGTTCATCAGCTACTCACCCGATCCAGCATGGGCGCTGGCCTCTGCCAATAGCTACCACGAGGTGGCCGAGCCCATGGACCTGTGGCAGGTCGACCTCGACGAGGCGCCCATCACCCACAGCGAGACCTTCAGCCACAGCCCGGACCCGCACGCACCCGTCGTCGAAGTGCGGCTGTACGAGCGCATCCCGGCCAGGTTCGCCACCAGATTGGCGACGCGGAGGGCCGACGAGTGACCGTCCAGCACCGCGAGCTCGACCACGAGCGAGGCGCGTGCCCGCTGTGCTCAGGGAGCGCACGATGACCTCCCCTTCGGCCAACGCCAACGGCGCAGCACGCCGCAAGGTCAAGGCCCAGGTCCTGGCCGAAGAGGACACCTGCCACATCTGCGGCCACCCGGTCGACAAGACACTCACCGTCACATGGGGCAAACACGGCAAGCGCTGCCCCGGCGACGGCTGCCCAGGCTGCAGCCCCCACCCCATGAGCCCGGTCATCGACGAACTGATCCCACGGAGCAAGGGCGGCTCTCCCACCAACCGAGCGAACTGCCGACTCGCGCACTGGCGATGCAACCGCAAGCGGTCGAACAAGGTCGAGCCGGCCCCGATGCCTCCCAACCCCTTCCCCATGACCGCCGGAATCTGGTCGAACTACCCCTGGGGAGGGCCCCCCAAGCCCCCCGCGCAGGCACCTTCGTAGGCATAGGGCCTGTCTCCCCCCGTCGTTTTTCCACCTCCACGCAGCCAGATCGGGGGTAGTTGTGCCGCGCACCAACCTCCGTGCTGTCCAGCCTGACGAGACGGCTCCGAAGCCGCCGAAGTTGTCGGTGTCTGCTGCTGCGGAGTCTGGGAATCGGCGGTCGCTGTTGGTGGCGATGCGTGACCGGATCGCGAAGACGGTCGAGTCGGCTGATTGTCCGCCGCGGGACCTGGCGGCGTTGACGCGCCGGCTGGTGGAGATCGCCCGAGAGATCGAGCAGCTCGATCTGGCGGCCAAGCAGGAAGCTGAGCGTGCAGGCGAAGTCGCCGACGAAGCCTTCGACGCGTCGGCTATCTGAGGTAGCCCGGCACCTGGTCATTCCGGCCGGGATCGTGTCGACTGGCTGGCCGGCGGTTGCCGCGAAGTGCGGCGAGTGGGGCGACGCGTTCGACGCCTGGCAGGACGGCTTGGGCAGGGCGATCCTGGGTAAGCGGGCGGACGGGAAGTACGCGGCGACGGTCGGCGGTGTGACGCTGAGCATTCCGCGGCAGGTCGCGAAGACGTTCATCGTGGCCCGCATCATCTTCGCCCTGTGTGTGCTGTTCCCGGGGTTGAAGGTGTTGTGGACGGCGCACCGGACCCGGACGGCGACGAACACGTTCCGGAACCTGTCGGCGTTCGCACGCCGCCCGAAGGTTGCGCCGTACATCGACATCAACGCGCTCGGGAAGCTCGCGATCCGCGGCACGAACGGTGAGCAGGAGATCCGGTTCCGTAACGGGTCGATCATCATGTTCGGTGCCCGGGCGGACGGCTTCGGTCGCGGCTTCGATGAGGTCGACGTTGAGGTGTTCGACGAGGCGCAGATCCTTGACCCGAAAGCGCTCGAGGACATGGTGGCGGCGACGAACCAGTCGCACCATCCGCACGGGGCGCTGCTGTTCTACATGGGCACGCCACCCCGCCCGACGGATGCCGGCGAGACGTTCGCGGAGCGCCGCGCAGAGGCGTTGGTGTTGAAGGGGCATGCGCCCGACTTCGGCGAGCCGACGGCGGCCGGTGACGCGCTCTACGTGGAGTGCTCGGCAGACCCGGATGTAGGGCGTGAGGGTGGCCCGTCTCTGGACGACGAGAAGCAGGTGCTGATCGCGAACCCGAGCTACCCGCTCCGCACCCCGCCGGAGTCGATACGGCGGCTCCGCGCGAACCTGAAGTCGGACGAGTCGTGGCGACGCGAGGGCCTCGGGGTCTGGGACCCAGGCGCCGGATCGAAGGCGACGATCGGCAAGGACCTCTGGCGCCAGCGGATCGCCGAGACGATGCCGGCCGCCGGGCAGGATGTCGTGGGCGTGAAGTTCTCCCAGGACGGGACCCGCGTCGCAGCAGCGGTCGCACGCAAGCCGGAGAAGGGCCCGGTGCACGTCGAAGTGATCGGCATGTGGCCGATGGCCGAGGGTGTGGTGCAGCTCACCGAGTGGATCGTCGCTGCGAAGCGTGGCCTGGCGCTCGTCGCCATCGACGGAGCATCCGGCCAGGGCGTTCTCCACAAGGCGCTCCGGGACGCAGGAGTGCCGCAGCGGCGCATCTGCCTGCCCACTGTCGCCGAGGTTCAGACCGCGCACAGCCTCATGCTCACCGCCATCCAGAACGGCGACGTGACCCACGCCAACCAGCCGGGACTCAACGCCTCCGTAGGTTCATCGACGCAACGCAAGATCGGCACCAAGGGCGGCTGGGGATGGGCACCGATCGCCGACGGCGACACCGTGCCGCTCGAGGCTGCGACCTACGCGCATTGGGGTGCAGCACGCACGAAGCAACGGACATCCGGCAGTGCCGGTAGAGGCTGGAGGGCGGTGGTTCCGTGATCGTCTCCGGGCTGAGCACCGACGAGCAGAAGGTGCTGGACGGGCTGCTCCAGCAGCTGTCCAGCCGGCGCAGGCGGAATGAGGTCCGCAGGGCCTACATGGACTGCAAGAAGGTCCCCACCCCGCCGCCGACCGTCCCCGGATACCTGCGCAACATCGGCATGGTGCTCGGGTGGCCAGCGAAGGCCGTCGAGTCTCTCGCCCGACGTGTACGCCTCACGGCGTTCACCATCCCCGGCAAGGAGTTGTCCGCCTACGGGCTGGACGAGGTGATCGACGAGAATGAGTACCTCGCGGAGTCCCGCCTGGCGCAGGCCTCCGCCATGGAGCACGGCGTCTCGTGGCTCATCACCACCCGCGGTGGCGCAGGAGAGCCGGACGTGCTGTTCACCCGTCAGACCGCCCTGGACGCCACCGGCACATGGTCGGTGCGGGCCCGCCGCCTCACCGACTTCGTGTCCGTCACCGAGCGTGACACCCAGGGTGAGCCGCTGACGTTCAACCTGTACCTGCCCGGCCAGGTTGTGATGGTCGACCGCCGCAAGGTCGCCGACAGGGTGCAGACCGGCCTCAGCCACGTCCCGGTCGAGCCGCTAGTGTATCGGGCGCGGGACGGCCGCCCGTTCGGCTCCTCCCGCATCACCCGGCCGCTGATGAAGATCACCGACTCGGCGGTCCGGACGATGCTCCGCTCGGAGGGCACCGCGGACTTCTACGGCGTCCCGCTGCTGGCGTTGTTCGGCCCTGATGAGTCGTTCTTCGAGAACAACCCTCCGCTGAAGATGCTTCTGTCGTCGATGTTCGCTGTCCCCGACAACCCGGACGCCAACACCGACGACCATGAGCGCGCCGACCTCAAGCAGCTCACCCAGGCATCCCAGCAGCCCCACGTCGACCAGCTGCAGTTCTGGGCCCAGCTGTTCGCCGGTGAGGCGCACATCCCGGTGACGTCGCTGGGGATCGGGCTGCTGCAGGCCAACCCCACCTCGGCCGACGCCTACATGGCCTCGCGTGAGGACCTGATCTCCGAGGCGGAGGACGCCCAGGACGGCTTCACCCGGGCACACATCCGCAGCCTCCAGAACGCGTGGATGATCCGGTCCGGCGAGACGGCCGTGCCGGCAGAACTACGGAAGCTCCAGCCGGTCTGGCGTGACCCGCGGCACGAGTCGAAGGCGGCCGCCGCCGACTGGTTCACGAAGGTCGCCTCCGGGATCCCGTGGATCGCTGAGACCGACACTGCCCTCGACCTGCTCGGGCTCCCCGAGGACACTGTCGAGCGGTTGCGTGGTGAGCATCGGATGGCGCAGTCGCGGCAGACACTCACGGCGCTGCTGGGTCAGGCCGACCCGGCTCAGGCCGCCACCGACTCGCCGCAGCCGAGTGACGCGGTCAGTGAGGCTGCCGACCTCAAGGCCAAGGCGGATGCGATGGGCGTGCTCATCCGTGCCGGCGTGGACCCGGATGAGGCGGCCAAGCGGGTCGGGCTTCCCGGGGTGAAGTTCCGCGAGGGCGTCATGCCGGCATCGCTGGTGGCGCGCGATGGCAACCAGGTCTGAGCTCGCCCAGGTCAGGCGCGCGCTCAACCGGCTCTCGCAGGCCGCCCGTGGCGACATGCAGGCCATCTGGGGAGAACTGCGCACCTCCGACCGGGTGGTGGTGTCGCGGGCGCTCACGCAGGGCTGGGAGTGGGTGCTGGAGCACTACGGCGAGATGGCATCCACGCTCGCCGCCGACTTCTTCGAGGTCGAGGCGCGCAACCTCAACCTCAAGCCGAAGGTGAAGACCGCGGCTCCGATGGATCGCGAGCGGGCCAACGCGAGGCTCAATTGGGCGCTGTCCACTGGGGACCAGTGGGGCAACGTGGCTGTGCTCCTCGACGAGCTGGTGAAACAGCCGTACCGCTCCACCTTCCAGAACTCGGCGTACGCGTCCGGGGCAGGCTGGGCACGTGTTCCATCTGGGTCTCACACCTGCAACTGGTGCCTGATGCTCGCTTCGCGCGGCGGGGTTTACCACTCCAGCCAGCTCGCCGAGTTCGGCACGAACGGCAAGAAGTATCACGGGGACTGCGACTGCCAGCCGACGCTGGTGCGCAGTTCCGACGACTACCCGGCCGGCTACGACCCAGACGGCCTCTACGACCAGTACCTGCAAGCCCGGCGAGACGCCGGCAGTGGCGACCCGAAGCAGATCGTCTCCGCCATGCGGGGCCGCTTCGGCGGCCACTGACCTACCCATGACTACCGCACCCCGGACGGCGACGGGGTGACCGACGGGACGCGCCGGCCCCACTCCCCTACCAAGGAGGAATCCCTCATGCCCGACTCCGCGATCCCGGCCGACCTGGCCGAAGTGATTGCCACCCACCGGGCCCTGTTCGGCGGCTTCACGATGATGGCCGACGACGGGGCTGACGGCGGTGGCGATGACGGGGGCGCCGGCGACCAGCCGCGCACCTTCACCCAGGATCAGGTCGACCAGATGATCCAGAAGCGCCTGGCGAAGTACCGCGACTACGACGACCTGCAGAAGAGGGCGGCGGAGTACGACAAGGTCCAGGAGGCCAGCAAGACCGAGCTGCAGAAGGCGCTTGATCGCGCCGCCGCAGCGGAGAAGGAACGTGACGACCTGAAGGCCGCCGATCAGGCGCGCAAGGACAAGGCCGACCACGAAGCCCAGGTCAAGCAGTGGGCCGAGGCCGCCGCGAAGAAGGCCGGAGTGCCGGCCAACACCCTCAAGGGTGACACCGAGGAGGAGATCAATGCGCACGCCGCCCTCCTCGCCTCGCTGCTGCCCCGCAAGGGCTACGTGGCCAACGAGGGAGACCGTCCCAGTGGCGACGGCTCGTCCGAGCTCCGGGAGTTCACCCGGAAGCTCTTCAACACCGAAGACAAGTAGAAAGGCCTACTGATGGCAACCCTGACCACATCCTCCATCACCATCCCGAAGCAGATCTTCGATCCGTGGCTGGGCAAGGTGAAGGGCGGCTCCACCGTCGCCGCCCTGTCCGGCGCGATCCCGATGCTGTTCGGGCCCGGCGAGTCCATGACCTTCGACATCGGCGAGGCCGAGTTCGTCGGTGAGGGCGCGAACAAGGGCGGCTCGACCGTCACCCCGACCGTCGTCACGGTAAAGCCGTTCAAATTCCACAAGACCGTCCGCTGGACCGACGAGGTCAAGTGGGCCGACGAGGACCACCAGCTGCAGGTCGTCGCCAACGTGCTCGACCTGATCCAGCCGGCCCTGTCCCGCGCGCTCGACTTCGGCGTGTTCCACGGCATCAACCCGACCGGCGGTGCCGCGGTGAGCGCGATGACGCAGTACCTGTCGCAGACCACCAAGAGCGTCGAGATCGCGGCCGCGAAGCCGTACACCTACATCGACGCGGCCGATGCGCTCGTCCTGGCCAGCGCCTACGTCCCCCGCGACATCGCGATCGACCCGACGTGGGCATCCGCGTTCTCGACCGCGCGCGGCACGAACTCGGAGCAGAAGCTCTACCCGAACTTCAACCTGACCACCGAGGTCTCCGAGCTCGACGGCCACCGCGCCTCCGTCTCGAACACCGTCGGCGCGATCGGTGTGGCCGCCACCCCGACCACGGTCAAGGCGTTCACGGGCGACTTCTCCGGCATCCGCTGGGGCATCCAGAAGCAGATCGGCCTCGAGATGATCGAGTACGGCGACCCCGACGGCGGCGGCGACCTCAAGCGCAACAACCAGGTCGCGTTCCGCGCCGAGGTCGTCTACGGCTGGGGCATCGCCGACCTCAACGCCTACGCGAAGATCATCGACGCGGCCTGATGGCTGACACCGTCCGACTGAGGGACGCGGTCTCGGGAGTCACCGTCACGGTGGCTCCCGAGATGGTCGAGCAGCTCAAGGCGTACGGCTTCTCCCGGTTCGTGCCGGTTGCGCCCGAACCCGAACCGGAGCAGCAGGACGACCAGACCCCCGCGTCAGATGAAGCGCCGGCCGAGGCGCACGTCGAGGCCACCGCCGACGGGCCGAGCGCTCCCGCAGAGCCGGAGAACCCGGCCGAGCCCGAGCAGCCCAAGCCCGCACCCAAGACGCGCCAGCGTCGCACCCCGAAGTAGCCGAACGAGACCCGGGGAGGACTGCCATGTTCCTGCTTGTCGGCGACCTCACGCCATTCAAGACCATCGATACGGCCAAGGCCACCGAGATGATCAAGGATGTCGAGGCACTGGCACTGGTGGCAGCCCCCGGGCTCTCCGGGGAACTCAGCGACCAGCAGCGGGCAGCCGTCAAGGCCGTCCTGCGGGCCGCAGTGCTCCGCTGGGACGACACCGGCACCGGCGCCATCACACAAGAGACCATTGCCGCCGGACCCTTCAACCACGGCATCACGACAGACTCCAGGCAGGGCCGCTACGGGCAGCTGTGGCCCTCGGAAGAGTCCGCGCTGCAGAAGATCGTGTCATCCACCCGGCGTAACGCCTACACGATCGACATGACCGGCGGACTCACCACGACCCACCAGCCGTGGTGTGCGGTCGCGTTCGGCGCCAACTACTGCTCCTGCGGCGCCGACATCGCTGGTTCGGCACTGTACGAGGACTAGCGATGAACCTCCCGATCACCGCGGTCATCCTCCGATCCGCGCACGAGCCAGGCAGCCCGGACGGGCTCAACCTGCCCATGGACGACTGGGCGGATCCCGTCCCGGTCAGCATTCACGGCTGGTATCCGCCCAGCCCGAACGACGTCAACCTCGGGGTCGGCCGCCGCGCCGAACTCTGCACCCGCATCCTGATCCTCCCCGCTGGGTCGACCTGCGCGAACCTCGACCACTGGACCTTTCCTGACGGGGAGTTCGAGCAGATGGGGGCGGCGGTCGACTACGGGCACGGTCCGTTCAGCACGCAGACCCCGCTCCTCGCCTACCTGAAGCAGGTGCAGGGCTGATGGCGGTCAGGATCAAATGGAACCGTCGCGCGTTCGCTGAGCTGCGGACCATGCCTGAGGTCTTGCGCGAACTCGACGCGCTGGCCGAAGGCATCGCCGACCGCGCCGGCGAAGGGTTCACCGTTGAACCGGCCAGCGTCACCGGTGGGCGGGTCCGTGGCCGCGCCGCGGTGATTACCTCGACACGACAGGCGCAGGCGAAGGAAGCGCGAGAGCACACCCTGGAGGCTTCGTTATGACCTTCCCCGCTCCGGTGGTCGCCGCGTGCGCATACCTGAACGAACGCGCAGCGGCGGCCGATGATCCGGTCCGCGCCTACGGCGGCGTGGTCCGGGACCGTCCGGCGAGGTTCGTCCGGCTGATGCTCGTCGGCACCACGAGCACCGACGTCGGCCACTGCAACCGGCGCATCACCGCGGAGTGCTGGGAGCAGTCCGAGGAGGCGGCGGAGCGGCTCGGCGACCTGATCCAGGGATGGCTGCGCGAGATGGACATCCCCGAGGGCCACGTGCCGCAAGGGCCCCGCGGATGGGTCGGCGGGCCGTACTCGCAGCCCGACCCCGAGTCGGGGATCCCTCGCTCTGTGATGACGTTCATCCTCCGCCAGAAGGAGCAGTGATGGTTCAGATCCAGCACCCCACGATCACCGACATGCACGCCGATGTGCCGGACGAGCAGATGGGCGGATGGGTCACCCAGGGCTGGATCGCCGACACCGACGGTCCGGAAGCGGACGCAGGCACCACCGATCTTCCTCCGGCGACGGAGCAAGGCAACACCAACCACCACGAGGCTGCTCGCCCGAAAGGAAGGCCCCATCATGGGTAACAACGTCAAGAACGTCGTCGCCGGCAAGCCGCTGTCCACCGGTGGCGTCCTGATCGGCCCAATCGGAACCCCGCTGCCCACCGAAGAGGCCGCCACCTTGAACACCGCCCTGGTTGCGGCTGGCTACATCGGTGAGGACGGCCTCACCGAGACCATCGACCGGTCCACCGACAAGGTGAAGGCGTGGGGCGGCGACACCGTCAAGGTCGTCCAGACCGAGTTCGGCGTCCGGTACAAGTTCACGATGATCGAGTCGGTGAAGAAGTCGGTGCTCGAGAGCGTGTACGGGTCCGCCAACGTGACCACCACCGCGGCGACCTCTGGCTCCGGTGCGAAGTACGCCGTGAAGATCGTTTCCGACCAGCTGCCGCACTCCGTGTTCGTCTTCGAGGTCAAGGACGGCGATGCCAAGATCCGCATCGTCGTCGAGGACGGCCAGATCACCGAGGTTGGCGACATCACCTACGCGGACGAGGAGGTCGTCGGCTACGAGGTCACCGTCGAGGCGTTCCTGGGCGCGGTCACCCAGGCGCAGGCCGTGAAGTACATCAACGACGGCCAGCCGACCGCCTGACCGGATGCTCCGGCGGGCGGGGGTTTCCTGAGCGGCCTCACCCGCCCGCCGGCCTGACCATAGGACCGCTCATGCCAGACCAAACCAGAGGACCGCTCACATGGCCAAGAAGCCGCAGGACCGCAAGCCGAAGACCCAGAAGTCCGACAAGGTCACCGTCGAGGTGCGGGGCGTCACCTACACGATCGACCCCGAGTCGCTGAACGACCTCGAACTGATGGACGATCTCCGCATCTTGGACTCGGGGAGTCTCGAGGCCGCTCTGGTGATGCCGCGCGTCCTGAGGGCGTTCCTCGGCGACCAGTACCGGGGTGTGCTCGACTCACTGCGCGACCCGAAGACGCGCAGGGTTGGCATTGATGAGGGCGCGAAGTTCATCGCGGAGCTCTTGGGGGCGATCTCCCCAAACTGACGTTGCTGCTGGCGCTGTGGCGGGAATGCCCGGACGCGCTGGCAGCAGACTTCAACCGGTTCTACAGCGACTCCCCCGAACGCCTATTGGCGCGGGGCGTGCCGCTGATCGAGGTCGCTGGCTGCGCCCGCTGGCTGCCCCCAGAGGCGGCCGTCTGGCGCGCGGTGAGCCCGCCG
>MTLC01000412.1_pt4 | contig 10085 bp, 10 predicted proteins | sample 1982451 | NCBI WGS metagenome assembly MTLC01 (sample SAMN05710165, study PRJNA340218) | biofilm metagenome | isolation source: sample SPH anode biofilm adapted to +100 mV | place: USA | collected 2012-02-03 | reverse complement strand
CCGGCGGGGAGCGTCTGGAACTGTGGCGCTGGCTGGAAGACGTCGTGCGGTGGTTCAACCACGAGTACGCGTGGGACACCAGCCAGGTCATCCCCGACTGCTGGCCTGACCACCCTCACCTCGTCCACGAGATCGCCGTCCTGGCCGACGCTCGCCGACGGGCAGGTACCAGCCCCAACTCCGGCGCCCTCGAAGAGTGGCACCGGGTGTGCGTGCCCTGGTTCCTCGACCGCATGCAGAAGAGCATCAAAGCCCACTGCGAAGAGCGCCACCAGGCATGGCCCGCCCGGGCACGCTACGCACGTCACGTCAGCCAGGAGAGCTTCACCCTCCGCAACCTCCGCACCATCGAGGACGTCGAAGCGGTCGGTCTCGCCACTCGTAGTCCATGGACTGATGATATGGGCGGTGATCGGATCAACGTGGTCACAGGCGAGGTTCGCAACACCGCCGAGAACGCAGAGGTCCTTCCAGTAGAGGGGAAGCAGTGATCAAGGTTGTCCCGAGCGAGGACGTGCCGGGCGGGATGAACTGCCCGATTCGATGCGCCGACCGCCGTAGCTGGGACATGGTTGAGCAGCGAGGCATGGGGGACGTTGAGCGAACTGACGGACGGGTGCAGGAGTGAGGTCCTCAACCGGAGCGAGGACGGCTACAGGCCGGTCCCGATTCCGGCGCGTGATGCGGAAGTCGTCGATGCCAAGCGTTCCATCACGGCTCGCCGGCGCCGCACGGCTGTGTCATTCAGGCTGGCCTTGGCCGGCGAAAGACCGTCACCAGAGATAGCGCTTGATGAACCGTTCCTTGGTCGGGCCAGCATGTGCGAACGCGGCGTCCACGACGTCTTCGATGGTAGAGGCGCGGAACGAGGCCCCCTCGTCCTCGAGTACATCGGCGTAACGTCGGGCGGCGTCAGCGAAACTCACGTTGCGGCTGGGGTAGACCAAGACGTAGCGGGACTGGGCCGTCCACTCGCCCGGCTGGGTCCGCATCGAGAGCACCAGCAGGTGGTCGCGCCAGACTTGCCGAAGGTCGGTGCTGAGGACTGCGTCTTTCCACCCGGCCCGGAAGACGCCTGAAGCCTCAGCGATAGCGACCAGAAACTCCGTCTGCTCTTGGTAGCGTGCGAACCGAGCCGCATCGGCTGGGCTCGGGACTGACCCCTTTGCCGAATGCTCGTGGTACTTCGTTTCGATCCCGACGACCGTGCGAGCACAACCGGCCTGCCCGAGGCGAAGCGCAACGTCGAATGCGGTGCGGTCGCGCGTGTACTTGGCGGAGCGTCTGTCTGGGGACCATTCGAAGATGATGTCCGACGATCCGGAAGCCGGAACTCCGAACAGTTGGGCGAGCCTCACGCGAGAGACCTCGTTCTCCTTGAGTGATGCCTCCCCGAACAGATTGAACGCCATCGGCATCGAGGAGAGCAGGTCGCGCCTCAGTCGTTCACCATCCAGCGTCTCGTGGTCCTGCTTCTCCCGCATCCGAGCCTCGGCGACCTCACGAATGGCCGGCGAAAGGAAGTTGGCTCCAGCATTCGCCTCGGCGCCGGTGAGCTTGGTCCCGTTGGAAATGTCCTCGGGCGGGATGTCAGGGTGGGTTCGGCGGCCCTTGTGCGTGCCGAAGGACTGGATCGACAACTCGTCGACAGCCCACCGGTGCTGGCGCCAGCGCGCCTCGCGTCTGAACGCGGTCATCTCGAGGCCGCCGACCTTGTCGATGTTGAACCAACATCCGGCGTCGAGGAGATCCTGCTCGTCGGGATAGTTCACGGCTGACCTCCTAGTTCGAGGACGACCGCGAGCAACCGCGGCAGCCGTCGTCCTACCTTCTCGTAGGCGGTCGCCAGGTTGATTCGGTTGCCGCTGATCGACCAGACGTCGCCCGTGTTCGTGTCGAACGCGACCTCCAGGTCGCGTGCGGCTGCACGCCAGTACGCGAACCGCGGCTCACCATGCGAACTGTCGGCCTTGGCGGCGCGCTCACGGATCTCCGGATAGGCCTCAAGCCACTCGGCAGGACCGGCACCGTAGCCAGAGGTATCCAGCGCTCCCATGGTGATCTCCACCGGATCCGCGAACGTGTGCAGGCCTGCGAGCGCAGAAAGGATCCGGTACACGAGCACACGCGGGGTGGATGCTGATACTCGCCCGACCGGCGGGAGACCAGCGGAATCCTCGAGGGCTTCGACGAGGCTCCACATGTCGCGCCGAGCGACCTCATCCCACGGCAGTGGCTCCCAGCGAATCTCCGCTCCATCCTCGCGGCCATGCACCTGGATGGTGCCCTCGCGGTTGAGCATGATGACGCAGCCACGTCCGCTGCGGAGCGCGAGCACGTCGTACTGCCCGCCACCAGGATGCTCACGTCGGACGACGAGGTTCGGATGCCGGCGAGCCAGCAAGGCAGCCAACCTCCACGATGCCACCTCGACCACAGTCCGTTCGATCACCCGAGCAACCCTAAAGGCTGAGGAGCGCCCGCTGGCGGCGGCAGGCCGGACACATTATGCCGCCACTCACACTTCACCTGGGACGCCTACACCGCGATCTTCACCGACCCGACCAAGGTGCGGTTCTTCGTGAACAGCTATTTCGTCTCCCTGTCGGTGACGGTGCTGACCCTGCTCGTCGCGGTGCTGGCAGCCTTCGCCCTGAGCCGTTACGAGTTCCCGCTCAAGCGGGTGCTGAACGTGGTGATCGTCAGCGTCCAGGCTGTCCCGCCGATCACGCTACTGATCCCGTACTTCGGCCTGATCGTCTTCCTCGGGCTCTACAACACCTACCAGGGCCTGATCCTGACCTATCTGGTGTTCACGCTGCCCTACGCGATCATCATGATGACCGGCTACTTCAACACATTGCCCAGAGAGCTGGACGAAGCCGTGAAGGTCGACGGCGGCTCGTCCTGGACGGCGCTGTGGCGGATCCTCGTTCCCGTCTCGGTGCCGGGCATGGTCTCGGTCGGGATCTACACGTTCATGATCGCGTGGAACGAGTACCTCTTCGCCCTGACCCTCACCAAGACGCCGGAGATGCGGACGGTCCCGATCGGCATCCAGCTCCTGATGGGGCAGCACTCGTACGAGTGGAACCAGATGATGTCGATGTCGATCCTCGGCTGCATCCCGATCCTGCTCCTCTTCCTGTTCTTCCAGCGCTACTTCATCGGCGGCATGACCGCCGGCGCCGTGAAGAACTGATCGCCCACATTCCCACCCACAAGAAACAATCAAGGAGAAACCACATGCTTACCAACGGTGACGGCGTTCTGAAGGTCGCCAACGAGGCGGGCTTCGCCGTTCCGGCCTTCAATATCAGTGACTACGCGATGTTCGCCGGGATCGCGGAACTGTGTGAGGAACTGCAGGCTCCGTGGATCGTCGCCATTCATCCGGACGAGTACGACCACATCGGGCCGGACATGATCAAGGCGATCCTGGCCCGCGCGTACCGCTCGTCGGTGCCGATGGCGATTCACCTCGACCACGGCGGCACCTACGAGCAGGTCCTCACATCGATCCAGAACGGCTACACGTCCGTGATGATCGACGCGTCGGTGAAGCCGTTCGAAGAGAACGTGGCGATCACGAAGAAGGTCGTGGAGACCGCGCACGCCGTCGGGTTGTCTGTGGAGGGCGAACTCGGCACCATCGGGGCCAACGACTCCTACGGCGAGTCCGGTGCCACCGAGGTCATCCACACCACGCCGGAGGACGCGGTGACGTTCGTCGAGCAGACGGGTGTGGACAGTCTGGCGATCGCCATCGGCACCTTTCACGGGCTCTACCCCGCGGGGATGAAGCCCGAACTCAAGCTCGACCTGCTGAAGGAGATCAAGGCGGCCGTTCCGATCCCCCTGGTGCTGCACGGAGGCTCGAACAACCCCGACCGTGAGATCGGCATCGCCGCGCGCACAGGCATCAACAAGATCAACATCTCCTCCGACATCAAGGTCGCCTACCACTCGAAGATGCGCGAGGTGCTCGGGGATGATCCGAAGCTGCGCGAGCCGCTGATGATCCAGCTGGCGTGCGTGGAGGCGATGAACGTCGTGGCCGCGCAGAAGATCGAACTGTTCGGAGCGGCGGGCAAGGCGGAGCTCTACCGCTGAGCCGGCCGGAGAGGGAAAGCGGGAGCGATGGCCCACGAACTGGTCCTCGGGCTGGGCGGAACGGTCGACTTCGAGGTCGCCTGGGACGCCACCGGGCTGGAGGAGTTGGCCCGGCGCACGGGGATCCGGCTGGCCGACTTCGACGCCGGGGTTCCGATCGAGGATGAGCGCTCCCTGCTGTGCTCGATCCTCGCGTTCGTGCGCGACGGGGTCGGGGGAGAGCGGTTCATTGCGTCCTCCGACCTCGCCACCTCTTTCGCCTCGCGCTTCCCGACCAAGGTCACGCTCGGAGGGACCTGTGTCCGGGCAGCCCTGGCGATCGCCCGGCTCGGCGTGCCGAGCCTGGTGCACCTGGTCAGTATCGATGAGAACGTACGCCGGTTGCTGCCGCCGGCGGTCGACTATCTCTGCAGTGCGACGCAGGACTCACTGGACCCGCACCTGATCATCCAGTTTCCCGCGGGCGCGACCGTGCGGCTCGGGGACGGTGAGGTGAGGGCCGAACACCCCAACCGGATCATCTACGTCAACGACCCGCCCAACCGCGACCTCGTGCTGAGCCCGCGGCTGCCGGACGCGCTCGCGGGCGCCAGGGCCTTCCTGCCCTCGGGTTTCAACGTGATGCGGGATCCAGCGCTCCTGCGCGAGCGGCTCCGCTTCCTCTCCGACGCGATGGCCCGGCTGCCAGTGGTTGCCCTGGCCTTCTACGAGGACGCGGGCTTCCACGACAACGCGATGCGGGCGATCGTCAGCGCCGAGTTCCGTGGACGCATCGACGTGCACAGCCTCAACGAGGACGAACTGCAGTCCTATCTCGGACGTCGCGTCGACCTGCTGGACGTGGACGACGTGGGCGAGGCGCTGGCCGGGTTCCGGCGCTTCGCGATCGCGCCCACCGTGGTCGTGCACACCAAGTACTGGTCGCTGGCACATGGGGACCACGCCGCCGCCTTCGTTGACGCTCTCGCCGGCGGCATCGACCTGGCCAGCACCCGGTACTGCTACGGCGATGACTTCACCCCCGCGGACCTGCGCACGGTCCGGGGGCTCCCCAGGCACCCGGGCGGGTCCGCCTTCGCCGTCCGGATCGGCGACCGACTCGGTGATCAGGTGCGGTGCGTGCCAGGACGCCTGCTGGAGGTGGCCGCGCCGACCACGATCGGGCTCGGGGACACCTTCGTCGGTGGCTTCCTCGCCGCCCACGTCGGCGGCCAGGGCTGGGCGGAGAACGGGCTCGCGACGTCCGAGGGGGCGTCGTGCTGAAAGCCATCCCTGCGCTGCTCACCCCGGAGTTGCTGTGCACGCTGGCGTCCATGGGCCACGGGGACCGGCTCGCGATCGTCGACCGGAACTACCCGTCCGCCTCCTCTGCGCCCCGTGTCCATCACCTCGCCGGCGCGGACACCGCGTCCGCGGCCAGGGCGATCCTCGCGTTGTTCCCCGTCGACACCTTCGACGAGCCGGCCGTGTTCCGGATCACCCCCACCGGACAGCCGGACGCACGCTTCGAGGCTCACGACGAGTTCCGGGCGGAGGTCGAGGCCGCAGAAGGCAGAGAGGTCGAGGTCGAGCCGGTCGAACGCCTGGCCTTCTACGAACTCGCGCGCTCGGCCTACGCGATCGTCCAGACGGGGGAGCCTCGGGGCTACTCCTGCTTCGTCCTGGTCAAGGGGGTGCTGTAGAACCCGTCCCCTGACCGGCGCGGGCCGGAAACGGGCTATCCTCGCGTCCACGCCAAGGAGGGGTATGCACGCGACGACGGCTGAACTGATCGACGCCGGGCGGGCGCTCCGCGCGCGGGCGGCGCGGTCCGCGATCGGTACCGGGCTGGACTTCGACCGCGATCCGGTCGCGATCCTCGAGGCGCAGAACGCGACCCGGCTGGCCGAACTCGTCCCGTTGCGATGGACGCGGATGGCGGCCTCGCCGTTCACGTTCTACCGGGGGGCCGCTGCCGTGATGGCGCACGACCTGGCGTCGACTCCGATGTCAGGGGTGACGGTGCAGGCGTTCGGCGACGCGCACCTGTCCAACTTCGGCCTGTACGCCTCGCCCGAGCGCGCGCTCGTGTTCGACCTGAACGACTTCGACGAGACCCATCCGGGCCCGTGGGAGTGGGATGTCGAGCGGCTGGCGGCCTCGTTCGCCGTCGCCAGCCGGCAGAACGGCTTCGGCGACCGGTGCGCGCACGACACGGCAGCGGCCGCGGCGCGCGCCTACCGGGAGACGATGCTCCGCGCGGCCGGACGCAGCGCGCGCGACCTCTTCCACGACATGGTCACCATCGATGACCTGCTCACCCGCAGCCAGGAGACCGCTGCGGACGGCAAGGTGCGCAGGCAGCGGGCGCGCGAACTCGAGCGCACGGCGACGAAAGCCCGGCGCCGCACCGCGGACCAGGCGTTCGCCAAGCTCGCGGCGACCGGCGTGGACGGCGAGCTGCGGATCGTCCAGCAGCCGCCGCTGATGTTCCGTCCCGACCGGGCGCCGGCGGACCTGCTCGAGGTGCCCGAGCACTACCGCAGCAGTGCGTCCCCCGACGTGGAGTCGCTGCTGCACCGCTACCACGCGGTCGACCTCGCCCTGCGCGTGGTCGGCGTGGGCAGCGTCGGCACCCGCTGCTTCATCCTGCTGTGCCTGGACTCGACCGGTTCCCCGCTCCTGTTGCAGGCGAAGGAGGCGACCGCCTCGGTGCTGGAGCCGTGGACGGCGGCGTCCCGGTACACCCACATGGGCCAGCGTGTCGTCGCCGGGCAGCGGATCATGCAGGCCGCATCCGACCCGCTGCTCGGCTGGACGGAGTCCGAGGGTCGGCACTACTACGTGCGGCAGTTCCGGGACATGAAGGGCAGCTTCGAGATCGAGCGGCTCTCCCGTTCGCTGCTGGTCGACTATGCGACGATCTGCGGCGGCGTCCTCGCCCGCGCGCACGCCCAGAGCTGCGAGCCGGCGGTCATCGCCGGCTATCTCGGCCACGGGGCGGCGTTCGACAACGCGATCGGGCGGTTCTCGCTCTCCTACGCCGACCAGAACGAGCGCGACCACGCCGCACTGCGGGACGCGATCGCGTCCGGCCGGCTGGAGGCGAGTGAGGGCTGAGCGGAGCGGGTACGGAGGCCGGCCTTGCCATCGCCTCGCTAATGAGTAGACTCAATAATGAGTTCACTCACTAGGGAGTCGCGATGGCACGGACACTGGCCCGCCGGGACCGGAACATGGACGCCAAGCGCGCCCGCATCTTCGAGGCGGCTGCCACCCTGTTCTCCGCCCACGGCTACGCGGGCGTGACCACGCAGGCCGTCTCGGGGGCGGCCGACGTGGCCGCAGGCACCCTCTTCCGGTACGCCGCCACGAAAGCGGACCTGCTGCTCATGGTCTACAACCTCGAGTTCGCCGCCGCGATCGCGACGGGACGGGAGAGCGCGGCAGCGAAGGATGACCCGTCCGATGCGGTCTTCGCCCTCGTGCTCCCGGTGCTGCAGCGCAACGCCGAGCAGCCGGAGAACGCCATCCACTACCAGCGCGAACTGCTGTTCGGGCATGGCCCTACGCTGCACAGGGCCGAGGGACTGCGGCTCGTCCAGGAACTGGAGGAGTCGGTCGGTGCGATCCTCGTCCGGGCCGCGGGGCGGGACGACGCGGAGGTCAGGGTCCAGGCGCAGCGCGCGTCCCGGCTCGTGTTCGCAGGTCTGCACCTCGCCCTCGCCCAGCCGAGCACGCACGCTCATCCGGAGGCGTCCCCCGCGGGCGAACTCGACGCTCAGGTGGCACTGGTCGTCCGGGGCTTCCTGGACGCGGTCCGCCCGCCAACCACAAGGAGATGAAGACAATGACCCGCAAGGCCTACCTGATCGGCGCCGGCATCGGCAGCCTCTCCGCCGCGGTCTACCTGATTCGCGACGGCGGCTGGGACGGCTCCCAGATCACCGTCATGGGCCTGGACACCCACGGCGCGAACGACGGCGCACAGGTGTCCGCCTACGAGACCGAGTACGGCCACCGTGCCCTGCGCAACAACGCGGGCTTCGTGAACCGCGGCGGCCGCATGCTGAACGAGGAGACCTACGAGAACCTGTGGGATGTGCTGGGCACGATCCCGTCCCTGAGCAGTCCGGGAAAGTCGGTGACGCAGGAGATCCTCGACTTCGACCACGCCCACCCGACCCACGACATCGGTCGGCTGCTGGACGCGCAGGGCCCGCGCACCCACGGGGACGAGAAGGACTACCGGCACATGCAGTTCGACAACTCCGACCGCATCCTGCTGACGAAGCTGATGACGCTGCCGGAGTCGAAGGAGGCGGAGCTCGACGACATCAGCATCGAGGAGTGGTTCGCGACCAGCCCGCACTTCTTCACCACGAACTTCTGGTACATGTGGGAGACCACATTCGCGTTCCTGCGCAACAACTCGGCGATGGAACTGCGCCGCTACATGAACCGGATGATCCTCGAGTTCAGCCGGATCAACACCCTGGCCGGCGTCACCCGCACCCCGTACAACCAGTACGAGAGCATCATCCTGCCAATGCGGGCCTGGCTGGAGGACAAGGGTGTGAACTTCGTGAACAACCGCAAGGTGACGGAGTTCGTCTTCGCCGACGACGACCCACTGCGCGACGAGATCCGCGTGGTCGGGCTGAGGTACGAGGCTGTGGATGCCGACAATGCGTCCGGCGAGATCGAGGTGGCCGACGGCGACCTGGTCTTCTGCACGAACGGCTCGATCACCGACTCCACCTCACTCGGCGATCTCGACACCGCCATCACCGAGGACACGCGCTACGCGCCGTCCGCAGCGCTGTGGAAGCAGGCGACCGAGCACTTCTACGGGCTGGGCAACCCGGACAAGTTCTTCGCCGACCGGACGCAGAGCGAGTGGACGAGCTTCTCGGTGACCACGAACAACCACCTGCTGGTCAACGAGATCGCCGCGATCACCCGGCAGGAGCCCGGCAACGCGCTGAACACCTTCGTCGACAGCAACGCGCTGGTGTCGCTGGTCGTCCACCACCAGCCGCACTTCGCCGCCCAGAAGCCCAACGAGACCACCTTCTGGGGCTACTCGCTGTACCCGCGGCGGACCGGCGACTTCGTGAAGAAGCCGTTCATCGAGATGACCGGCCGCGAGATGCTGGAGGAGACCCTCGGCCAGCTCGAGCGCGTGGACACCCGTACGGTGAAGATCTCCGCGAAGCGTGACGAGATCTGGGAGTCGATCGTGAACGTGGTGCCCGCTCACCTCCCGTACGCGAGCGCGTTGTTCGCGCGCCGCGCCAAGGGCGACCGTCCCGCCGTCGTGCCCGCGAACTCGAAGAACCTGGCCTTCATCAGCCAGTTCGTGGAGATGCCGTTCGACATGGTGTTCACCGAGCAGTACTCGGTACGCGCAGCCCAGATCGCGGTTTACCACCTCCTCGGCATCGGCGAGGAGAAGCTGACGAAGCTCCACCACTACGAGAAGGATCCCCGAGTGCTGGCCAAGGCCGCGGTGACGATGTTCCGCTGAGCGTTTCATCCCGGCCGAGCGAACCGCGCAGGGTGGTCGGGCCCGGCGCTGTGCTCCGGCCCGCGGTGAGTGGTTCGCCTCTGTGCACGACTCGGCGAAGACCGACCTCGTTGGCTATGCCCAGCCTGCGGCTGGACCAATCCGGCTCATCACAAACGAGGGTGTAGCGGGGGTGTGATCGAGGGCGGCGCGTCGGTGCCGGGGTAGGGGTCGAGGTCTTCCGAGGATGGGAGTTCTCACACTGGCCATCCGAAAGACCTCGACGTGCGCAACGCTACCTTCTCCTGCCCTGACCTGACCACGTTCTGCCGGGTCGACGAGCTCGGCCTGGAGGTGGTCGGGCAACGGCTCGAACCGGGCAGGGCGGTGCTGGCCTGCCAGGTCGTGGAGCCGGACGAGTGGTGCCGCCGCTGTGGCTGCCAGGGCGTGGCGTGCGGCACGGTGGTCCGTCGGCTCGCGCACG
>MTLC01000038.1_pt1 | contig 10094 bp, 8 predicted proteins | sample 1982451 | NCBI WGS metagenome assembly MTLC01 (sample SAMN05710165, study PRJNA340218) | biofilm metagenome | isolation source: sample SPH anode biofilm adapted to +100 mV | place: USA | collected 2012-02-03 | reverse complement strand
GAGCGTTACGACCTGGAGGTCTCCTCGCCGGGGATCTGCCGTCCGCTCAAGAAGGTCGCCGACTACGAGCGTTTCGCGGGACACCTGGTGAAGGTGAAAACCTTTGAGATGCTGGCCGACGACGCGGGGAACAAGCGCAAGACCTTCACCGGGAAGCTCCTGGGGGTTGCGGACGGGGTGATCAGCATCGACCTCACCGAGGGGCAGCATGCTTCCATCCCTCTGGACAAAGTGGCCAAGGCCAACCTCGAATTCGAATTCTAAAAATTTCTATTTGTAATTATCAGCAGAAGGAGACAGTCACGTGGAAACGAGCTTTAACCTCAAGCACACGATCGACCAGATCGTAAAAGAGAAGGGTATCGATAAAAGTATTGTGGTAGAGGCGCTGGAACAGGCAGTACTGACGGCCGCCAACAAGAAATTTCGTAATACCCGTGATCTGGAGGCGCACTATAACCCCGAGATCGGCGAGGTTGAGCTGTTCGAGTTCGTTACCGTCGTGGAAGAGGTGCAGGATTCCTACCGCGAGATCGAGCTCGACGAGGCCCGCGAGGAGGATCCGGACGTCGAAATTGGCGACTCCATCGGCATGAAGATGGACGCCTCCGGCTTCTCCAGGATCGCTGCGCAGACCGCGAAGCAGGTGATCATCCAGCGCGTGCGTGAGGCTGAGCGCGAGACCATCTTCAACGAGTTCCAAGAGCGCCAGGGCGAGATCGTGAACGGCGTCGTGCGCCGTTTCGAGAAGGGCGACCTGATCGTCGACCTCGGCCGCGCCGAGGCACTTCTCCCGCACAAGGAGCAGGCCCCGCGCGAGGTGTACCGTCAGGGCGACCGTGTGAAGGCCCTCATCACCGAGATCCGCATGACCACCAAAGGGCCGCAGATCATGCTCTCCCGCACCCATCCCCAGATGCTCGCCAAGCTGTTCGAGGCCGAGGTTCCGGAGATCGCCGAGGGGATCGTCGAGATCAAGAGCGTCGTGCGCGAACCGGGTGGGCGTGCCAAGATCGCCGTCTACTCCCACGATGCCGACGTCGACCCGGTCGGCGCCTGCGTCGGTATGCGCGGCTCCCGCGTGCAGAACGTGGTCTCCGAGCTGCGCGGTGAGAAGATCGACATCATCCCCTGGAGCGAGGACATCGCCCGCTTCGCCTGCAACGCCCTGGCCCCGGCCGTGGTCACCAAGGTGTATGTCGACGAAGAGGAGTACGCCATGGAGGTCATCGTGGCCGACGACCAACTCTCGCTCGCCATCGGCAAGCGCGGCCAGAACGTGCGTCTTGCCGCCAAGCTGACCGGGTGGAAGATCGACATCAAGAGCGAGACCCGCATGGCCGAGGCCGAGCTGCAGCAGTTCGCCTCCTACGACGGCACCGAGGCCGAAGAGGCAGAGGAAATCGCCGAGAACGCCGAGAGTGCCGAGCCCGTGGTAGAGGCGACCGAAGAGGATTAGGATGACGAAGGCCGCACCACAGAGAAGTTGCCTCGCCTGCCGTGAGACAAAGGACAAGGGCGAGCTGCTCCGCTTCGTGCTGGCCCCGGACCGTACCCTCGTGCCGGACCTGCAGAACAAGCTCCCCGGGCGCGGCGCGTACACCTGCATGAAAGCTGCGTGTCTGAAGCTCGCGGCCCAGAAAAAGCAGTTCGCCCGCGGCTTCAAGGGGGAGGTGCTGGGCGCCGACGCGGAGGGGCTGCTCAAGCAGGTGGTCCACAAGCTCGAGGAGCGCATCGCCTCCTACATCAGCCTCGCCAACAAGGCGGGGAAGGTGGTTTCAGGTTCGGATCAGGTACAGGAAAAGCTGAAGAAAGGTGGGGCGGGCCTTCTGTTCGTTGCCACCGATATATCGCCCGATATCGGCGAGAAGTTCAGGGGGCTCGCGAAGCTGAAGGATGTCCCCTGCATCTCCCTGTTCACCAAGGAACGCCTTGGCGAATTGCTGGGAAAGGAACTCAGAAGCGTCCTGGTTGTTATGGAAAGCGGCTTCGTGGGCTCGATTGAATTGGAAATGGAAAAGTACAGGAACTTCTTTGAGGAGGAGCGTGAGTAGATGAGCAAAACCCGCGTATATGAGTTAGCGGCACAGATGGGGATCGAAAACAAGGAGCTTATGGCAAGACTTGCCGAGGCAGGCGTGCAGGTCAAAAACCATATGGCAGTCCTTGAGGATTCGGATATCAAGGCGTTATCCGCCCCCGCGCACCCCCCCGTCAAAGAAGTTTCCCAGGAAGAGGTGAGGGTGAAGCCGACCCTGATCCGTCGTCGTGCGAAGGCGGTTGAGCCTGAGGCCCAGGCGGCAGCCGAGCCGGCCGAGCCGGTCAAGGAGGAGGCGCCCCAGCCGGCACCCCCCGAGAAGGCACCGGTGGAAGAGGCGCCCAAGCGTCCGGAACCGGTCCGCGCGAGGATCATCGAGCCGGCTCCCGCTCCGAAGCCGGCAGCGGTGAAGCCCGAGGCTCCGGCCCCCCATGCTCCGGCCGCCAAGGAAGAGAAACCGGTGGCCGCAGCACCTGCCGCGCCTGCGGCACCGGAAAAGCCGGCCGTCGAGGCCCCGAAGTCGGAGGCGCCTGCTGCCCCCGCACCCGAAGCGCCGAAAGTCGAGCCTGCCAAGGTCGAGGCCCCGAAGGCACCCGCCGCGGAAGCGCCGGTTGCCGCCAAGGCGCCCGAGGCGCCCGCCGCCAAGGCGGTGGAGCCCGAGCCGGACAAGCCGACCGCAACCCGCGCGAGGATCCTCGGCCGCGTCGAGATCCCGATTCCGACCCAGCGTCCGGCCGAGCGCCGCGAGTACCAGCGCCCCGCGCAGGGCGATCGTCCGGGGCAGCGTCCCGGCATGCCGCGCGGCGTGGAGCGTCCCGGCACTGAGCGTCCGGCACCGCGTCCCGGCGCAGGTCGTCCCGGCGAGCGTCCCCCCATGGGTGCGCGCCCCGATCGTCCGGCGCCCTTGGCCCCTGTCGAGCCGCCGCCGCTGCTGGACGACCGTAACCGCAAGGGGAGGAAACCCGCCCCGGCAGGCGGCGCCGATTACGGCAAGAACGCCAAGAAGGGCGGCGCCCCCGCAGGCAAGGGGAAAAAAGAGACTTTCAAGGACCTTCTGGACAAACGCGAGCGGGTTTTCGAGCCCGGGCCGCGCTCCAAAGGTAAGAGAGGGAAGTACGAGAAGGTTCAGATCGGCAAGAAGACCGAGATCACGGTACCGAAGGCGATCAAGAGGATCATCAAGATCAGCGAGTCCATCACCGTGGGCGAGCTGGCCAAGCGCATGGGGATCAAGGCGACCGACCTGATCCGCGCCCTGATGAAGCTCGGTGTCATGGCGACCATCAACCACCCGCTCGACTTCGACACCGCGACCCTGCTGGCCACCGACTTCGGCTACGAGATCGAAAACGTGGCGCTCGACGTGGACGAGCTCCTCGAGGCGGAGCCGGATGCGCCGGAAGCAATGCAGAAGCGTCCGCCGGTCGTCACCATCATGGGTCACGTTGACCACGGCAAGACCTCGCTTCTTGACGCCATCCGCCAGGCCAACGTAATTGCCGGCGAGGCCGGCGGCATCACCCAGCACATCGGCGCCTACGACGTGGAACTCAAGGGACAGAAGATCACCTTCCTCGACACCCCGGGCCACGAGGCGTTCACCGCGATGCGCGCCAGGGGCGCCAAGGTCACTGACATCGTCATCCTGGTGGTTGCTGCCGACGACGGCGTCATGCCGCAGACCCGCGAGGCGGTCAACCACTCGAAGGCTGCAGGCGTTCCGATCATCGTCGCCATCAACAAGATCGACAAGCCGGAGGCCAACCCGAGCAAGGTGAAGCAGGAGCTGATGGAGTTCGGCCTGGTTTCCGAGGAATGGGGCGGCGAGACCATCTTCGTCGAGGTCTCCGCGAAGAAACACATCAACCTCGAGTCGCTGCTAGAGATGGTTCTCCTGCAGGCCGATGTCCTCGAGCTCAAGGCGAACCCGGACAAGACCGCCCGCGGCACCGTGGTCGAGGCGAAACTCGACAAAGGGCGCGGCCCGGTAGCGACCGTCCTGGTCCAGGAGGGTACCCTGAAGGCGGGCGATTACTTCGTGGCCGGCATTCACTTCGGCCGCGTGCGCGCCATGCAGAACGACCGGGGCGAGAAGGTCAACGCCGCCGGCCCGGCCATGCCGGTCGAGGTCATCGGCTTCAACGGCGTGCCTGACGCAGGCGACATCTTCGTCGCCATGAACGACGAGAAGCAGGCGAAGGAGATTGCAAACCACCGCCAGATGAAGCTGCGCGAGTCCGAACTCGCCAAGCACAGCAAGCTCTCCCTGGAGCAGCTCTACGAGAAGATCCAGAAGGGAGAGGTCAAGGACCTCAACACCATCGTCAAGGGCGACGTGCAGGGCTCCGTCGAGGCGGTTGCCGAGTCCCTCAGGAAGCTCACCACGGATGCCATCCGTCTCAACGTGCTGCACGCCTCCGTCGGCGCCATCACCGAGACCGACGTCAACCTGGCCAGCGCTTCCAACGCCATCATCCTCGGCTTTAACGTTCGTCCCGAGGTCAAGGCGGCGGCGCTTGCCGAGAAGGAAGGGGTCGACGTCAGGCTGTACAACATCATCTACGACGCGGTGGACGACATCAAGAAGGCGATGGAAGGCCTCCTCGAGCCGACCTTCAAGGAGAAGTATCTCGGTCGCGCCGAGATCCGCGAGGTGTTCTCGGTGCCCAAGGCCGGCATGGTCGCGGGTTCCTACGTCACCGACGGCAAGATCATCAGGAACGCACAGGTACGCCTGCTGCGCGACAACGTGGTGATCTTCGAAGGCAAGCTCGGCAGCCTGCGCCGCTTCAAGGACGACGTGAAGGAAGTCGCCACCGGCTACGAGTGCGGCATGTCGCTTGAGAACTACAACGACCTCAAGATCGGTGACATCTTCGAATGCTTCGAGATGGAGAAGGTAGCCGGCAAGCTGTAAGGAAAAACACGGGGAGAGCGGCGTCCCGCGTCCGGCATCCCGGCCCGCGGAAGGCCCTCTCCCCTTAATCGTTTCACGACAAGAGAGAAAGAACATGGTAAAGCGTTCCGACAAGGTAGCCGAAGAGATCCACAAGATCATCTCCGAGCTTCTCATAAAGGGTCTCAAGGACCCGCGCGTAGGTTTCGTCACCATCACCGGCGTGAAGGTGACTCCCGACCTCAGGCAGGCCACCGTCTACTTCACCGTGCACGGCGACGATGCCGCCAAGAAAAACAGCGAAGCAGGGCTCAACTCCGCGAAGGGATTCATCCGCAAGGAGATCGGCCAGGCATTGAAGCTCCGTTTCACCCCCGAGATTACGTTCAAGTACGACACCTCTTTGGACTACGGCCAGCATATCGAATCGATTCTGAAGGAGATAGGGGCTCAGGATGACGGCGACAACAGCTGAGATTAAGCGGATAGTGGCGGAGATCGACCAGGCGCAGAGCTTTCTGATCACCAGCCACGAAAGTCCCGACCCCGATGCGGTCGGCTCCTCCCTGGCCCTGGCCAACTACCTCACCGCGTGCGGCAAGGACGTCACCGTCTACCTTTGCGACCCGGTCCCGGACAACTGCTCCTTCCTCCCGATGGCGGACCAGGTGTACGGCGAGATGCCGGAGCGCGACTTCGACGTCTGCTTCGTGCTCGACGTGGGGGAGTTCCGCCGCGCCGGCAAGGCGGTCACCGAGAACAAGAGGATCGGCCGTTTCATCAACGTCGACCATCATCTCGGGTGCGAAAACTTCGGCATCTGCAACCTGATCGACCCGAAGGCGAGCGCCACCGCGGCCCTCATCTACCGGATCATCAAGGCGGCAGGGGACGAGGTGGACTATCCCACCGCGCTCTGCATCTACACCGCCATCCTTTCCGATACCGGCAGCTTCCACTACTCGAACTCCGATCCCGAGTCCTTCGCCATCGCAGGCGAGATGATCGGCAAAGGGGTGAACGCCTGGAGCGTGAACGAGAACCTCTACGAAAGCGAGCCTCTGCAGAGGATCGCGCTTCTGGCCCTCGCCCTCTCTGACCTGACCGTCTCCCCCTCCGGCGAGTACGCCTCGGTCACCGTTACCCTCGACATGTACGGCAAGACCGGCGCCACCGCCCAGGACACCGACCGTTTCATCAACTACCCCCGCTCCATCAAGGGGGTGCAGGTGGCGCTCTTCTTCCGCCAGGTCGAGGATGGGCTCTTCAAGGTCGGCTTCAGGTCCAAGGGGAAGGTGGACGTCTCGGCGGTTTCCGCCTCTTTCGGCGGCGGCGGGCATCACAATGCCGCAGGATGCATGGTGCGCGGCACGCTCGCGGAAGTCAAGGCGCAGGTCTTCGACCGGCTGGAGCAGATGCGCTGATGCTGAACGGCTTTTTCGTGATCGACAAGCCGGCCGGTGTCACCTCCCATGACATCGTGTCGAAGGTCCGCCGTGCCATCAACCAGAAGAAGGTGGGGCACACGGGAACCCTCGATCCCTTCGCTACCGGTGTGCTGCCCGTGGCGGTGGGGGAGGGGACCAAGGCGATCCAGTTCCTCGACGAGTCCGAGAAGGAGTACCGGGCGGTTTTGCGGCTCGGCATCGCCACCGACACCCAGGACCTCACCGGTGAGGTGATCGCGGAAAGGGAGTGGTCGCACCTCTCGCCCGCGGACCTGGAAGGCATCGTGCCGCGGTTTCTAGGTCTCCAGAAGCAGCTCCCGCCGATGTTCTCCGCCATCAAGCAGGGGGGCGTGCCGCTTTACAAACTGGCCAGAAAGGGTATCGAGGTGGAGCGCGAGGAGCGCGAGGTGGAGATTCACTCGCTCACCTTCGAATGGATCCGGCTCCCCGAGGCCTGCTTCACGGTGCGCTGCTCGCGCGGTACCTACGTAAGGACCCTCGCCTGCGACATCGGCGAGGCGCTCGGATGCGGCGCGCATCTGCTGGAGTTGCGGCGCACGAAAAGCGGCCTCTTCAAGGAGGCGGACGCCATCACCATCGAGGCGCTTGCCGCGGCTGCCGACCAGCAGGCGCTCCTCTTGCCCATGGACCGGGCGCTCGATCACCTGAGGAGCCTGCAGCTCACCGAAGAAGGGGGGCGCAAGGTCGGCAACGGCGTGGTGCCGCGAGAGGGGGAGTTCGTCGAGGCGCCGGGCACGTTTCAGGACGGCGAACAGGTGCGACTCTATCTGGGCGAGCGTTTCCTGGCAGTGGCCTGCCACGACCGGCTCAAAGGGCTGCGCCTCATGCGTGTATTCAATTAGTATTCCTTCTTTACACGTACCTGCTTTTGTGGTAAGAGTTGAAGGTCTTGATCTATGCCGTGGCCTTGGGATTGCGGGAAGGCATAAAAGTACATAAATAAAAGCACTAACAATTAAGATGGGAAGGGGGTGTAACCACATGCTGCAAACGGAAAAGAAGCAGGAAATCATCACAGCTCATAAGCTGCACGATTCCGACACGGGTTCGCCGGAAGTGCAGATTGCAATTCTTTCGGAGCGTATCACCTATCTGACTGAGCACTTCAAGACTCACAAGAAGGATCATCACAGCCGTCGCGGTCTGCTGAAGATCGTCGGTCAGAGAAGGGGTCTGCTTGACTACCTGAAGAAGAAGGATGTAGAGCGCTACAAGGCGATCATCGCCAAGCTCGGCATCAGAAGGTAAAAAAAGGCAGTATACCTCAACGGGTATATTGCCTTTCCTCTTTCATCATGTAAGGGCCTTTGTGCCCTTTTTCTTTGTTGGGGACGTGGATAAAACCGTCCTGCGGCTTGATATTGCGCAAGGCGATTTTCTCGGCGGCCCCAACACCAACCGGAAGTAAATCAATGGAGGCCGTAACAATGGTACATAGCGTACAGGCAGAATGCTGTGGCAAGACAATCACTATCGAAACAGGAAAGATCGCAAAGCAGGCAAGCGGCGCGGTCATGATCAAAAGCGGCGACACCATGGTCCTCGTGACCGCCGTCGCCATGAAATCCGCCAAGGAAGGGCAGGGCTTCTTCCCGCTCACCGTCAACTACCAGGAGAAGGCCTACGCAGGCGGCCGCATCCCCGGCTCGTTCTTCAAGCGCGAGGGGCGTCCCTCCGACAACGAGACCCTCACCTCCCGTCTTATCGACCGTCCGATCCGTCCGCTGTTCCCGGAAGGGTTCCTGAACGACACCCAGGTTATGGCGACCGTCGTCTCCGCCGACAAGGACCATGATCCCGGCATCCTCGCCATGATCGGCGCTTCGGCCGCCCTCATGGTCTCCGACGTTCCCTTTGCCGGCCCGATCGCGGGCGTCAAGGTCGGGCGCGTTGACGGCCAGTTCGTCGCCAACCCGACCGCGGAGCAGGAAGAGAAGAGCGACATGGAGATCGTGATCGCCGCCTCCAAGGACGCCATCCTGATGGTTGAAGGTAGCGCCTCCGAGGTTTCCGAGAACGACCTCCTCGAAGCGATCTTCTTCGGCAAGGAAGCGGTCCAGGGGATCCTGGCAGCCCAGGAAGAGCTGGTCGCCAAGGTGAAGCCGGTCAAGCGCGACATCCCGGCTCCGGTGGTCAACGAGGAGCTGAAGGTCCGCGTCGACGCGCTCGCCAAGGAAGAGATGAAAGCGGCAGTGCGCATCAAGGCCAAGCAGGAGCGTCACGACGCCATCGACGCCATCTCCGAAAAGACCGTGGCGGCTCTCGCCGAGGAGTTCGAAGGTTCCGAGAAAGAGGTCAAGGCGTTCATCGAGGACCTCGAGTACAACCTGGTGCGCGAGCACATCATCAAGGACGGCTCCAGGATCGACGGCCGCGACACCAAGACCATCCGTAACATCGCCACCGAGGTCGGCTTCCTCCCGCGCGCACACGGCTCCGCCCTGTTCACCCGCGGCGAGACCCAGTCCATCGTGGCCGCGACGCTCGGCACCTCGGTCGACGAGCAGCGCATCGACTCGCTCTACGGCGATTCCAGGAAGAAGTTCCTCCTGCACTACAACTTCCCGCCGTACTCCGTCGGTGAGACCAGCTTCCGCCTCGCCCCGGGCCGCCGCGAAATCGGCCACGGCATGCTGGCCGAGCGCGCGCTGCAGCAGGTGCTTCCGAAGCACGACGACTTCCCCTACACCATCCGCATCGTCTCCGACATCACCGAGAGCAACGGCTCCTCCTCGATGGCGACCGTCTGCGGCGGCTCCCTGTCCATGATGGACGCCGGTATCCCGATCAAGGCACCGGTTGCCGGTATCGCCATGGGCCTCATCAAGGAAGGCGACGAGTACGCCATCCTCTCCGACATCCTGGGCGACGAAGACCACCTGGGCGACATGGACTTCAAAGTGGCCGGTACCGCCGACGGCGTCACCGCGCTGCAGATGGACATCAAGATCGGCGGCGTTACCCGCGAGATCATGGGTGCCGCCCTGGCGCAGGCAAAAACAGGCCGCGTGCACATCCTGGGCGAGATGGCCAAGTCCATCTCCACCGCGCGCGGCGACCTCTCCGCCTTCGCTCCGCGCATCACCACCATCTGGGTCAAGGTCGACAAGATCCGCGACGTCATCGGTTCCGGCGGCAAGAACATCAGGAGCGTCACCGAGGCAACCGGCGTCGCCATCGACATCGAGGACACCGGCAAGATCAACATCGCTTCCAACAACAAGGAAGCCTGCGACCTCGCCATCAAGATGATCCGCAATCTCACCGCCGAGGCTGAGGAAGGCAAGCTCTACATGGGCACCGTCAAGAAGATCATGGAGTTCGGCGCGTTCGTCGAGATCTTCCCGGGAACCGACGGCCTGGTGCACGTCTCCGAGCTCGACACCGAGCGCGTGAAGAACGTGAGCGACATCCTCAAAGAAGGGGACAAGGTGCTGGTGAAGTGCATCGGCATCGACAAACAGGGCAAGATCAAGCTCTCCCGTAAAGAGGCTCTGGGCCAGACCTTCACCGAATAACATCTCTCATGTGAGAGCTGGCAATTTTTGGCTTTCCCGGTATAGTTCTAGCCATGATTAAAAAGACTACCCTAAATAACGGGATACGCGTCATTACCGAGCGTATCCCGTACGCAAACTCCGTCTCCATAGGAATCTGGGTCGCCAACGGCTCCCGCCACGAACGGCGGGGG
>MTLC01000074.1_pt3 | contig 10107 bp, 9 predicted proteins | sample 1982451 | NCBI WGS metagenome assembly MTLC01 (sample SAMN05710165, study PRJNA340218) | biofilm metagenome | isolation source: sample SPH anode biofilm adapted to +100 mV | place: USA | collected 2012-02-03 | reverse complement strand
CGTCAGGAGCATCGAGCAGACGAGCAATCTCATGTCCGAGATCGCCCTGATGTCGGGTGAACAGGCCAACACCTCCGGACAGGTCCTGAAGTCGGTGGAACGGATGACGCTGTCCACTGCCCAGGTGGCCAATGCGGCACGGGAACAGGCTCAGGGTGGAAAACAGATCCGGGTTGCCGTAGAACGGATGAACACCGTCACCCAGGAGGTTACGGGAGCGACCCGTGAGCAGGCCCAGGGGAGCAGGCAGATCCGGATCGCGGTGGATAACATGAACAACGTAACCCAGCAGGTGAGTATCGCCACCAAGGAGCAGGCGCTGTCGGCGCGGCAGATCGTGGAAGCAATCAACAGCATGAACGGCATGACCCTGTCGGTAGCCAATGCGACGGCGGAACAGAAGAAGGGCGGGGAAATGGTGGTGCAGGCGGTGGAGACCATCAGCGACAGCGCCCGGGACAACCTCTCGTCGGTTGAGCAGCTTTCCCGGTCGGCCCAGAACATGTCTCAGCAGGCAATCGATCTGGCCGCCATGGTGGCGGAGTTCAAACTATAATCATCACCACACCGCCCAGACCTGTCATTGGGTGTTGTTGCAAAAGGGAATTCATGGTTGATGCAGCATTTGATGATATTCGACAGTACGTGCAGGACCGGACTCGACTTTATTTTACGGGTCATAAGCAGGGTTTCCTGCAAAATAAACTGCAACAGCGAGTGAAGGCACTCTCTTTGCCGGGCCTGCCGGAATATAAGGAAATTCTGCTGACTTCACCTTCAGAAGAATCTGTGCTGCTGGATAGCATCACCACTAACGAAACTTGTTTCTTTCGCAATCCGCGCCAGTTCAACTATCTGCGCGACCATATTCTGCCGGATATTGAAGCAGAAAAAGGGACCGCCAGCTTCCGTCGACTTGCCCAGGGCGATCACCCCGGACAGTTGAACGACATGCGGCTGCGAATACTCAGCGCGGGGTGCTCCACGGGTGAGGAACCTTATACTGTTGCAATGACAGTTCTCGAAGGCCTACGATATCCCCGTGCGTGGGACATCGACATAGTGGCCGGCGACCTGAGCGAAAGCTGCCTCGAGGTCGCCAGACGCGGCTTCTATGAGGCGGAGCGTCTGAATGGAATTCCGAAGAAATTACTGAACAAATATCTGAATAACTCTGCCGATGGGGCCACCTTTAATGAAGATGTCAGGCGGCTCGTAAAATTCATGCGGCTCAATCTCAACGATGTCATGCAGGGTGGTTGGGGGGACAACATACTCCCCACAAACAGTTTTGATGTTGTCCTCTGTCGGAACGTCATGATATATTTTTCATCATCCTGCCAGCAACAACTGGTGAATTCTCTGTACAGGATCATCGCTCCCGGCGGATATCTGTTCACAGGAGACGCCGAGCCGCTCCACCTGTTCAGCCATGACTTCACGCCGGTTCGTGAAGCCGGCTGCCTAATCTATCGAAAAACGGGGTCCAATGCGCATGGCCAGACTGTCTGATCGGTTCCGTTCCGACGCTGCACGCCTGGAGGGTCGACCGGTTATCGAACTCCTCCTCTTGGTCGGCGACGAATCCAAGGGGTGCAGGCAGGAAGCCCTCGACCTGCTCCTTGACCGTGATTTTGATGCCATCTATCCCACGCTGGAACATGCCGTGCGAAATAATGCTCTTGCCGATCTGCGTAACGGCGCCATGGAAGTGCTGGTACATTTCGGCAGAAAATCCGTCCCTCACCTCGTTGATCTGCTTCATGACGGAGACGAAGAGGTACGTAATTTCAGTACGGTCATGCTGGGTGACATTGCTGTCCGTGATGCGGTAGAACCACTCATCGCCGCACTCAATGACCCCGATGCCAACGTTCGGCACGGTGCCGCCGAAGCCCTTGGGAGAATAGGCGACCGATCAGCGCTGCTGCCACTGTTGAAGCTCCTCGGGGAAGACTTCTGGCAACAGTACCCTGCCCTGGCAGCCATCCGCGAAATGCGCGACAACCGGGCCGTTCCCTATCTCCTGCCTCTGGTGAATGACGGGATGCTGGGGGAACCTGCCATCGAGGCGCTGGCTGCCATAGGGGACGGGCGGGCACTGCCGTCACTCGCAGCACTCCTTGTGACTCCCTCTTCACGTTCTGAAACGGCCGTACGGGCAATTTGCACCATCTGCATCGGTGAGGGAGGGGAGGGGAGGGAGTCTGCCCAGAAGTCACCACGGTTCAGAAGTTTGTTGGAGTCTGCCCCGGTCGAGGAGAATCTGCGTCGACTCGCCGACGGGCCTGAAGCCGACGCAACTGCAACCGCGGCCCGTACACTCCTGGAAATTCGTGATGGGGTATATAAACGGCCTTCCGGTAACACGAGCCATGAAGGTCCAATGGCCGGTCACCCCTCCGTGGGAAACGTTAGTAGTATCGAAGATGCTACTGTTAAGGCGGCACTTGCCGAAATAGAAGCGGGAATCCCTCTTGATGTGGTGCTGATGAATGCTCGGTCAGCTGGCGATGGGGTCGAACAGGCAATAATAGAAGCAGTGGGGCGACAGGGAAATGGTAACGCCGTCGAATCACTCCTCGCACTGCTGGAAAAGCCTGATAATCGGCGTCATGTTGATTTTGCCATTGTCCACGCACTGGCTGCGTCACATCCCGGCAGACCCGTCGCGGTGAACCGTTTGAAGCCCTTTACGGACCACCCCGACCCGGATCTGCGCCGTCTTGCCCTGCAGGCGTTAACCGGGCTCAATACCACAGAGGCTCTTCCTGCCCTCATCATCGCGACAGCCGATCGTCACTGGAGCGTGAGGATGGAAGCATTGCGGCTGCTACCGCGAGTTGACGTCAAACGGGCTGAGGACTCCTTGCTGGCGGCGCTTTGCGATTCCGACGTTCTGGTACGCAAATCTGTCATCGCAGAGTTGGGGAAGCTGGGCAGCCTGAAAGCCGTTGTGCCGCTGGTTAACCTGCTGAGTGACAATGAAGTCGGTCGAGGAGCGTTTGACGCTCTGTTGACGATTGGTGAAGCTGCGTTGCCAGAGCTTCATGCACATGCGCGGAGCAGTTCACTTGAAGTTCGCGAGTGGGTGATCGACCTGATCGGCCGACTTGGCTCGAAAAAAAGCATCCCGCTTTTACGCGAACTGGCGGATTCACCCCAGTCAACCATAAGGATGGCTGTAATCCACGCATTCTGGAACTGTCACGATTCATCGGTTCCACCCATACTCTCCCGTCTTCACGTCAACGACCCTGCCCCTGAAGTGCGTTATGCTGCGATGGTGGTCTCGACAGGACTCGACGGGGAGGTACAATAATAATGACATTCCCCTGCCATGGTTGAGATGAAACAGGAAGAGTTCAGGCTTATTCAGGAGTTTGTCAATGAGCAGTTCGGGCTTATCCTGAGTGAAGATAAGGCGGGGTCGCTGGCCAACAAACTGACTCCACGTCTCGTTGATTTACGGCTTAGTTCCATCACCGATTATTACTACCATCTGAAATTTTCACAAGACAACAAGTCTGAGCACCACAATTTGATATCCCTCCTGACGAACAATGAAACCTATTTTTTCAGAGAGGATGCACAACTCAAAGTTTTGGCCGAATCCGTACTACCCGCCATCAAAGAAAACAGGATGCGTAAAAAAGATCGGCGCATCCGGATCGTTTCAGCAGGCTGTTCCAGCGGAGAGGAGGCCTATACACTGGCCATGATTCTTCTTGAATCGGGACAATTCCTCTGGGAGTGGGATGTACAGGTTATCGGGGTGGATATCGATCAGGCCGTCATTGCCAAAGCTGAAGAGGGAATCTACGGCGGAAGGTCTGTGTCCGTTACCCCCCCTCAACTGCTGGAGCGGTATTTCAGAAAAGAGGGGGATGGTTATCGTGTCAAGGAGGTTCTGCGACGCATCACCAGTTTCCGGCAGGTAAATCTCCTCGAATTCACAGACCATTTTGCGGAGGATTCCCTGGACATCATTTTCTGCCGCAATGTCGTCATCTATTTTAACGACAATACCGTACGAGAAACAGTCGAGGGATTCGCCAAGGCTCTTCGCCCCGATGGATACCTCTTTCTCGGTCATTCCGAATCGCTGGCGAGAATAACGAAACTTTATGAACCACTTCGTTTCACCGGCGCTGTTATCTACCAAACGAGGCAATAATGAATACCTCCTCCGAACTACGAAAAATCAGGGTACTGGTTGTCGATGACTCGGCCTTTGTCAGGCGGGCGCTTATAAGGATGCTCGACAATAACCCTCTTATCCAGGTCGTTGACGTTGCATCGGACGGAGAAATGGCCATCAGCCTGGTGAAAAGTCTTCGTCCGGATGTAGTAACTCTCGACGTGCGGATGCCGGTGCTTGACGGCTTGGCGGCGTTGGAACGGATCATGGCGGAATGCCCGACACCGGTCATCATGCTCAGCTCCCTGACGGAAAAGGGGGGGGAAAACACCCTGCGCGCCCTGGAACTGGGGGCGGTTGATTTTATTGACAAGTCCGCCGCGGGCGGCTCCATGGATATAACGGCGATCGCCAACGAGTTGATCGCGAAGATACTGGTAGCCGCCAAGGTTGAGTTGCGCAAGCTGCAAGCTCCGTCGCGTGAAGTTCGGACAGAACGTGCAAGTCATCCATATCCCACGTCAGTCGGTACGGAGGCTGTCCTTATAGGTACCTCTACCGGAGGCCCTCCCGCACTTCAACAGGTTCTCACCGCACTTCCCGCGGATTTCCCCTGTCCCATACTTATCGTCCAGCATATGCCGGTAGGATTCACCGCCTCCCTTGCGGAACGTCTCAACCGGCTCTGTGCCCTTCATGTGAAAGAGGCAGAGGACGGTGAGCGTCTTTCCCGCGGTACCGCCTACCTTGCACCAGCGGGCCGGCATCTCAAGTTGACCAGGGAGGGGGGCGAGTTACGGGCAAAGCTCGACCTCAAGCCGGAGAATGCCCTCCACCGGCCTTCTGTCGACACGTTGCTTGAATCAGCAGCTGCGGTCTGCGGCAGTAAATGTCTGGCAGCCGTGCTCACGGGGATGGGACGGGATGGGGCAGTGGGTGCAGCGGCGCTAGCCGGTTCCGGAAGCCGGATAATGATTGAGTCGGAGGAATCAGCCATTGTTTTCGGCATGCCAAAAGCTGTGCTTGAGACAGTAAAAACAGCTACAGTAGTGCCGCTGCACAAGGTGGCAAAGACGTTGCTTGAAATGGTTTGATATAGATAGAATGACGCTTGAACGAATGCGGGGGTATCCTTTGTGCGGACCCCCCTTCGCTAGTGGAGGCGGGCTTATTTTGCGCGATAGGTGATACGGCCCCGTGACAGGTCATAGGGGGAAAGCTCCACAGTCACCTTGTCACCGGGAAGGATCTTGATGAAGTATTTGCGCATCTTGCCGGAGATGTGTGCCAGCACGATGTGGTCGTTCTCAAGTTTCACCCGGAACATGGCATTGGGAAGCGGCTCTACGACCGTTCCTTCAACTTCAATGGCTTCTTCTTTACTCATTATCTATGCTCCTCACATGGTATCCTGCCCATAAAGTCTTCTCAAACCCCGCTACTCTACAAGTTTTCTGCTGAAATTGCAAGCCGCAATTCTTTTGCAACGACGGCTGCACCGCTTGCCTTCCGTTGGGAAAATCCCTTTACAAGAACCGGTCAACCGTATTATTTTCACGGGGATTCTGTCGAAAGGACATACCACCATGGCTGACCTCCTTCGGGATATCCCCCTTGCCAACGGCCTTACCGTAAGCATTTCCGATCATACCCATCGTTATTACGGCGATTTTTACCGGGTAAGGGTGGAGTTTTCCTGTAGTGCACCTCTTCGTGAAGCATATTTCACAGACGGGCAGACATTCGGAGAAGCACGCCGCCTTCTGGGAGACATGGTTACCTATCGCCGCATCGTCGAACAGATGGGGGTACCATCCACCGAAATAGAACGGGTCCGGGAAAAACTCGTTCAGAATTTTATCGACCATTCCCTCCCGTATTTTACCGCCGATGATTTCCCGGAGAAACTCGTGCATGGAGAACTGCGTAAAATCTCCCGGAAGGGGGGACGGACCGCACTTCCTCCGTCGAAAAACGATGCGTGAGGCGTCCCTTGTCATTGAGAAACTGACCTTCGGCGGAGCCGGATTGGGGCACCTGGATGGCCGTGCCTGCTTTGTCCCGCTCACGGCTCCCGGCGACGAAGTACGCGTCAAAATTGTCCGGGAGAAGCGCTCCTATGTCGAAGCTGAGCTGCTTGAGATTCTCCGGCCGTCCCCACTCAGGACATCCCCTCCCTGCCCGGTTTTCGGCTCATGTGGCGGTTGTAACTGGCAGCACCTTGACTACCCCGCCCAGATTTCCGCCAAAGAGGAGATTTTTTCCGAACTGCTCTGGAGGGGGGGGAGGGTGCCGCGCGAACTGATTCTGCCGGCGCTCGAAGCACGAACCCCTTATGGCTATCGATCCCGGGTGCAGCTCAAACTGCGACTGGCGGCCGGTACGTTGCACATGGGCTTCTACCGAAGCGGCACTCATTTCGTCATTGCTGTTCCCGGTACCTGTGCCATAGCCGATCCCGTCATCAACAGCCTCATCGGCGAACTGCTCCCTGTTTTGACGGAATTCCAGCATGCAGGCAAACTTCCCCAGATCGATATCGCAGTTGGAGACGATGGCGCAGCAATCCTGATCTTTCACTTCATAGGCGAACGACCTGACGATCTCAATGATTTCCTGGCGCAACGACTGAACGTGCTTCCGTCTGCTACCGGCATCTTTGTGAGCTGTGGCAGAAAATCGCCCCTGACCCGTGTGGCGGGTATCGAGTCCCTGTCCTATAAAATTCCCAGCGGATTTCTCCCGGCCCTTCCTGAAATGACTCTCTCCTTCAGCAGGGGAGGGTTCTCCCAGGTACATTACCGTCAGAACCTGGCACTCCTTGCGACCGTTGCCGATTGGGCAGCACCGGTAAACTCGGATCGGTTGCTGGATATTTACTGCGGCAACGGAAACTTTTCCCTCCCCCTGGCCCGCTATGTGGCCAGGGTTGTCGGCGTAGAGGAATATGAACCATCAATTGAAGACGCGCGGCGGAATGCCTCAGTAAACTTGATTGATAACGCCACCTTTCGGTGCCAGGGCGCCAGGGACGGTGTCCAGGAACTGGTTGCCACCGGCGAATCCTTTGATCTCATACTGCTTGACCCCCCCCGGTCCGGTGCGGCAGACATAATTGCTCAACTTCCTGCGCTGTCTCCCCGTGCCATCATCTACGTGTCATGTGACCCGGCGACCCTCGCCAGAGATATTGGCCTCCTGCGTACACACGGCTATGCCGTCACCAAGAGCCGCCCCATTGACATGTTTCCCCAGACGTATCATATAGAAAGCATAACATTGCTTGAGCCATTCAGCGGATAGCATTACTGCAGCGAGGTATTTCAGAAAGGCGGTGTGAAGTGTTCGGCAAATTTTTCAGCAGGGATTACCGTTATTATGTGAGCCAGGGGGATAAGTATTTGGCAGCAGAGCGTTACGCGGATGCGCGAACAGCTTTTAACGATGCCTTGGAGAAGATGCATAATGACAAGATTGATGATGCCGCACTGGAAGCGGACATCAAAGGAAAAATGGTTCTTGCGGGCGACAGGTTGGGATTTGTCAATCTTGAGGAAGCGGAACACGCCTTCCAGTCAGGGATTGCGTCCAAGGCGCGTGAACATATCCATCTGGTCATGCAACTGGCAGAAGACGTAATCACTAGGGAAAAGGCTGAGATATTACTACGGCGTATTACGGAGGTGGAAGCGGGGGAACCTGCCGCAGCTCCCGTACATGGGTGTGCAAGTTGCAAAGGTGTTTCCCCTGAAGCAGTTGAAAATAGCGGCATTAGCGATGAAGATCTTTCATCGGATGACCGGTTTTACCTGGCAATACAGACTCTTCCCCATGAGTTGTCACTTCGGTATGCGGGTTTGGGAGAGGAATTTGCATGCGCTTATCTGACTGCTCATGGAGGTCGTGCTGATAGCGCGTTAAGCCTTTTTCATGAACTCAACGAAACGGCTGAATGCGACATTTATCACTATGAGATTTCACTCATTTACTATGAACAGGGAGATTTATCGCGTTGCGAACATCACCTGCAAAGAGCCATTGAACTGAACAGGGCAAACCCGCTCTGCTGGCTTGCCCTGGCTCAACTTACTGCGGATACCGGACGCTTCCAGGAAGCCCTGCAGTTGCTCGACCATATGGTTGTTCATCAATTTTTGCCCGACCAGGCGAGAAGCATGCAAGGGGATATTTACCAAAGCATAGGTGCAGTAGATAAAGCCATTGACTGTTATACCGAACTCCTGGCGTTTCCGGGGACGGCACGAATTGCCGCGGAAAGGCTGGTTCCACTGCTGGAAAACCAGGGACGTAACGACGAGGCTGAATTCCTCTTCAAGAAATACCTTAAGGGGTGCTGTTAATTTTGGACCGATCCGCGCGACGGTCCTGACTCAATTTAGGGACCGGCTACGCAGGAAACTTCCTGGTGCCGGCAGAGATACTACCAGGAGGGTTATATGAACAAATCCGAACTCATCGATGCGCTGGCGGTAAAAAAGAATATTTCTTTCAAAAAAGCGGAAGAGATAATCAACACGATATTCGATTCGATGTCGACAGCAATGCTGGCTGACGAGCGGATTGAAATCCGTGGATTTGGCAGCTTCGTCGTCAAGGAATACAAAGCTTATACAGGGAGAAACCCTAAAACAGGCGAAGCTATCGCCGTAAGCCCTAAAAAACTTCCCTTTTTCAAGGTGGGTAAGGAACTGAAGGAAAGGGTGGCTGAGTAGTCGCTGACAAACAAGGGCATCGCTTATTGCGTTCACTGCTGTTGTGCCACTGCGCACCATTTTAACGTGAACTAATTAATCCATGTCCACTGAAACTCCTTGAACTCTCCTTCGCAATCTGCTAACACTGAAAAGAAAATCCAGGCACCTATAATTATTTAATGAAAAAAATATTTTTTTCCATACTGGCAATTTTTATCGCTACTCCGTGTGCATTTGCAAATCCCACGCAAAGCGGAGTGTCAGGTCTACTGGCCGTACCTTCAGCTGATACGCTCGATTCCGGCAACTTGTGTATCGGGTTATGGGGAGATCTGAGCAAGAACAAGGATTCCGGCAAACACGCGGTAGTCCTTCCCGCCACCTTGACTCTCGGCATCGGCTCATTCTGGGAAATTTACGGCTCATACCCCAACCTGTTGTTCAACAATCAGCAGGAACTGTCAGGGAAGGGAACGGCCAACCTTGGCACCAAACTCCGCTTGTACGGAAAGAGAAACTCAAACGTCAAGATAGCAGTCGATGCCTTCGCCAATCGTCATGTAGCAGATGATCCCGACGTCAACGGCGTTACCGATGTCGGGGGGAGGCTTATCGCCTCGTTCATCACCCAACGTTTTGCCATCCACGGTTATGGCGGTTATCTCTCTAAAGGCAAGCAACCGAACATGGCCAACTCCGACCAGATGCTCTACGGCGGAGGTATCGAACTGTCCCCCACTTCAAGGACAAAGGTGACCTTGGAACTGACCGGAAGTCAAAACAGTAAGTCGGGCAATTCCCTGAAAGATGCTCCCATCGAGAGCCTGGTAGGTTTTCAGTACTACATTTCCCCCCATCTCACCTTCAATGCCGGAGCGGGCACACGTGTCAATTCGTCGGGCCAGGACTGGCGTGCAATTGTTGGATTTACTACATGCCAGGGTATCGGCACCTATATCAAGCCGGTGCCCCGCCTGGTACTCGAACCGGATGAAAAACCCCGCGAGGTCGTCAAGCCTGCTAAAATCACTCCTATCTCATCTCTGCTTCTTAAGTCCACGGCAGTAGCTCCGGTAAGTAAGCTCGAAGTCCCTGTCGACCCCGACCGTGAAGAGATTGTCATAAAGCCGTATGGCCAGGTTGTGATCCCGCCCCAACCGCAACGGGCACAGACATCGTTACCAGTTATGCCCGTACTACAGCCGGTACAGCCAGTTTCATCCATTCAGCCGGTACAGCCAGTTTCATCCA
>MTLC01001780.1_pt2 | contig 10126 bp, 8 predicted proteins | sample 1982451 | NCBI WGS metagenome assembly MTLC01 (sample SAMN05710165, study PRJNA340218) | biofilm metagenome | isolation source: sample SPH anode biofilm adapted to +100 mV | place: USA | collected 2012-02-03 | reverse complement strand
TCGAGGCCTTGAACGGCATCCCCATCACCTGGTCCATGGCCGGGACCTTGAAGATCCCCGCACCGATCCCCAGAAGTCCTGCGGCCGCTCCCGAGAAGTACATGATGATGAGCCCCGGGATGGTACGGCTCACCTGGTAGTCCACCCGGCGTCCGAGCGCCTTGTCGTAGTAGGAACCCTTGAGTTTCAGTCGCTGCGAGATGGCGTCGGGAACCACTTCCTCTTTATGCTCCTCCTTCCTCGTGCGGAACATGTTGTACGCCGAGTAGGCGAGAAGGACTCCGAAGAGGATGAACAAAAGGCGCTGGTTCACCCAGCCGGCCACGAGTGCGCCGGTCAGGGCGCCGGTGGCGGTCCCCATTTCGAGCCAGATGGCGACACGGGTGTTCGTAAGCCGGTCCCTCAGGAAGGCGACCGCGGCTCCGGTCGAGGTGGCGATGATGCAGACGGTGGAAGCGGCTACCGCGGTCCGCATCGGCATGCCGAAGCCGAGAGCCAGGGCGGGAACGATGATGATGCCACCGCCAAGACCGAGAACGGCCCCCACCACCCCGGCAACGATCCCTAATACGAAAACGAGTATGAAGGTGACGACCACTTTTACCCCTCCGACCCGGCAAACGCCGGCGCGTTGCAACCGGCACAATCTACCTTTTCTGTACACCCTTTACAAACAAAAAAGCCTAACACCAGACCAATGTTACAGGGGGCCAGACCCGGTGCCCATGCCCCTGGATGCGGATGTGCGATTGCTTAAACATTGGGCTTCTCTGCCTCTTTTTTGCCTTCGTTAGGAGATGATGGCGCATGTACGTCCAATAATTTCGGCGATTTAGAGGCGTTAATAGGAGCTGGCACGGCTCCTGCTAATTGCAGCGCAAGGTACGTAGCACAGCGTAGTGTGCGTGACTGAAGAATGACAGGCAAAGGCGCCTCTCCGGTACGGGTGAGAGGCGCCTTTTTTTATGCAAATTCAGTGAAAGGGGGAGGTTCAGTCGAAAGGCTGAGAGTCTGAGAGTGTTTGTCGCAAAGAAGATAGATCAAAAAACAATTACAAAGGAGTAACGACATGAAAAGAATCACCAAGAGTCTCATCATGGCAACGGCGCTGACCATCGCAACCACCGGGATCGCAATGGCGACTCCCTCCACCCAGATCTGGATCCCCTCGACCGACGTGCAGGCCTTCAAGTCGCTGCACCTGGGCATCGACAACTACACCCGGACCTCCTCCGGCGGGTCCGATTTCCGTCCCAACGTCTACGATCTGGGGCTCACCGCCGGCGTGCTCCCCTTCGAGAAGGTTCAGGCCGAAGTCGGCGTGGACTACATGACCTACGGGCTTAACGGCCTCGACAGCAACCCGCTCTCCTTCAACGCCAAGCTCGGCACCCCGGAAGATTCCCTCTTCTCCGGCTCCCCTGCGCTCGCCTTCGGCGGTTACGGCTTCGGCACCAGGAAGGACCTGACCGACAGCAACATCGTGTACGGTCTCGCCGCCAAGACCCTTCCGGTCGTGGGACGCCTCTCCGCCGGCTACTACGTCGGCAACGATAAGGTGATCGGAGACAAGAACGACGGCGTGCTGCTCTCCTGGGACCGCACCATGAGCGAGATCTCGGACAAGCTCTGGGTTGCCGCTGACTACCAGGGTGGCGACAACACCGTAGGCGCTTTCAGTTTCGGCGCCTCCTGGGCCTTCTCCAAGAACGTCTCGGTGATTCTGGGCTACGACATCTACAACGACCAGTCGATGGCCGGCAAGAACACCTTCACCACCCAGCTGGACATCAACTTCCCCTAAACGGGAGGGCGTAAAAGAAACAGCGCAGGCGGGGGAGGTGCCGTGGCATCTCCCCCATGTTTTTGTCCTACTGACATATTTTTCGCTTATCGAAACTTTTTTCGATAAAATGGTTGACTCGGCTGTAAAGGCTGTGTTACAAGTTGGGACTCAATGACGCGGGGTGGAGCAGTCTGGTAGCTCGTCGGGCTCATAACCCGAAGGTCACAGGTTCAAATCCTGTCCCCGCAACCAAATGCTACAAGGGGTTAGCCGAAAAAGGCTAACCCCTTTTTTGCGTTCAGAGGGTACCCGTTTGTGTATCATGGGATTTCAGCGTGCTGAGGACGCTATGCACCACATGAGTCCGCTTTATTGATACAGGTCAAGGAAATGTGATTGACTGAGTGTTATCGCTATAGTCATGAGCGCCATTCGCATGACCATACGGAGCGTTGCCATCATCCTCCTGATGCTTGTTCTGACTGTGTCTGCCACTGTTCAGGCATATACTCTGGAAATGCTGGCGTCTGAACCGGCGCATGGATTCGCTTCCCTTTGTCACGATACGGACAGCGGCGCCGATCACGGCTCGAGCGGCAAGCATCAGTCCGATATGCACTGCTGCGAACTTGATTCCCCTTACCTCCTGCCATCTTCCCCGGGACTTGTGACTCCCGCCGTCACCGGCATGCTTGCCTCCCCTTTCTACTGCAAGCAACTTGACGGTCACGTCCGAAGGATATATAAGCCTCCCAGATAATCCAGTTGTTGCAGTTAATTCTCTGACCTCAAAGGCTTAACTACCATGCACAGCAACAGGAGACATTTGACATGAAAACCATACACATATTGAAGATGACCTTGACTGGAATCGCCGCACTCGTGGCGGTCTCTTTCGGAGTGCCCCGTGATGCGGCGGCCCACTGTGACACGCTTGACGGTCCCGTCGTACAGGATGCGCATAAGGCGTTGGAGGCGAAAGACATCACCCCCGTTCTGAAATGGGTAAAAGCGAAAGATGAAAAGGCGGTCAAGGCTGCCTTCAACAAGGCGCTGGCAGCGAAAGGCGCTCACAGTGAAGCCGCCCACCACAAGTTCTTCGCCACTCTCGTGAAGATCCACCGTGCGGGGGAGGGGGCACCTTTCACCGGATTGAAACCTGCCGGTGAGGTTGAGCCTGCGGTAGCGGCGGCGGACAAGGCCCTTGCGGGCGGTTCGGATGACGCCCTTGTGAAGCTCGTTACCGATGATGTTACGGCTGGCATCAAGAAGCGCTACGAGCGTGCCGCTGAGGCTTTCAAGCACAAGGATGAAAGCGTTGCCAAGGGGCGCGAGTTCGTCGAGGCGTATGTCGAGTTCACGCATTACGTGGAAAGGCTCCACATGGATGCTACCGGCAAAGGCGCCCATGGCGAACATAAGGAACATAAGGAACATAAGGAACATGGCAAGCAGCACGGCGGCCACGCCGAGCACGGCGCGGACAAGCATTGACGTTTAGACGAAACAGACGACTAGCCTGAGATGAAAAAGGAAGTGCCAGTTGCGATCGCCGCAGCTGGCACTTTTTTTATGCGCTCCATAAGGACGCGTGATACCCCATCCCCATTCACATGTTCATCTTGTAAACCCCGTTCTTCACCCTGGTCAGTACGTTGTTGGTCAGCAGGTCCTGAAACGCGCTGACAACGGTCGGTTTGCTGGTGCCGAGGGCGTCCGCAACCTCGTCATAGGTCCCATGGAACAGCATGTCGCTGTCGAGATGCGACATGACGTATTCGATTATCTGCACCCTCTTGCCGCCGATGGAACTGAGCATCTTCAGCATGAAGTTCTTCTGGTCGAGTTCCATCTTCATGGTCTTCTGGGTGGCGATGGTCGAGAGCAGTTCCAGCATCTCATAGAGGTTGATCGGCTTGAGAAGAAAACCGTCCGCTTTCAGCCTGATGGCGTCGAGAAGGTACTGAGACTCGGAATGGGCCGAGACGATGATGACATCGGTGGAAGGGGATTTCTGTTTGATCGTTGCCAGCAACTCAAGGCCTGTGGTGCCAGGCATCCGGATGTCGGTCAACACGATGTCCGGCTGCGACTCCTCCATGGCCCGCAGCGCCTTCTCCACGCTGCCGACACAGACTATTTTTTTGCAGAAGCTGCTTAGAGCCAAGTTCATTTGCTCCAGTGCATCCTGTTCATCATCGACGCAGATGACGGACATTTTTTTCAAAGCTTCGACGTTCATGTTGACTCCTTGGGAGTTGATTTAGCGAATTGTAAACAGATACAGGCGCCGTAGTGCCCGGTGCCGTTCACTTCAAAGGCGAGATTTTCCGCCCAGACTTTACCCTCGTCAAGATTCTCCGCGATCTGTTTGCAGAGGTAAAGGCCGAGGCCGGTGCCGTCCGCCTTGTCCTTGGTGGTGACGTACGGCTCGAAAATTCGCTTCAGCAGGTGAGCGGGTATCCCGCCGGCGCTGTCTTGGAACATTACCGTCACGATGTTCCCCGGTTCTTCTCTACAGGATAGAAGAACAACCCGCTGCCCCTCGGTCATGCAGAGCTGATCCTTCGCGTTTAAGAGGACGTTGATGGTGAGCTGCACCAAGTCGTTTACGAACCCCATGGTCGGGACAGGATCGGCGATGCGGTTTTCGATGATGATGCGATGACTTTCCATGATCGGTGCAACCATCGTGATAGCACGCTCCACCGACTCCTTCAGGTCTATCTCCTGTCTGCTGCTGCCGCTCATCAAAAGGGCGCGCCAGTCGTCGATGATGTTCGACATGTAACTTATGTTCTGATTGGCCAACGCAACCTGTTTTTTAAGAAGCGTCTCGTCGAGAGTTCCAAGCGCGCCCTGCAGTTCTATGTTCTGCACGGCCAGCGACAGGGTATGAAGCGGTTGCCGCCACTGGTGCCCTATATGCCCCAGCATCTCGCCCAGCGCCGCGTGCTTCGATTTTTGCGCGAGTTGCCGGTTCTTTTCGGTGATGATGACCTCGTATTTACGGAACCCCTTGTAGATGACGAACATGAGGACGGACACCATCGGCAAAAAGAGTAGCAGACGGTTGTACAGATATTTCCACTGGTTTTTCTTGAAATGGTTCATGTTGTAGGCCACGAGGTAACGCCCGGCTTCCTGGCCGTCATGGTTGTTGAAACGAAGGGCGGTGCAGATGAGGTAATACGTCCCTCCCGTCTTGATTTCTGAAAAGTCGCGCTTCTTTCCCAACAACGGCATCACCTTGGTAAACAACTGGAAGTCTTCCTGTGGCGACACGGTTTTGCCGACGAAGCGGTATTCTCCCTGGGGGGTGTCCCTTGTCACCATGGCAGACTTAACACCTTCGAACAACATGCTTGATTTGAACTGAAAAAACTCTGGGGCTACCCCGATTTCAATGGCGCCTGCCAGCGCGCCGGTCCGGTTATCGATGATGGGAATGCCGATGTCGTAGATGAAGGGGACAAAATCACTCTCGAAGCCGTGCACTTCCTTCTTTCGCTCAAGGACGTGTAGAAGCGTTTTCGAGATTCTCTGCTCCTTGGAGTTCGCAATGGGGTAATCAGATGCGCGGTAGAGTACGTAGCCTGAAGGATCGACTATTGTGAAGAGGATGACAGGAACCATCCGCTGTTTGAAATTTTTGTAGAGAGGAGTGTATATCTCAGCCAGGCGCTTGGTGTTTTTCTCCTGTATAAGTTTGGTGATGTCTTGATCATCAACAACCGAATTCATGTAATTCAAATTTCTTCTGACAAGATAATCCTGCTCGCTCTTGAACGACCTGGCTATGATGTCCATTGTCGACTTCGAGTAAAACCTCAGATCGCCCAGCCTTTGATAATAATCGATGACAGTCACCGCGACAAAGAGGCAGAACGACAGTAAAAATGTCATCCCTATGACGATGTTTTTATTGCTTATTCGTCTGCTGTAGATCCGTAATCCTGCCATCGCCATCCCCTCCCTTCGTGATGTTGCCCCGTGGTCCACACGGGGCGTCCTTCGCTCCCGGGCTGCTTTCCCATCCTACACAAAAGTGCCGAAAAGTAAAATGGTTTGAACTGAGCGGTGGCAAAAAAGTGCCGCGCCTAGTAAAGGTAAAGAAAGTTCGCAAAAAGAAAAAATATTTGACTTTTTATTTTGTCGGTTTTATATATTTAACCAAGGCGTGCGTGACGGGGTGGATCGAACCGCGAACTACCGCCTCAAATCGACAACGGGAGGATATATGGGAACGATTCAGGTGAAACGGATGGCCTTGTCGGTTGCTATGGCCATGGTCCTGGCGACGGCTGCGACGACGGTGGTCCCCTCGGACGCGCACGCGGCGGTCTTCGAGCGGAAAAAGGAAACCCAGGGGGAACTTGGCAAGGTCATCGTCAACCCGTACAAGGTGGCGCCGCTGACCGCCGTCATCGAGCGGGATGGGAAAAACCCCAAGGACATCAAGGTTACCGTACTCGGTAAACCCGACGGCGGGGTGGACATCTCCTACCCGGTTTCGCAGGGGGCGCTGCTCAACCACGACGGCATTCCGGTCTTCGGTCTCTACGACGACTACGTCAACAAGGTCCGGGTTGAGTTCACCCTGGACGGCAAGAAGGTAAGCACGCTGTACAACATCAGGACCAACCCCTTCACCGCCCGTATGCAGGAAGGGCGCAACGAGGTGAAGCCGAAGGTCGAGAAGGCTTCCGCCGTCAAGGGGTTCGAGGGGCGGCTTTACATGCTGACCCTCATGGGGAACGCCGACAACAAGGAATGGGCCTGGGCGCGGCCGGACCACAAGGTCCACGGCGCCGGCGAGTGGCTTGAGCCGTCCGAGATCTACATGGTCGACACCAAGGGCGACATCCGCTGGTTCTTCGACAGCGAACAGTTCTACGACAAGTACGGCCGTTCCATCGACGACCAGGGGCGCATCATGAGCATGCACCAGATGCCCAACGGAGACCTGGTCTTCGGTATGGCCCAGAAGTACTTCCGCTACACCCTCATGGGCGAGCAGTCCTTCGCCCGCAAACTCCCCCGCGGCTACATCGACCAGAGCCACGAGATTCTCCCGATGCCGAACGGTCACATGCTGCTGCGCGTCGCCAAGACCAATTACCCCATCCCCGGCACCAACGAGGTTGCGCATACCGTGCGTGACCACGTGATCGAGGTGGACGAAGGCGGGCGTGTCGTGGACCAGTGGGATTTCGTGGAGATCATGGGCAAGGACCAGTTCCGCAAGGATCTCATCGTGGGTCTCGACGCCCGCGCCGTCTGCCTCAACATCGACATGAACGCCTCGCACATCGAGGTGAAGGAAACCATCCCGTACGGCGACAACACCTCGACCGGCGCGGGACGCAACTGGGCCCACATCAACAGCATCAGCTACGACAAGAAGGACGACTCGATCGTTGTTTCCATGCGCCACCAGGGGATCGTCAAGGTCGGCCGCGACAAGAAGGTGAAGTGGATCCTGGCGCCCAACGTCGGCTGGTCCAAGGAGATGTCCGCGAAGGTGCTCACCCCGGTGGACAGCAAAGGTAAGAAACTGGCCTGCGAGAATGCAGTCTGCAACGACACCGAGTTCGACTGGTCCTTCACCCAGCACACCGCCTGGCTCAGCGAGCGCGGCGCCAATGACGCAAGGTACGCCACCCTCAGCGTGTTCGACAACGGCGACGGCCGCGAGCTCGAGCAGCCGGCCATCGCCACCGACAAGTGGTCGCGCGCCGTCGAGTACCGCATCGATGAAAAGAACATGACCGTCGAGCAGACCTGGCAGTTCGGCAAGGAGCGCGGTTGGGACTGGTACAGCCCGGTGACCTCGAACGTCAAGTGGGATGCAGAGAAAGGCACTTACTGGATGCTGAGCGGCAACGTGCACCTGCTGACCAAGGACCGCACCCAGGGCATCATCAACGAGGTCGACCCCAAAACGGGTGACGTGAAGGTGGAGATAGTGCTTTCCAACGACAAGAAGCCGGCCGTCTACTACCGCAGCAACCTCGTGAAACCGGAAACACTCTTCAAGTACTAAAGCACAGGCCTGCAGGGGGGGGACGAACCTACTCTGCAGGCCTTGTCGCACAAACAACAGAAGCGGTCAAACGCAAACGAAAATGAAAAGGAGAACGACAATGGTACGCAAATTCCTGAAAACGATCACCACAAGCCTCGCGGTGGTAGCACTTTTCGCCGCAACCAGCTTCGCCTTCACCGAGGGAACCGATTACGTAAAGCTCGCAAAACCGATCCCGAACGCCCAGGGCACCCTGATCAAGGTGTTCAGCTACGACTGCCCATTCTGCTACAAGTACGACAAAAAGATTACTCCGAACCTGGTTCCCAAGCTGCCGGGCGATCTCAAGTTCCGTCCCTTCCATCTGAAAACCAAAGGTAAATACGGCGTCCAGGGAAGCGAACTCTTCGCCGTGCTGCTCCTGAAGGACCAGAAAGCCGGCCTCTCCGACCGCGATCTCTACACCGAAAAGTCCCTGCTGAAAAAAGCGAAGATGGCCTACTACAACGCATACCACGACAAGAAAGAGCGTTGGGATTCCGGCCCCGACGCATACCTCAAGACCGGTCTCGACGCGGTAGGCATGTCCAGGGCCGAGTTCGACAAGGCTAAGACCGACCCCAAGGTCAAGGCGCTGCTGAAAGAGTGGGACCAGTCCTATGACGTCGCCAAGGTACAGGGTGTTCCGGGCTTCGTAGTCAACGGCAAGTACCTCATCATGACCAAGAGCATCACCTCCATCGACGGCATGCTGAAGCTGATCAACGAGCTCAAGACCAAGTAGCTCCTGACCGGCCTGCGGGGGCTTCCTCCCCGCAGGCCGGCAACAGAAGGCTGCACGAGGAAAAAAGGAGCAAGCAATGGCACTCACAGACTTTTTCAAAAAGCTGGTATCGGAACCGGTGGACACCATTTCCCGGTGGCAGGATACCCGGACTCCGTGGATCCTCATGGCCGGCGTCAGCCTGCTCATGGTGATCATCGCCCACTCGGTGTTCCAGATCTGGCTCTACATGCGGCCGTGCGAGCAATGCGTCTACGTCCGTTTTGCCTTCTTCTGCATGGTGTTCGGCGGGCTGGTCGCCGCCATCAATCCCAAAAACATTGCCCTCAAGCTCGTTGGCTACCTGTTCGGCTTCTGGGGCATCATCCAGGGGCTCAAATACAACTTCAAGCTGAACAAGATCCACCACGCCGCCCACAGCGACGACATCTTCGGCGTGCAGGGATGCTCCGCCGAACCGACCTTCCCGCTGCACCTGCCGCTCGACAAGTGGATCCCTGAGTGGTTCAAACCGACCGGCGACTGCGGCTTCGACAACCCGATCATCCCGGAGGGCATCCAGCTGAGCTCGATGCAGCAGGCGCTCACCGACTTCTACAAGGACGGCTGGTACCTCTGGCCTCCCAGCCATTTCGGCAACATGGCGCAGATCCTTCTGGTCACCTTCGGGATCTGTCTGCTCTTCCTAGCCGGCGCGGCGGCCTGCTGGCTGATCACCGCGGTGCGCAACCGTCAAAGTGAGGGACATCTCGTTCACGGCATAACTAAAGAGGAGGCGTAATGAACGCGCTCAAGAACGCAGGCAAGATGGTCGGTATGGGGCTGGTGGCAGCCATGGTGGCGGTAGCGACTCCCGCGGTCGTGATGGCGGCGGGTGGGCCTAGCGGTACGACATCCTACAAGGCCATGGGGCAGATCGGGGCGGTCAGGATGAACCCGTACGATACCGCGCCGCTCACCGCTCTCATCATGAACGGCGGCTATACACTGACGGACGTCACGGTCACCGTGAAAGGGAAGGGGGCGAAGGGGATACCGATCACCTACCGGGTTTCCGACAACAAGGTGATCCTGCACGGCGGCATCCCGGTCTGGGGGCTCTACCCGGATCACCTGAACACCGTAGAGGTGACTTACAAGAAGCACCAGCCGGGCGGAGCCGGCGCCAAGGTTGAGAGCATCAAGGAAAGCTACGAGATCTATGCGCCCCCGGTCTACACCTACGGATCGGGCGTAGGGGGGCAGAAAGCGGTTCTTCCCCGGGCCGAGGTAGTGGTCCCGGCGGCCGCCAAGGTGAAGAACAACCTCTACCTGATGAACCACCTCTCGCCGATCCTGCCGAACGCCGCCCAAGCGGTCTGGAACAACCCGGCCGGCGGCGCCCTCGAATGGGACAACGAGTCCTACACCTGGGTCGTGGATACCAACGGCGACATCCGCTGGTACCTGAAGGCGGACGAAATCAGGAACCCCTACGACATCCGCAAGAAGGGGAACATGATGGGCTACGACCAGACCAAGGACGGAG
>MTLC01003147.1_pt1 | contig 10150 bp, 15 predicted proteins | sample 1982451 | NCBI WGS metagenome assembly MTLC01 (sample SAMN05710165, study PRJNA340218) | biofilm metagenome | isolation source: sample SPH anode biofilm adapted to +100 mV | place: USA | collected 2012-02-03 | reverse complement strand
ACGAGAAAATTCTACTTTTGACGTCAGTTAATTTGCGGGGGGATTACCTGATTAATGGTGCAACCGAATACCAGCGGATCAACATCGAAAAAACAAATTTGTAACATGGTGAACCGATTCACTATCCCGATACATGGTCCATAATTAGGTGTCACGCAACAAAAACCACGTTATCGTGTCATCCTCAACAGGAGAATATAATGAACCCACATATTACGGTTCTGACTCTGGGAGTCGCCGATCTGGAGCGTTCAGTGACGTTTTATCGCAATGGTCTGGGATTCAAGACACAGGGCATCATAGGCACAGAATTCGAGAATGGTGCGGTGGCTTTTTTCGATCTCCAGCCAGGATTAAAACTGGCTTTGTGGCCACGCCGCAGTATTGCCGCAAATACGGGACTTACCGAACAAAGCCCCTCGCCGACTGAGTTCACCATAGGGCACAATGTAAATTCCCCCGCCGAAGTCGATGCTGTCATGCTGCAGGCCACCAAAGCTGGTGCCGTCATTGTCAAAGCCGCGCAGCCTACGTTCTATGGCGGATACGCAGGTTACTTTCAGGATCCCGACGGGCACGTCTGGGAAATTGTATTCAATCCCGCAATTGCATCATTAGGGTAAGTTGGCAGAGAGGTGCCTGATTTGAAAATACGCATGATGAGCAGCACTGATTTAACCGGCGCATCTTTAGTCCATAAGGCTGCGTTTCCCCGGCAGAGTTTTTCCTATGAATGGCTGGAATGTAACCTAAGGGCATATCCGCGTTTTCTGAGTTTTGTCGCTGAAGTCAATGATCAGATTGTGGGTTATATCGTCTGGGCTCAAAAAAGTGGTTTTCGGGCAGAAGCGGTTCTTGAACTGGAACAACTGGCAGTATCGCCTCAGTGTCAGGGACAAGGTATTGGCCGGAGTCTGATCGAAAAATCATTGCCACTGGTGAAAGAGGAACTGGCTAAAAAGAACTCAACACTGAAGCATATTATGGTTACGACCCGGGCGGATAACCATGCCCAGAAATTATATAAAAACACGCTGGGCGCAGAAGTTGAAGCAACGATATCAAACCTCTATTCTGCCGATGAAGTATTGATGATTGCCCGGAATGTTTAAGCCGATACCGCCAAACACCCTGTACGCTCACTCATGAACGGTGTCATGCATAGCAGTAACGAACCAATAATCTGTGGATCTTTAAATGAAAAAAACTGTTAACGCACTGGTAGCCATTTGTTCTCTGTTGATCAGCGGTGTCGCTTTTTCCGATGACTATGGGTCAAATAACTCCGGGGCTTACTATACTAAAGACTGGAAAGCGGAATATCGGGACGGACCCTGTAAAGTCAAAGAAGAATCAAAGCCTTACGAATATAAAGTCGAGATCAAATGTGAAGACGGCTACGGTGCTCGCTGGATTGGCGAATGGAAGGACGAGTACTGGGATGGTCCATGCAAAGTAAAAAAAGATGTAAAGTTTGATAAATACAAAGAAGAAGTGAAATGCAAACACGGTGATGATGACGATGATGATTAGACGGGCGGACTGTTAGTTAACAACATCAGATGTCCGTCAGGGAGCCGGACTATGAAGATTACCGAGGACAGTTCATCGAAAGTCTATCTCGTCGGCAGTGGCATCGCCGCACTAGCCTGCGCGGTTTACCTCATCAGGGATGCAGGTTTTCATGGCGAGAATATCTGTATTCTCGAGCAGGATGCCACCGCCGGTGGCGCGCTGGATGGTCAGGGCGACCCGGAACACGGCTATATTGCCCGGGGCGGCCGGATGCATGAGCGGCATTTTGTCTGTTTCTGGGATCTGTTATCTAAAATTCCCTCAGCAACAGATCCAAGGAAAAGTGTCACCGAAGAATGTTTTGCGTTCTCCAAACGATTCACCGCCCGGTCTCAGTCCCGCCTGATTAAAGACGCCAAAGTCCTCGATGTCTCTTCCTATGGCCTGCGTTTGCGGGACAAGTTCAACATCATCCGGCTGACCATCACCCCAGAAAAACGGTTGGGCAATAAAGCCATTCAGGATTGGTTCAGCCCGCCATTCTTTGAAAGCCGCTTCTGGAAGATCTGGGAATCCATGTTCGCCTTTCAAAGATGGAGCAGCCTGGCCGAGATGCGGCGCTATTTCCTGCGGTTTATGCACCTCTTCCCTCACCTTCACGAACTGGCCGGCATCTACCGGACCGTTTACAACCAATATGATTCCGTTATCGTTCCTCTGCAAAACTGGCTGAAGACGCGCGGTGTAAAGTTCGATTTCGGAACACAAGTCACCGACATTGATTTCACCATCACTGATTCTGCCAAAACCGCAACGGCCATCCACTGCACAGAGAAAGGCATTCAGAAAACCATCCTCCTCGCCGAACATGATTATGTATTCATCACCAACGGATCACTCACGGAGAGCACCGATACCGGCTCGATGACACAACCCGCCCGTCAGAAAACGAAGGAAACCTCCGGCGCCTGGACACTTTGGGAACGCATCGCCGCCAAAGATCCCGCTTTTGGTCACCCCGGTGTATTCGCCAATCAGATCGATCGGCAAAAATGGGTATCCTTTACGGTAACCATGAACGACTCTACCTTTTTGCGACACCTGTCGGTCGCCTATGGTTATATCCCCGGCGTGAGCGGCTTAATGACGATCACCGACTCGAACTGGCTCCTTTCAATTGTGGTGCCTGCACAGCCACATTTTGCCAATCAGCCGGCCAACGTCGATGCATTCTGGGCATATGGTCTTTATCAGGATCGGGTCGGTAATTTCGTGCAGAAACGGATGCAAGACTGCAACGGCGAAGAAATTCTGACCGAACTGTTCTCACATCTGAAAGTCACCGACAAGATGAAACCCGCGCTCGACGCCGGCAAGATCAACTGTCGCCCGACCATGATGCCATTTATCGACAGCGCCTTTATGCCAAGGACACCAGGCGACCGTCCCGCCGTCGTCCCTGCCGGCGCGACCAACTTCGCCTTTCTTGGGCAATTTACGGAAGCAAGCAACGATTGCATATTCACGGTAGAATATTCGGTTCGCACGGCCCAGATAGCGGTCTACACGTTTTTCGATACCGGTAAACATATACTGCCTGTCTACGTCGGCGGACATAAACTCCGCTCGCTGATCAATGCGGTTATCGCGATGAGCCGGTAGACGCCGCGCAGAAAATTCATTCCGGTTAGCCATGCAGTGTCATTAAAATTAAAACTCGAAGGATAACTTTGTTGTGCTGGAAATATCGTTAAATGTCGCCATTCCTGATGATGAAATTGAGCTAACAGCAATCAGAGCTCAGGGCGCCGGCGGACAGAACGTCAACAAAGTCTCCTCTGCCATTCATCTGCGATTTGATATCAAAGCCTCATCGCTGCCTGATTTTTATAAAGAACGCCTGTTAGCCCTGCGTGACCAGCGGATCACCAACGAAGGCGTCATTATCATCAAAGCCCAGCAATATCGGCTTCAGGAACAAAACCGGGCCGATGCACTTCTGCGGTTACAGGAATTAATCAAAAGCGTGGCGAAAGTGAAGAAAGCACGCCGGCCAACCACAGCCACGAAAAGCTCTCAGCGCAAGCGCCTGGACAGCAAAACCCTGCGGGGAAAAACAAAAGCCTTACGCGGCAAGGTGATCTAGCCAAACTCTCATTTGAAACCAGACCTGAACGGGCGTACGATAAGTCTATCTCCTGATAGTTTTCTCAGCCCCCAGATCGCTTTTTGTGGTCCTGCGGTAGTCTTACCGAGTGGTTTGGTGGAATGATTCGAGCCAGCGGGACCGGGTTGCTGAGAAAGGTGGTGTGAGTTGGGGTATGTTGTGGATTTTTGTGGTGTGATGAATTGTTAGGTGCTTACAGAACTTTAGGCTATCCAAAATGCAATTAAAAAAGGACTCCATTATTCCTTGGGCATGTGTATTCAAAGTTACTTTCCCAAACAATAAAGATATAACCGAGTAGTATTATGTTAAAAAAAATTGCAGATGGCTTTCACTTCGGACTAGGTTTTTCCTGCGCAGCATTATTGATTTTTGCAGCAGCCTGGTTTGTTTATAACTTCCCCCATGACAAACAAAACGCAAGCAACCATCCGGCGGTTAGTTCAAAAACATCTCAGCCGGATGCTTCTCTTTCAGAGACTGAATTAAAGCAGAAAGAATGCAGCTTATTGATTCTTTTATATGGTGAAACGCAAGATGCCGACATAGCCGATCCGATCAAAAAGCATTGCCGGTAACACCAGCCAAAGAAAATAACCTCATCCATTCGCTTTCGGCTTCTGACAATGTTTCAATATGCTGCTTTGACGTGGCGAGCCAGGCATAGCCACGTAACATGATGACAGAGGTAGTAGATGGCACCTTATGAATGGATATTGTTCGACGCTGACGAGACACTTTTTGAGTTCGATGCCTTCCGTGGTTTAAAACTCATGTTTTCGCGTTTTGGCGTCGATTTTTCTGATGCTGATTTCTCGGAATATCAACTGGTTAACAAACCACTCTGGGTTCAGTATCAGGATGGGGAAATATCCGCCACACAACTCCAGCATCAACGTTTTCAAGCCTGGGCAGAACGGCTGGATGAAACGCCAAAAGCATTAAATAGCGCTTTTCTGTCGGCGATGGCTGATATCTGTGCACCGCTGGATGGCGCCACCAATCTACTGAATACACTCCGTGGCAAGGTAAAACTCGGCATTATCACGAATGGTTTTACCGAACTTCAGCAGGTTCGCCTTAAGCGCACCGGGTTTCGGGACTATTTTGATGTACTGATCATTTCAGAACAAGTGGGGGTCGCCAAACCCCATCCTGATATTTTTGAGCATGCGCTTTCTACTATGGGCCATCCGTCGCGCAAGCGTGTACTCATGGTGGGCGATAATCCTGACTCGGACATCTTGGGTGGTCTCAATGCCGGACTGCATACATGCTGGGTCAATGCAGCCAATAAGCCCGAGCCTGCGGGTATCAAACCGCACTATCAGGTTTCATCATTATCGGAACTTGAGTCACTCCTGGTGCCGTCATGAGGTTTTAAAAACTTGGGCAGCGCCACTTAATCAGAAATTATCCCTTCAGGAGAATTGCGATGCTTAAAGGTAGTTGCTTGTGTAATGCCATCCAGTATGAAATTCATGGTGAACTGGGCCCTACGCTGATGTGTCATTGCTCCAAATGTCGAAAGGCAAACGGTACGGCCAATGCGATCAATGCCGGAGTAAAAGCAGATGAATTTCATTTTGTGAAGGGCAAAGAGTTTGTCGCCGAATTTGAATCTACGCCCGGTGTCTTTCGTGCTTTTTGCAGACAATGTGGCTCTCCGTTGTTTAGTCGCCGACCAGCGCAGCCAGATCTGCTGCGGTTTCGTATCGGCACACTAGATACTCCAGTTGGTATCAAACCAGTCGCCCATATCTTTGTCGGTTCGAAAGCGCCATGGGATGAAATCCATGATGATATTCCACAATATAGTGAGCGCCCGTAATAGCAGTACCAGTCTGGATTTGATACGGTAACGAGATAGGAGTAGTAACTACTTTTCCAAACAGGGATGCTATGCTTTATCTTATTTCCAAATACCTGATCACTGCCGGCATGGTTGTTTTGATCTCCGAGTTAGCCAAGAAAAGCGATCGCCTTGGTGCTCTTGTCGCTTCATTACCCTTGGTGACCATATTGACGCTGATCTGGCTGTTCGTGGAGGGCCAGTCGGACACCAAGATCAGCAACCATGCCTATTACACCTTCTGGTATGTCATCCCGACCTTGCCGATGTTTATTCTGTTTCCATATTTCATGTCCCGATTCGGTTTTGTTCTGACATTAATCATCAGTATTGTATTAACCATCGTGACGTTTGTTCTTTTTGCTGCGGTTGTTAAACGTTTTGGCATCGAACTGATGTAATTAATCAAAGTATTGTTAATTGTCAGATCTTCGGAGGAACATCATGAGCATTGCACTCCATGAGATAAAAACCCTATACGCTCAGTGTCGTCAGCTTGAGACTTCACAATCCAATATTGTCCTCATGATGATTGATAAATCCGGATCATTTTTCTATTTCAAGGATGATTCAGAGCAATTGATTTCCCTGCCGGTTGGTTATGAGGACATCAGCAATCGTTTTTTCAAACATACCCCACCGACACCTGACGATATTGAATATGCGATCAACTATATCGAAGATGAAATCGAACGCGTTGTGCCCAGAGTTCCAACAAATTATGTGTTGTATAACGCCAATGATTTTATTCGACAGATTGCCGCTTTATGCGGAATTAAAACCTCATCGGCGATGTCTTTGACAAGAGATCAACTTGAATATCTCTTTGGTCAATATGCAGAAATATCCATGGGCAGACCCGCTCGAAATAATGAGGCTGATACCTCGCCGTTATTCTATGCCCAATTATTGACCTTCAGAGAATTTATGCATCACCTGAAATTCTCATCATTGACGATTATTGAAGCCGGTAATAGTTTGCCGATCCTATAACTAAAGAAACCCAATGACACCAGAATATCTGTTTGTTTACGGCACGTTGAGAAAAGACTCAAACACCGCCATACACCAACTGCTTGCGCAATATGCGGATTGTATCGGCACTGCGTCATACCAGGGGCGGTTATATCAGGTCGCCCACTACCCCGGTGCCGTCCCTTCAGAAAAACCGGATCATCAAACCAAAGGTGAAGTTTACGCACTCCTCGAGCCAGGGCAGATCCTTCCGAAGCTTGATGAGTATGAAGAGTGTGGACCTGACTTCGCCGAACCCACTGAGTACATCCGCAAAAAAAAGGAAGTGGTGCTGAGCAGCGGGCAGACGTTAATGGCGTGGATTTATATCTATAACCGTTCAACAGACAATCTTCCTGAAATCATTTCAGGGGATTTCCTTACAATTTTCTGAACAGATGCAAATAAGAATTATACTTAAATAGCCCCTGTCTCCATTCAGGAGAAATGTATGACAATGCTTGCTCATGGTTTGCAGCACGTAAAAGTGATTGCGCTGGCGGTGAAGGATTTAAACCGGGCTCAGCAGTTTTATGGCGAAACTCTCGGCCTTCCTCCAGCTTATGAAGGAAATGTGCTTGTAGGCTATTCCATCGGCGAAATCGTTCTTATGCTGAAAGAGAACTGGTATGGCGCCCCCACTACAGAACCTAATCCCCGGATCACACTTGCGACCGGTTATGCCCCGGATACTGAAGCTTTTTTAAGAGAGCACGGTGTCACAATTGCCGATCCGGTCGAAGAAGTTGATGAAGGCTATTACGTTGGCAGCTTTTTAGACAGTGAAGGCAATAAACTCTGGTTCTGCTCCCCTACCGACCAGTAATTTTATCATCGTCATCCTGCTCTCAGGTGAGAATCACACACCGTGAGCGGGATACAGATCACTCCAGAGAGGTAGTCGGAATGACTACAGTAATCGCAATACATGATGTGGATGATGTCGCTCACTGGCTGAATTCGCCCAAACGAGCTGAATTCTTCAATGCACACGGGATGACCGTGAAAACGTTTGTCAGTCCCGGCGGGGAACGCCGAGTGGGTGTCATCATTGAGAACGTACCGAGTGTCGAAGCCCTGACAGAAGCCCTTCAGGGGGCTGATGCGACCGAGGCCATGAAGTATGACGGGGTGCATCCAGACACAGTGGAACTGTTCGTAGCGTCGTAACCGGCAAACCTAAACTCCCATTTGAAACCAGACCTGAACGGGCGTAAGATAAATCTTTCTCCTGATAGTTATATCAGGAGAAAGATCGCATTTTGTGGTCCTGCGGTAGCCTTGTCGAATGATTTTGTACAGGAAGAATCAAACCAGTGAATCCTGGCCACCGAGGATAACCGTGTTTTTCAGACTATGTTGTTTTTTTCCGTATAACAGAACTTGTTATATATATAACATACTGATTTTAATTAGATTGCGTGTTCTTGTTGGAAGGAATTAAGGATACAGCAAGAGGATATATTGTGGACTTTTGCGGTATAGTAAATTGTTAGATTTTCTGTGTTTACACGAGTCTGGTTAGATCAACCATCATGCAAACAATAACTCTCCTTTACGACCAGCTTTTAGTATAAAATGCTAATTTAAGTTCTTTAACAAAGGTGATACCCATGAACACCGATACACTGCTAATATTCATTTCTGCATCTATCTTCTTGTGTCTCGTTCCAGGCCCAGACAATATTTTTGTTCTTACTCAATCAATGCTTCGCGGCTCTGTTTCGGGTTTTTTCGTGACTTTAGGTCTTGCTTCTGGCCTTTTAGTTCATACATCGGCTGTGGCATTAGGTGTTGCTGTTATTTTTCAAAAATCTATCGTTGCATTTACAATTTTAAAACTTTTGGGTGCGGCATACTTACTTTATCTCGCATGGGGAGCATTCAGAGCGGGTGCAAGTGGTTTAGGCTCAATTAAAAATTCATCTCAAAGCGGTTCTCAGCTATACCGAAAGGGAATTGTGATGAATATTACTAATCCTAAAGTTTCCATTTTTTTCCTTGCATTTTTGCCTCAATTTACAAATCCTGCTGCTGGTAATATCAAACTTCAATTATTACAACTTGGTGGCATATTCATTTGTTGTTCATTAATTACATTTAGTGCAATTAGTTTACTAGCAGGTCGACTTGGCAACTGGTTCAATAAAAGCCCTAAAGCCGAACTGATAATGAACCGTATTGCAGGTAGTGTTTTTTCAGCATTAGCAATTAAACTTGCTCTTACTGAAAAATAATCATCTCATTGGTTGCACCACCACAAATCTAACAAGTGACTGTGGTTCTTAGTCAACTGTTTTCGACTAATTTAACTGCCACTGCTGCTGATTTTTTATCATCGTATTTAAGATCACGATCAGTTTTCGCATACAGGCTATCAATGCTACTTTGGGTAATTTCCCAGCAGCTTTTAAGTGCTCATATTTTTGCTTGAATACCGGGTTACATTGCACCGATGACATCATCGCCATGAACATGATTGTACGGATCCGGGGTCTTCCACCACGGATACTTCGTTTGCCTTTCATTCGCCCACTCTCTTTATTAAATGGTGCTAATCCGACTAAGGCTGCAATCTCCCGACTATTCAGGTTGCCCAGTTCCGGTAATTCACATAACAACGTATACGCGAGGATCTTTCCAACACCAGGAACACTTGTCAGTATTTCTGTTTTCATTCGCCATTCCTGGTTTTGCCGCACTTGCTGTTCTATCTTTTCTGACAACGTTTCGAGCTGTTTTTCCAGCAGCTTCAGCATCAATTTGATTGAACTATGAAGCTCTTTCGGCATGATTTGTAGACGGTTCTTTTCCATCGTTCTCATTTCTATTAATTGAGAACGACGGACTAATAAGTCTTTGATTAATCTTGATTGCTTGTCTGGTATGACTTTGCTTTCCGGCTTCATCGTCGCGGCAAAGCGGGCTATCAATCTAGCATCAATTTTGTCTGTTTTTGCATGGATACCCAGTGCTTGAGCAAAGCGCCGAACTTTCACGGGATCGACGACACATACGGGTAAATTCGCTTGGTCGCAGGCAAATACAAATGGATGTTCGTGACGGCCCGTCGCCTCCAGAACAATCCTTTTTACTTGCAGCTCTTTCAGTAACGGTAAAATTTTTTGGATCGCTTCAACTGTGTTGGGGATCCGGAAATGACGTTCTAAGGGATAGATAGCAATATCTAAATTGGCTTTACCAACATCGACTCCGATGCTGATTTCTGATTGGTTTTCTGTGTTCATAGTTATAAGCTCACTCTGCCTTGCTATACGGGCTCGAGGCCCCGATGACTGTCCGAGTTATCGCTAAAGAGTTATGCAGCGCTCACACTTGTTATCGGTCTCTCAATGAGGAGCCAAACTTGGATCGAGCTACTGCATAAAGACCCTCAACGGCCATTGAGGGTGGGCCTCTAATTTACCCGTTTTTCTGAACACATTAACCATACAAAAACTTGAAATCGGACGGCACTCCGTGCCGCCATTTAAGTAAAAGTTAGCTATCTTTGAATAGTCTGAGGAAGACTAACCTGTTATTTTTTACGTTCTCAGCTCCAAATGAATGATGCTAAGGTTCATTTTTCATTCTGGAGACTA
>MTLC01001835.1_pt1 | contig 10163 bp, 10 predicted proteins | sample 1982451 | NCBI WGS metagenome assembly MTLC01 (sample SAMN05710165, study PRJNA340218) | biofilm metagenome | isolation source: sample SPH anode biofilm adapted to +100 mV | place: USA | collected 2012-02-03 | reverse complement strand
GACTCCACCTCCACCACCCGGCGCTCGCCGCTGGCGAGCCGGTGAGAGAAGGTGAAGTGATTGACCTTCCGGGTTATGGCCTTGGACAACTCATCCGCCAGCGCCCCCGGTTCCAGGTCGTTGATCCCGTGGATGGTCATCCGCCGGATCTGGTCCAGGGAATACCCATAGAACGCGCAGGCCGACGGATTGGCATCCAGGATCCGGCCGTCCTGGGGCAGGACCAGGAGCATGATCGCGGAGTGCTGCTCGAACAGGTGGCGGAACCGCCGTTCGCTCTCCGCGAGGCGGTCCAGCATGGCCTTGGAATTCGTGATGTCCCGGATCGTCACGATGCGCACCGGCGTTCCCATGAAGATGATCCGCCGGGCGGTGAGACTGGCCCAGAAGCCCGTCCCGTCCAGGGTCTTCATCCGGCACTCGAAATCCTCCACCAGGCCCCGCTGCGCCACCTGGTTCTTCAGGGCCTCGAGATCCTGCTTGTCCGCGTAGAACATCGCCGGGTCCAGCTTCCCGGCCAGGGCCTCGGGCACCCCCAGGAGGGCCTTCAGGGAAAGGTTCGAATACAGAAGCTCGCCCGTGGCCATGGACACGACGCTGGTGGGAAGCGGGGAATAATCCAGCAGGGAAAGGGTCACCGACCACCCCTCGTGCATGGTGATCACGCCTTCCATTTCGGGCGTTATGTCCTCGAAGGAACCGGAAAGGCGCACGCCGTCTTCCCCCGGAACGGGCACGGCCCGGCTCCGGATCCAACGGGGCCGGGGCCCGCTCCCCGCCATGCGGAACAGGAAGGCCATGGGGCTTCCGTTCTTCACCGCGCCCTTCCAGGCCGCCCGGCAATCCTTCCGATCCTCCTTGACCACGTCCTTGAGCCAATCCGCCCCGCGGCCTTGGCCCGGCGGGCATCCCGGGAACCGGTCCCAGTCGCCGGCCGTGGGGACCAGGCCGCCGGCCCGATCGGTCTCCCAATAAACGACCGATTGGGCCTCCCCCAGCAAGCGGAACCCTGGCGGTCGGGCAGGCGTTACGGCCCAAGGAGGTATCGGCGCTTTGATCCGGTTCGGAGACACGCGGGTTCCTTTTGGTGGCAGAAGATTTTCCCCAATGTTTGGTCTCTTGCGTAACGTAGGCGCGAACCGGGCGGCTACCACGCTATCACAGGGCCTTAGGCGGCGCCCGGCCCGCGGCCCGATAATTCCGGTCCCCCGGGGCGTCGGACGCAAGCATAGCGGAATCCGGAATGCGAATTAATCAATTATCCGTGGATCAAAACAAAGGCGAGGCCAAACCCCGCCGGATCAAGGCGATACCCACGTCCAGGCCGGCTTCCGTCCGGCCATCGTCCGGGCTTCTGGAAATGTCGAAAAGCCGTTCCCGGTGCGCGTAGAGCCGCGTCGCGCTGGGTTCCTCCCGGAAGAACCGGTCCACCTCCGCGGGAAGAAAGGCCTCCTTCAGCGGATTGAGGAAGGCCAGGGGCTCCTGCACCGCCAGGACGGCCCCGGCCACGCACCCGCTGAGATCCGCGGCCGGGATCAGCGTGAAGGGAATCACCCGCACGTCGGGTTTAAGGGGAACCAAACCGTAGTAATCGACCCACAGGGCGGGATCGACCTTGTGGTCCAGCCGGAGGAAGGCGTCGGTCACCCGGAGGCGCCTCTGGTCCTTGACCAGCAGGAAGGGTTCCGCCTCGGGGATCGTCAGGGCGTGGTAGCCCAGGCCCAGGGTGTCCGGTCCGTAGACGCGGGGCGCCGGGCTGTCCTCGGCCAGGTAGCCATAGATCCCCATGGCCAGCATCACCGCCCAGTACGGGGTCCGGTTGAACGTCACCCCCCCGAAGATCACCGGCATGAACCAGGGATGGGGCTCGGCGCCGTCGCGGGGGTCCGCGAAGTACGCCTCCAGGATGAGCCCGCATTTGCGGCGGTCCTCCAGGGAAAGGTCGAAGGCGAGCCCGCCCTCCCGGAACAGGCGCACCAGCGCCTTCGGCAACGGCAGGTCCAGGAAGAAAGGTGCGTCGCTCATACCGTCTCCCCCATCGGTTGGCCACTCCTCCCGGGATCCGGCCCGGGCCCACTGTGCGGTTGAATGCCCCATCCTAGACCGGTACCCATCCCCGCGCCCGCCTTTTCGCTTCCCTTCCCTGCGCCGGCCTTGCCTTCCGGCCGGTGGCCTCCTATGCTGGACCCGGAGTCTGGATGCGACAGCAGCACACGACAACCCGGATGAACCTGGAGACGGTTGCCGTCCCCGGGGCCGAAGCCTAGGCTCCGGCCCTCACCATCTCGGAAGCGCCCCCGTCGGGGGGCTTGAGCGGTCATTCATCCAGGAAATCCACCATGACGCAACCAGCGTGTCCTTCCGCGGGCCTCGGCCTGCCGTCCTTCGATTCCCTCACCCCCTACGGCTGGTCCCCGGCCCACGGCGAGACCTTCCAATCCATCGCCTCCCCCGGCTGTGAACCGGGCCGCGTCGTGGCCGCCTCCCGCGGCCTCGTGCTCGCCCAGACCCCCCGCGGCGAATGCTGGGGCGTGCCCACGGGCCGCCTCCGCGAGCGCCTCCAGCGCACCGGGCTGAGCCTCTGCGCCGGGGACTGGATCCTCCTCCAGCCCAACCCCGGCCCGTCCAAGGCCTCCATCGTGGACCTGATCCCCCGGGGAGCGACGCTCACCCGGTCCTGGACCGGCTCCGGCGGACGCCCCCAGTGCCTCGCCGCCAACCTCGACGTGATCCTCCTGGTCATGGGCCTGGACCGGAACTTCAACCCCGCGCGCATGGAACGGCTGCTCTCCCTGGCCTGGGGCAGCGGCGCCCAACCCGTGGCCGTCCTCACCAAGCGGGACCTCAACCCGCAATGGGAGGCCTTCACGGCCCGCATCGAGGGCATCGCCCCCGGCGTGGCGGTCCGGGCCATCTCCGCCTGGACCGGCGAGGGCCTGGAGGTCCTTCCGGAACTCCTGCCCGAGGGCCACACCGGCGTCCTGGTGGGGTCTTCCGGCGCCGGGAAATCCACCCTCCTCAACGCCCTGATGGGCAGCGAGGTGCGGCGCACCCGGGAGGTGCGCACGTCGGATGGCCGGGGCCGCCACACCACGTCCCTGCGGGAGCTCTTCCTGCTGCCCGGCGGCGGGTGCCTCATCGATACGCCCGGCATCCGCGAAGTGGGCCTCTGCGCCGAAGGCTCCGACCTGGATTCCGCCTTTTCCGACATCGCCTCCCTGGCCGAAGGGTGCCGCTTCCGCGACTGCACCCACGGCGCCGAACCCGGCTGCGCCGTGCAGGCCGCCCTTTCCGAAGGCGCCATCGACCCCGACCGCTACGGCCACTACCTGCGCCTGCGCAGGGAAGTGGCCTTCGAGGCCGCCCGCAGCGACGAGCACCTCTGGCGCGAACGCGAGGAGAAATGGCGCCGCATCAGCAAACTTCAAAAGTCCTTCAAGAAACGGTGAATACATGTCCCGCGACCAACGCCCCCCTCGAGGGCCCCTCCCCAACCGCCCCACCGACGCCTTCCTCTGCACCCACTGCGGCACCACCGTGCCCGCCGAAGCCCTGGGAACCCGCCAGCGTAACCACTGCCCCCGCTGCCTCCGGAGCCTCCACGTGGACGTCACCGTAGGCGACAGGCGCAGCCTGTGCCGGGGCGTCATGGACCCCATCAGCGTATGGGTCCGCCACGGCGCGGAAATGGCGCTCCTCCACCGCTGCCGCCGCTGCGGCGTCATCCGCTCCAACCGCATCGCGGGGGATGACGACCTCGAACCCCTGCGTGAGCTGGTCAGGAGCCTGGGGGAGGTGGGCGGGGGGGTCTGACAGGCCGCGGATCCGCCGGCCTCGCGCCGCCAAGGGCCGAGCCCAATGGCCTCCGGTGACAACCCGCCCCTGCCAGCGCGGGCACCGGAGGCTCCCATCGCCAGGGGTGCGATCCGCCCAGGCCACACCCCACCATGCCGGCCTTCACCACAACGACTCCTGCCTTCCGTGGCGACCAAATCTTGGACCCGGGTCCATTAGCCCTTTGAGGCAATAGCCCCCAGGCGCTGCAGAAGCCCTGGGAGGCGAGCCTGACTGCCGGGGTCTCCTGGCAAATGCCCTGCGACGGCATAGCGGAAGTTCGGGTCCTCGAGCAATGCCCCCAGTTTCTCTGCAAAGTAGCTCCGCAAGGCGGGATTGCCATCCTCGATCTCGGAGACGAGGCTCGGCCTCCCGTCCACAACGGCGATCAGGTCCTCAAGATCATGACTTCCGAGATAATCCCCTTTGCCCCTGCCGAAAAAGGCCTCGAGCTTGGTCGCGATGAAATAGGCAGGCGCCACCAGGCGAATATTCATTCCCCCAGGGAGGACACGGTTCTCGGCCGTGGCAACGGCTGCGGGATACCACTGGTTGCTGAAGCCCAGGATAGCCGGGTCGGCGGGCATGACGTCCAGGAGGAGGTCCTCCCAGCACCAGCGGCACAAGGGGGCGCCCTCACGGGTATCGTTCCGGAAGCCAAGCGTCCGGAGTTCCTTTTCGACCTGGTAATAGGTGCTGTGGGTGGCCACCTCCACGATCACGTCCACGTCCTTGGTCACCCGGATGGGAGGGGCCAAGGGATCCGTGATGAGCAAGCCCGTGGCGGATCCGCCCACGAAGACCACCCGTTCCCGCAGAGGCCCGAGGGCAGTCGCGATGCGTTCCACCATGCTCAGGTTGGGGTCGGGATTCACGTGAGGCGCTCCTCAAGGAAGTGTGCCGCCAACTGCCGTTCCCGTGCCCGGCCCATGCGCAGCGCATCGAAGAGCGCCAGAAGCTCATAGAGCGCAGGATCCGACAGGGCCGCCTCCGTGGCGGACTTGTACAGGGGCTCAACGCTGGTCCCCCGGACCGTCCCATCCTTGTGGGGCCAAACCGGGGGCAGATCAACGTCCGCCTGGAGTTCGTCCTTGAGGGGAGAGGCCGCGTGGGCGGTGGGGAAACCCCTAGTCACCTGGCCCAACTGGGTGGGGAAGGCGTACTTGGCGCCATGGATCAGGAATTCCCTGATCGGCATGGGGCTGGGTGGGGAGGAAAGCCCATCCGATGGGAGGAGGCCCCCCTTCCGTGCGCGCTGAACCGCGTTGTGAGTCTCGGCGACGCTCATGCCGAGTTCGTGAGCCAGGGTCTGGTAGTTCCAGGCACGACCGCGCCCGACCCAAAGTTTGAGCGTGACGAGGAGGTCTTGGGGTTTAAGCACCATATTCCAAATATATCTACTATTCACGAATTGTGAATAGGCGGGTGAAAATTTCGGTCGGCCACCCTCCTGAACCGCCTTGCGTGCACGAAGACGGACGCTCCACGCAAAGGGTAAGGACGGCTCAATAAGGTTTCTGGCGTTCCTGCACCGCTGCCGCCGATGCGGCGTCATTCGCTCCAACCGCATTGCCGGGGATAACGACGGGCGGATCATCGCCCAGGCTGAGGGTGGGTGCACAATGGTTCGGACCCGATCGTTCAAAAAACCCGCGCCGCCATTCCATCCGTTGCGCAGGAAGCCGGTCTCAAGCGGAGAACCAAGGCGCCATGACCCTCCTCAAGCTCTTCATCCCGGATTTCGGCCCCCTTGCGGCCCAGCCCGTCTACCAGCGCCACCTGCTCGTGGGTGAGCGGGCTGTCGCCACGGGAATGGCGACCCTGTTCCACCCCAAACCGACCCGGGTGGAAGACCTCCTGCTTTTCCATTCCCCCGAATACGTCGAAGCCCTGGCCCAGGGCGTCCCGGACCCGCTGGCCTCCTCCGGCGGGACTTGGTTCCCGGGCCTGATGGATTTCGCACGATCCATCGTCGGAGCCTCCTTCGCCTCCATCGAGGCCGCCGCCCGCGACGGCGTCGCCGGGTTGCTGGGAGGGGGGGCCACCACGCCTACCCGACCCGCGGCGGAGCCCTGTCCTGGGTGAACGAGATCAGGATCGGAGTCCACCACTTCCGCCGCCTGGGTTTCCAGCGCGTGCTCGTCCTGGACCTGGATGCCCATTTCGGCAACGGCACCGTCGCCGGCTTCCCCGACGACCCCGACCTGTTCCTCTTCGACCACCACGGCCACGCCTCGGATTTCCATCGCCCCGCCACCCCACACCTCTTCAGGAACTTCTGGGGAGAACCCGACGCCCGGAACTACCTGATGACCCTTGCCAAGGAACTCCCCCTGGCCCTGGACCGGTTCCAGCCCCAGGCCTGCATCTACGCGGCAGGGATGGACGTCTTTTCTGGAACCCCGAACCCGCCGCTGCGGTTGCGGAGACCGGATATTGAGAAGCGGGAGGCAACCGTGTTCGCGATGCTTCGAGACAGGAACGTGCCTGTGACTTACCTGCATGCGGGAGGGTACGCGAGCCTGGAGACCCTGGTGGATCTGCACCTCATCACGGCTTCCTATGCAATGAGGATTTCGGCAGGCAACGCAGCCGATGACGCACGCATGCCGGAAGCACCGCCTCGACCTTGAGGGTCACCACCTCCCAGGGGGCCTCAGCCCCAACGGCATGGTGACTTCCCAGCAGGTCCGGCAACATAAACATTGGAATTCCGTGATGCAGGCCTCCTCGAGGTTCCCAGGCCTGCTGTCGTGGGTGGTCACCTCCTCCTTGAAGGCCCTGGTGGAAGCGGTACCCCGAACGTGACGTCGAGGACCCAATGAAGCCGGTTCACAATGCCCCAGGGGCCCTGACGCCTTGCGCGATGGAAGCTACGTCCTTGGTCGCCATGGAGCTGATGTAGTAGCGGGTTCGGAAAGCAGTCCTCCCGGACCGCACAGTCGTAACCTCCACCCGTGTCAACGGGCATAACTTATGACTTCCGTTTGACCGCAAGAATTGACGGGTATCAGTTTGGGATGGCAAAGACACCGACCCACTAGCCATCCAACACCGACCTCGGGGTTGGCATCGTGAAGCCCTGCTTTCCACCTGACTCCGGCCGGCCGAGAAGGTCGCCACCCGCCTAAAAGCCTTAATCGGGCCAGTATTCTTTTAGGTCGCAATTCGCCAGATTCCCATGGACAGCAAATGTCGAATCTTGATCGACATACTTCCATGCAACCCTCATATCCAATGGGAGCCAAATCCCGTTCCCATCCCCCGATGTTTTTGAAATAATCATTCAAACCCCCAGGTTGACCAATCCATTTTCAGGACACTCCCTGCCCTCCATTCGACCCATGCCCGCCTTCCTTCCTCGAGCGTTCCTTCGGCCACATGCCAATGCCCTCCATATGCCAAATCATTCCCCCCTCCACGCAGAAAACATTGACCGGTAGGTGGCTTGTCGCGGAATCGGGATCGAGCGCCACTGGCCAGGCCATGCCACCGTTGGTGCGAATGGCAGCCATGGCCGGGCTCGAACAGCCCATCTTGAAATTCCTTGCTTCAGGGGGTCAAGTTGAGTGCGCAGACCAGGACGGACGTTCCCTTCTTTGGCTGGCAGCATCGCGCGGGCACTCTTCGATTTGCTCCACCCTCATCCGGCGAGGAGCGGACATCCGGGCCCGTGACAGCAAAGGGCTCACCGTGGCCGAGGCGGCCTCAAGGTCGGGTTCAAACCCCACCATTGCCGTGGTGAAAGTGGCACTTGATCTGCCTCTCATGGCCGCAGGGAAGCCTGAGCCGGCCATCCTTCTGCAGAAGAAGAATCCGCCCGAGCATGCCCCCTGCGCGTCCTTCGTGACGGACCCGCCAAGGTCGGCTACCTCCCTGGGGCATTCGCCATCCCAGGACGACGCTGGAATCCCTCATCCCGGATTGAAACCAGAGATCCTGTTCGGCTCCTTGGATTGGGACGTCGAGGAGGACCTTCCGGACTCGGAAATGGACGAGGATCTTTTCAACAGGATTTCGAGCGTCCAGGACAGGATCTCGACCCACGAAATCATCGATCCGGACCCCGAGTGGTCGCAGATCGCCTTCGACCTTCCGAACCGGGAGGAATTCCTCCTTCGCGCCAGCCTCTACAGGGGCTTCTCGCGACAATTCCTCAGAACCCTGGCGGGGATGATGGAGGAAGGGAACCAATCCGGGATGGTCCCGGAAACCTGGGTCTCCCGCGCCATTCGCCTGCTGACCGATGGCAAGACCGCCACGGGCCGTTCACTGGATCTCATGCTCTCCCGCAGGGAGCTCGGCCTGGAAGCAGAGGACGAGGTGCACGTCACGGCCAGAAGGATTCTCGTCGGTCTCCTCGAGAGCCAGGGCATCCAGATCGAACGCGTCTGGCACTGGCTGTTCGAAAGAATTCCGGATGGCGATCCGGGCAGCCTTGGCGAGGACCTCCTTCAGCAGCTCAGGAATCTATGGGGTCTGGACAGATGAACCAAACACAACCTGGAACAAGGCATGCACCCCCCAGAGCGCCGGCAATGATTGAGTCCCTCCGAGGCCTCGGCTACTCGGCTTCTACCGCCATCGCCGATCTGATCGACAACAGCATCGCCGCCAGGGCCCGAAACGTTGAACTGTTGTTCCACTGGGCAGGAGCAGGGTCCTATATCCGGATCGTCGATGATGGCCGGGGAATGACCCCGAAACAGCTTGACCAGGCCATGCGGCTCGGTGCCATAGACCCGTTGGCCACCCGAGATCCAGGGGATCTTGGCAGGTTTGGACTCGGCCTGAAGACGGCTTCGTTCTCCCAATGCCGCCGCTTCACGGTCGCCACTGTCCAGGACGGGGTCACGGATTGCCTTCGCTGGGACCTGGATTTCCTCGCCGGCAATACGGATGGGGGCTGGTACATGCTTGAAGGAGCCCACCCCGGGTCGGAGGGGCTGCTGGACGTTCTGGAAGGGCGGGCGCATGGGACGGTTGTTCTCTGGGAGGCTCTGGATCGGTTCGTGACCCCGGGGTTTACCCACCAGCATTTCCTGGATGCCATCGACGGGATCGAGAACCACCTGGCCATGGTCTTCCACCGGTTCCTTTCCGGTCCTTCACCACGACTCGCCATTTCGATCAACGGGAAGATTATCCACCCTTGGGATCCCTTTCTTTCCACCAACACCGCCGTCATTCCCCAGCCCGAGGATCCATTGCGAGGATCGACCGGAACAATCCATGTCAAACCGCATGTGCTCCCGCACAAGGACAAGCTGGACAAGACAGCCTACGAGCAGGGCGCGGGAATCGACGGGTGGACTGCCCAGCAGGGTTTCTACGTCTACAGGAACGAAAGGCTACTAGTCGCAGGCAGCTGGCTCGGCCTGGGCTCCCCGCGGCCCTGGAGCAAGGAGGAAGCCTATCGCCTGGCGCGCATCCGGGTGGACATTCCCAACTCCGCTGACTCGGAATGGAAGATCGACCTCCGGAAAAGCGAAGCCCGGCCACCCGCACCCCTCCGCCAGAGGCTCACGCGACTCGCCGAGGACGCACGGGAACTGTCGAGAAAGGTTTTCGCCCACAGGGGGGAGCAGACGAGGGGACTAGCAACTCAACCGGTTGAACAGGTCTGGCGCACGGACCAGACCTCGTCAGGAATCAAGTACCGTATCGAAACCGCCCACCCGGCCATTGAAAGGGTCATTGCCCAGGCCGGTGCGCTCCTCCCTGCGCTGAAAGCCATGCTCCGGATCATCGAAGAGACCGTTCCTGTCCAGCGGATCTGGCTGGATACGACGGAAGCCAGGGAGACCCCGGTCAACTGCTTCAACGGGGAGAAGGACGAGGCCGTCATGGAGGTGCTGCGGGAAGTCTACGCGGGGCTTCTTGCCACGGGAATGACCAGCATCAGGGCACAAGAAAAGCTCCTTAGGACGGAACCGTTCCACAAATACCCAAACCTTGTCGCCTCCCTCGCGGTGGAGGCAGGAAAGAGTGAGTCATGAAAATCGAGCCCTTGACCGGACCCACTGAACTCCTGAGGACCGTCCAGTCGATGCTCCTGTCCATCAAGGACCGAACAACAATCACCCCGACCCTGATCGAGCAGAAGATCCAGGCTGTACTTACGATCCAACCAGACTGGGGAGATGGTCTGGACCGTGACGCGGTCCTTGATGAACTTGTCCGCCGGTTCAGCATCTGGATCGGGAAGGACACCATGCTCAGCGACAATGCCGGCCACCAGCCCTGGCTGACTGCAGACCGGAAAAGGGTAAGGCGATACTGGAACCGGTACCTGGACTGGCTCGACTCGAAGCTGCCCAGGCCCGCCG
>MTLC01002674.1_pt1 | contig 10187 bp, 10 predicted proteins | sample 1982451 | NCBI WGS metagenome assembly MTLC01 (sample SAMN05710165, study PRJNA340218) | biofilm metagenome | isolation source: sample SPH anode biofilm adapted to +100 mV | place: USA | collected 2012-02-03 | reverse complement strand
GGGGGCGCAGCCCCGCCAGCCGCTCGATGGCGGGCACCAGCCCCGAGGTGGACACCGTGATGCGCCGCGTGGAGATGTTCAGGCCCCAGGGATGGTTGAGGATGCGGATGGCCCGGTGGACGTTGTCCAGGTTGTGCAGGGGTTCCCCCATGCCCATGAACACCAGGGTGATGGCGTGGGGCTGGGCGGGGCCCAGGGTGCGGATGAGGCTCAGCACCTGCCCCACGATCTCCCCCGCGGACAGGTTGCGCCGGATGCCCATGGCGCCGGTGGCGCAGAAGGTGCAGCCCATGGCGCAGCCCACCTGGCTGCTGATGCAGAGGGTCACCCTGGGGTTTCGCACGTCGCGCGGCATGTGGACGGCCTCTATGCGCTCCCCGTCCCGCAGGCGGAGCACCACCTTGGTGGCGCCGTCCTCGCTGGGGTGGCGCTCCACGATCTCGGGGAGGGACGTGTCGAACGAGGCCGCGATCCACTCCCGGGCCTGCCGGTTGAGGAAGAGCCCCTCGGGCCGGTAGGTCCAGGGCCGCTGCAGGCGGCCGAAGACGTGCTCCGCCCGGCCCGGGGCCGCCTCGAGGTCCTCCGGCAGCAGCCCGAAGGCCGACGGCAGTCCCGCCGCCTCGGGGGCCGGAGCGTCCCAGGGGTGGGCGTGCGTGGTCATGCGATGGAGATCCCTTCCATGGCGCTCACTTCGTGGGCGTTGAAGCTCGAACGCACCAGGGGCCCCGCATACACCGTGCGGAATCCCATGGCCTTGGCCTTGCGTCCCAGTTCGGCGAAGGCGTCGGGGTGCACGTAGCTCCGCACCGGCAGCTGGTGGCGCGTGGGGCGCAGGTACTGCCCGAGGGTGAGGATGTCCACGCCGGCCTCCACGAGCTTCCCGAAGACCTCCAGCAGCTCGTCCTCGGTTTCGCCCAGCCCCAGCATCAGCCCCGACTTGGTGCGGAACTCGTCCCCGAACAGGGCCGTGCCCAGGCGCTTGGCGTGGGCCAGGACATCCAGGGACCGCTGGAAGCGCCCCGCGGGCCGAACCTCGGCGTAGAGGCCGGGCACCGTCTCGGTGTTGTGGTTGAAAACCGCCGGGCCCGCGGCGACCACCTCGGCCACGGCGTCCAGGTTCCCCATGAAGTCCGGGGTGAGCACCTCCACCCCCACGCCCGGGTTGTGGCGGCGGATGGCGCGGATGGTGCTGGCGAGGTGGGCGGCGCCCCCGTCGGGGAGGTCGTCCCGGTTCACCGAGGTGAGCACCGCGAAGCGCAGCCCCAGGGAAGCCACCCGCAGGGCGGTCTCCTCCGGCTCCCGGGGGTCCAGGGGCAGGGGCTTGCCGCTCTGGATGGAGCAGAATCCGCAGGCCCGGGTGCAGGTGTCGCCCATGAGCAGGAAGGTGGCGGTGCCGTGGGTGAAGCAGTGGTTGCGGTTGGGACAGCGGGCCTCCTCGCACACCGTGTGGAGGTCGGATTCCCGCATCCCGGCCTTCATGGCGTGGAGATCGGAAAGCTTGACCTTCTCCTGGACGATCCAGTGGGGAAGCCGGGGATGGCCCTCCAGGACTTCGCGGCCGGATCGTCTTGAGAATCGAGGCATGTATGGGCTCCCTTGCCCAACCAGGATAACCCGGCGCCTCAGCTTTTCCCCACCACCCCACCCACCGGGCTGGAGGCGCTGGCGTACAAGCGACGGGGCATGCGGCCGGCCTCGAAGGCCAGGCGCCCCGCCTTGACCGCGAAGTCCATGGCCCGGGCCATCTTCACGGGGTCCGAGGCCTCGGCCACGGCCGTGTTCATGAGCACCGCGTCCGCGCCCAGCTCCATGGCCACCGCCGCGTCGCTGGCCGTGCCCACCCCCGCGTCCACGATGAGCGGCAGGCCGAACCCCCCCACCACGTCCCGGAGGATCTGGAGCACGTAGGGATTCTGGACCCCCAGCCCCGAACCGATGGCCGAACCCAGGGGCATCACCGCCGCGCAACCCACCTCGCAGAGCTTTTTCGCCAGGATGGGATCCGCGTTGATGTACGGCAGCACCACGAACCCCTCCTTCACCAGGATCTCCGCCGCGCGCAGCGTCTCCTCCCCGTCGGGATAGAGGCTCAAGGGGTCGCCGATCACCTCCAGCTTCACCCAGTCCGTCTCCAGGGCCTCCCGGGCCAGGCGGCACACCCGCAGGGCGTCCTCCCGGGTGTAGCAGCCCGCGGTGTTGGGCAGGAGGGCCATGCCCTTGGGAATCCAGTTGAGGATGTTGTCCTCGCCCTTGGCGGAAAGGTCGAAGCGGCGCACCGCCAGCGTGACCATCTCCACCGAGCCGGCCTCGTAGCACGCCTTCATGGTGGGAAAATCCTTGTACTTGCCCGTTCCCAGGATGAGGCGATTACCGAAGGTGCGGCCGGCGATGGTGAGCATGGGCGACTCCAAAAACGAGGTTCCAGTCTACTGCACCGGAGAATCCGGAGAGCCTCCCAGGCTCACTCGCCGATGATCTTGATCAGGACCCGCTTGTCCCGCCTGCCGTCGAATTCGCCGTAGAAGATCTGCTCCCACGGTCCGAAATCCAGCCGGCCCTCCGTGACGGCCACGACCACTTCCCGCCCCATCACCTGGCGCTTGTGGTGGGCGTCCCCGTTGTCCTCCCCGGAGCGGTTGTGCAGGTACCCTCCCCGCGCGGGATCGCTCCCGGCGTTGAAGGGGGCAAGCTGCTCCAGCCAGCGCTTGTAGTCCTCGTGGAGGCCCGGTTCGTCGTCGTTGACGAACACGCTGGCGGTGATGTGCATGGCGTTGACCAGGCACAGGCCCTCCTGGATGCCGCTGGCCTCCAGGGCTTCTTCCACGTCGGGCGTGATGTTCACGAATCCCACCCGTTCCGGTTCATGCAGGGTGATGGTGCTTCGATGGGATTTCATGGGCGCCTCCGCAGTCGAGCATTATAGGATCCCGGCCCGAATGGGTGCAGAATGGGCGCATCCATCCCAGGTGTCCCCATGCGCCCGCCCATCCTCATCATCCCCGGCCACCGGAACTCCGGACCCGGCCACTGGCAGAGCCTCTGGGAGGCCTCCCTCCCCGGCGCCCGCCGCGTCGAAATGCCCAACTGGGACTTCCCCCACCGCCCCGACTGGGTGGAAGCCCTGGACGCCGCCATCCGCAGGGCAGGGGAGGACGGGCCCCCCATCCTCGTGGCCCATTCCCTGGGCTGCCTCGCGGTGGCCCACTGGGCCGATGCCTACCGGCACCCCATCCACGCCGCGCTCCTGGTGGCGCCCACCGACGTTGAGACCCCCGAGGGCCTGGCGGAGTACCCGTCCTGGGCCCCCATCCCGCTGCACAGCCTGCCCTTCCTGAGCCGGGTCGCGGCCTCCAGCAACGATCCCCACGTGACCCTGGAGCGGGCGCGGTTCTTCGCCGACGCCTGGCAGAGCCGGTTCACGGACGTGGGGCCCAAGGGGCACCTGAACACGGCCTCGGGGCATGGTTCCTGGGCCCAGGGCGAAGGCCTCCTGGAGGACCTCACCTGACCAGCATGGCCTCCAGCTTCGCGTCCCCGTGGGCGGTGGCGCGATCCAGCAGGGCCTGGGCCCGGGCCAGCAGTTCGGCGCAGGTGGCCTTCATGGCTCCGTTGTAGGCGTCGTCCTTGATGTCCTTCAGGTTGATCAGGACGTTCCAGATGCCGCCCCGCACCCCGGCGAAGGCGATGGTGAAGCCCACCATGGTGTCGGTGATGGACGCGGGGTTCCCGTGGTGCATGGCCAGTTCCGCCGCCTCCATGGCGGCGTAGCAGGTGCGCGCCGTGTTCAGGGGCACGTCCACGGCCAGCTTCAGTCCGTCCTGCATGGCCCGCTCCCGCGCCGCCTTCTCCTCGGGGGTGCCCGCCGGCAGGCGCCGGGCTTCCATGTAGGCGGTGAAGGCGTCGGTGTCCTCGTCCACCGCCAGCACCAGGGCATCCTTGGCCTTCTGGGCCGCTTCCGCGGCCTGGCGCAGCTCGGGCGCCCCGGTCTGGGTGAGGTTGGCCACCATGGACGCCAGGGCCGCGCCCAGGGCGCCGGCCAGCGCCGCGATGGAGCCGCCCCCGGGCGCCGGGGTGTCCCGGGAGACCTCGTCCACGAACGCGGAGCCCGTCATGGCCATGAGGCCCTTGGGGTAGGTGCGGGGCAGCCCGATGACCTTCTTCTCCACCTCGAAGGGCGCCACGTCGGCGAGCCCCATGGAGAACACGGCGTTCTCCAGCACGTCGGCCACCGGCACGAAGGGGCTCTTCCCCTGCACCCGCAGGTAGTGCTGGCCGGCCTTGAGGAGCGCCTGATAGGGCACCAGACCCACGATCTCGCTGCCCGTGACCACCAGCCCGCGCTCCGTCGCCATGCGCCGGGTGGCCTCCAGCACGTCCACGGGGCTCGTCACCTTGTAGTCGGTGAGGTTGATGGAGAGCTGGGCCCGCTTGTACTGGTCCACGTACCAGCCGATGGCCTTGCAGTGGGTGAAGAGACCGGCCCGGTGGACCTTGCGCCCCACGACCCCCTTGGCCGCGTCGATGTCGTTGAGCTTGAGGAGGTGGCGCAGCTCGTAGCCGTGCTCGGCCCTGCAGTGGGCCTCCACCTCCTCGAAGGTGGCGAAATCCGTTTCGCAGTTGCCGCAGGGGAAGCACCCCTCCCGGTAGAACAGGATCTCGCCCGAGCTGTAGAAGGCGTCCTTCTGGCCCCTGCGGGCCACGCGGCCCTTCTCCCGCAGCTCGAAGGCGATGTCGGTGGCGTGGTTCTTGTCGCGGCTGTTGAGGGTGACGTTGTAGGCCACCAGGAACTCCCGGGCGCCCGTGATCAGCGCGCCGGCACGGGCATCGAAGCGCGCCGGGCCGAAGTCCGGGGCCCACTGGGGATCCTTGAGCTTCTCCTCCAGCCCCTCGTACTCGCCCTTGCGCACCACCGCGAGGTTCCGGCGCTCGGGGCGGGTGGCGGCGTGCTCGTACAGGTACACCGGCAGCTCCAGCTCCCGTCCGACCCGCTCGCCAAGCTTCCGGGCCAGGGCCGCGCAGTCGGCCAGGGTCACGCCCTCCACCGGCACGAAGGGGCACACGTCCGTGGCGCCCATGCGGGGATGGGCACCTGCGTGGCTGGCCATGTCCAGCACCCGGGCCGCGGTCTTCACCGCCTGGAAGGCGGCCTCCACCACAGCCTCCGGGCTCCCCACGAAGGTCACGACGGTGCGGTTGGTGTCGGCCCCGGGATCCACGTCCAGGAGGGTCACCCCGGCCACCGCCCCGATGGCGTCGGTGATCTGGCGGATCTTGGCCAGGTCACGGCCTTCGGAGAAATTGGGAACGCATTCCACCACCTGGTGAGCCATCGTACGCCTCGCGAAAAATCGTTCATTCCAAGATGCCCTGGGGTGCATCCCGGGCCAAGCGGCTTGTGACAACCATCGCAGGGGGAATGGACCTTGATTCCGCTTAGGTTATTGAATTTCGTGGAATTTGCGACCAATTCTCGCTATTCTATCCCCTCGTTCTGGAAGGCGCTCCGGTCTGCGTCCTTCACCCGGCCGGAGCCGGGTTCCTGCTTCGAAATCCCATTCCTGCCCTGACCGGGGCCCGCGCACACGAAAACGCGGGAGGGCCCAACCAGGAGCATCAATGTCCTTCGAGAACCTCGGCCTCATGCCGGAGCTGCTGCGTGCCGTGCGCGAGCAGGGCTACGAAACCCCCACCCCCGTCCAGGAGCAGGCCATCCCCGCCATCCTCGACGGCCGCGACCTGCTCGCCGGCGCCCAGACCGGCACCGGCAAGACCGCGGGCTTCGTGCTGCCCATCCTGCAGCTGCTGGCCCCCAACGCCAATTCCAGCGCCTCGCCCGCACGTCACCCCATTCGCTGCCTCATCCTCACCCCCACCCGCGAGTTGTGCATGCAGATCGAGGAGAGCGTGCGCACCTACGGCCGCCACCTCCCCCTGCGCTCCACCAGCGTCTACGGCGGCGTGAACATCAACCCCCAGGTCAAGGCCCTGCGTTCGGGCGTGGAGATCCTGGTGGCCACCCCCGGGCGCCTCCTGGACCACTACGGCCAGAACAACCTGAACTTCTCCCACCTGGACTTCCTGGTGCTGGACGAAGCGGACCGCATGCTGGACATGGGCTTCATCCGGGACATCCGCAAGATCCTCGCCCTGCTGCCCACCAAGCGCCAGAACCTGCTCTTCTCCGCCACCTTCAGCGACGAGATCCGGGATCTGGCCGGCGCCTTCCTGAAGAACCCGGCCTTCATCGACGTGGCCAGGCGCAACGCCCCCACCGACCTGGTGGAGCAGATCGTCCACCCCGTGGACCGGGACCGCAAGCGCGCCCTCCTCTCCCACCTCATCCGCAGCCAGCGCCTCCAGCAGGTCCTGGTCTTCTGCCGCACCAAGCACGGCGCCAACCGCCTCTCCGAGCAGCTGGAGACCGACGGCATCGCCTCCATGGCCATCCACGGCAACAAGAGCCAGCCCCAGCGCATCAAGGCCCTGGAGGACTTCAAGGCCGGCCGCATCACCGTCCTGGTGGCCACCGACATCGCCGCCCGGGGCCTGGACATCGACCAGCTTCCCCACGTCGTGAACTACGAGCTCCCCCACGTGCCCGAAGACTACGTGCACCGCATCGGCCGCACCGGCCGCGCCGGCACCGAAGGCAAGGCGCTCAGCCTGGTTTGCGTGGACGAGGTGCGGCTCCTCAAGGACATCGAGAAGCTCCTGAAGCGCACCCTCCCCTCCGAGGTGGTCCCCGGCTTCGTGCCCGACCCCGACGCCAAGGCCGAGCCCATCGTCCTGGGCCGCGGCGGTCCGCGCCAGGGCGGCGGCAGGCGTCCCGGATCAGGCGGGGGCCGGCCTTCCTCCCCCCGCCCGCGCAGGTAGCAGCGCCTCGAAGCTCCGCCGCAGATCCTCCGCGTCGAAGGGCTTCTGGATGTATCCCGAAAATCCGCAGGTGCGGGCCAGCTCCCGGCCCTGCTCCGGGTCGCAGCCCGAGAACAGTAGCCCGGGCATGCCCGGACGCAGCTCCCGGATCAGCCGGAAGGCCGTCGTGCCGTCCATGCCCGGCATGTTGGCGTCCATGAGCACCACGCTCACCCCGTCGCCGGCGCGCCGGATGGCTTCCACCGCCTCCTCCCCGCCCGAGGCCAGGATCACCGCGCGTCCCGTCATCTCCTCCAGGAGCCGGGACACCACGCGCAGCACCTCGGAATCGTCGTCCACCACCAGGATGGCCCCGGGGCCGCCCTGGATGGGCGCCAGGTCCGCCATCACCCGCCCTCCCACCGCCCAGAGCATGCGGATGCGCACCCCCGCGCCGGCCGGGCTCTCCACCCACAACCCCGCGCGATGCGTGCGGGCGATGCCCAGCACCGAGGCGAGCCCCAGGCCGCGCCCGGCCTCCTTGGTGGTGAAGTAGGGGTCGAAGATCCGGTGCAGCTCGTCCCGCGGGATGCCGGGTCCGTCGTTCTCCACCACCAGCTCCACGGAGTCCCCGGGCTGCGGGTGGAGGATCCACACGCCGTCGGCCGCGTCGAAGCGCTCCGGACGGCGCGCCAGGACGCGGATGGTGCCCTTGGGATCCCCCATGGCCTCCACCGCGTTGACCACCATGGCCTTCACGCAGTGGGCCAGCTGCTCGGGGTCCAGCACCACCCTGGGCAGCCCCGGCGCCACCTCCGCATCCAGGCGGATGCCCGGCGTGGCCAGTTCCGCGACGATCTCCAGGACCCGCGCCCCCAGGTCCACCGGTTCGGGCGCACTGGTGCCCCGGCCGCTGTACTGCTGGATGAACTGGGTGATCCGCTTGGCCTTCCCCAGGGACCCCCGGGCCCACTCCAGCGCCTGTGCGGTTTTCGCCGGGTCCCCGGCGCAGGCCTCCACCAGATCCAGGCTGGTCCAGACGCCCTGGAGGATGTTGTTGAAATCGTTCGCGATGCTTCCGGCCAGGAGCCCCAGGCTCTCCTGTTTGGTGGCTTGCCTCAGCGCCTCCTCGGCCCGGCGGAACCGGCTGATGTCCGTGCACGTGGTGAGGAAACTCACCACCTCCCCGCCGGCGTCCCGCTCCGGGGAGGTCCTCCCCAGCACCCAGAGCTCCTGCCCTTTGGCGTTCAGAAGCCGGAACTCGGTTTCGTGCACCTGTTTGAGCTTGCGCGCCGCCTTCCAGCCCTCCAGGATGCGCTCCCGGTCCTCGGGGTGGATGACCTTGGCCCATTTCCGTTGGAGCACCAGGGCCGCGGGCAGCCCCGTCATCCGCTCGTAGTGGCTGTTCACGTACATGCAGGCCCCATCCAGGCCGAAGCGGAAGACGATCACCTCCACCGATTCCGCCAGGGTCGCCAGGCGCCCCTCCGAGGCCTTGAGGTCCGCCTCCGCGGCCACGCCCTCGGTGATGTCGTGCAGGGTGGCCCAGAGGTAGGTCTTGCCCTTCACCTCCACGGGGGCGGCGTACACCTCCACCTCCCGGATCTCCCCGGAGGCCAGGCGGTAGGCCCGCTGGACCTTCTCTCCCCCCGCCAGGACGATGTGGGCCATGGATTCGGTGAGCTGGGGTTCGGCCATGCCGTTGAACTGCGAGATGCACATGGTGCGCAGCGTGGGGAGGTCATGGCCCAGGAAGGCCTCCGCGGCCGGGTTGGCGTCCAGGATCCACCCGCCCTCCGGGGCCAGCAGCAGCTTGATGCCGTTGTCGGCCAGGAACAGCGCCCGGAACTGGGCCTCCCGTTCCTGGAGTCCGTCCAGGAGGGCCCGCATGTGGGCCTCGCTTTCCCGGTGCGCCGTCTCCATGCGCTGGTAGTCCGTGATGTCCTGGCACTGGCACACGGATCCGGCGATCTCCCCGTCCGCCCCGATCCACAGGGCCTTGCTGAAAAGGATGTGGCGCACCTCGCCGTCCTGCCGCCGCACATCGGCGGCGTACACCTGCCGGCCGCCCGTGCGGAAGAGTTCCTCGTCCCGGCCCTCGATGACCCGGGCCTCCTCCGCGGGGATCAGGTCCCGCACCGTGCGCCCCAGGATCTCCTCCCGCGGCCGGCCCAGGTAGAGTTCCAGGGCCCGGTTGCAGCCCACGTAGACGCCCTGCCGGTCCTTGAAGAAGACCGGGTTCGGCATGCTCTCCAGCACGTCGCGCAGGGGGCCCTCCTCCAGCGTTCCCCGGTTGGCATCCCCGTGCTCGATCATCGTCCCCCTCGGCCACCTGCGCGGCAGAGGCAGTATAAATAGGAGAGGTTGGAAATATTACCGATTATTTCTCCGGTCCCCGATGACCCGAGCCGGAACCCCGCCCACGATGGCCCACGCCGGCACGTCTCTCGTAACCACCGCCCCCATGGCCACCACGGCGTGGTCCCCGATGGCGACGCCGTCGGTGACGCCCGCGTTGGCCCCGATCCACACGTCCCGGCCCACGGTGATGCCCAGGGACCGCACCGGCTGGTCCCGCACGGGACGCCCGGGGTCCATCCCGTGGTCGAAGGCGTAGAGCACCGCGCCGCTGGCGATGCGGGTTCCCTCGCCGATGGCGATCCCCCGGGCGCCCCCATCCAGCGAGGCCCGGGCGTTGATGGAGACGTCCGGCCCCAGGACGATGGGCCCGTGCAGGAAGGCGTCCGCCGCCACCGAGCAGCCCGCCCCCAGCACCACCGCCCGCCCCGGCTCCCCGAAGATCCGCGCCTCCGGCGCCACGAAACAACCCGGACCGATCTCCACCGTCTCCTGGTCCCGGAGCCGCGCCTGGACCTCCTCCTGCCAGGCCTGGGCCCACGCCCGGTGCCGGTCCTTCAGGGCGAAGAAGAGCCAGGGCATCCAGGACAGCCGAAGCTTGTGCTGGTCCCGGTACCGTTCCACGCCGTCCTCCATCGCCCCCCCTTCCGGCCCGGAACCTTTCCCCGGGCGCGGCACCCAGATTCTAGCGGGAGAAGCCGCCATGGCTGAGAAGGGAGAACGCGCACAGCCACCCGGAACGCCGGTCCATGCCCTGGACGCCACCACCCTGTTCCTGGCCGAGCTCAGCCACGAGATCCGCACCCCCCTCAACGTCATCCTCGGCCTCTGCCACCTGGCCACCCACACGCCCCCCCTCTCCTCCCAGCAGCGCGGCTACCTGGAGCAGATCCAGACCTCGGCCCACACCCTCCTGCGCCTGGTGAACGACAATCTGGACTTGTCCAGGATCGAGGCGGGGGCCCTCCAGCCCGCCC
>MTLC01001235.1_pt1 | contig 10189 bp, 12 predicted proteins | sample 1982451 | NCBI WGS metagenome assembly MTLC01 (sample SAMN05710165, study PRJNA340218) | biofilm metagenome | isolation source: sample SPH anode biofilm adapted to +100 mV | place: USA | collected 2012-02-03 | reverse complement strand
CGCCGTCATGGCAGCTCATGCAGAGGCGGCTCGGGCCTGCGAGCGGGTCGCCGGCGATGGTGCTGTTGAAGGTCACGGACTCGTAGGGAGCGAAGCTCGTGTCTACGTTCACTTTGTGGGACCAGAGCGGGTTGTAGTCGAGCTCGGTAGCCTCGACCTTGTGGTGCGGGGTGTGGCAGAAGGCGCACACACGGCCCTGGGAATCAGGGGCGGCACCGGAGAGCATGTTCATGTCGTGCTTGGAGCCGACGACACCGCCGCCGTCGGCAGTGTAGCCGTAGGCGAGAGAGGCACCGATGGTGAGACCGGCGATGGCGGTCAGGATGGTGATCTTCTTCATAGAGAGTTTTCCTCCGTCTTTTTCATTGAATGTAGAAAAGTTTTTTCAGCTTGCCTACGCAATGCTGCGGCTCTCTTCCGCTGCACCTGCCGACATGCCTCCCCCCCAGGAGACGCGCCGGTTGACTGTCGCAATGCAATGTTGGTGCCCGCGTCGTGCCGGTTTTGCAACAGGTTATAACCACTGGAGTTTTGAAGGGATGTCGCTGCGGACTCCCGGAAGATTGTTCCGCTTGGGGGGGATATGACCCCATGCCCTCCCCCCTTGTGGGTGAAATCTCTCACATCAAGGCGGCCGCCGCGTTCGCCTTGAAAACGGCGATCCACGCGCAGTGCGCCCTGCGGGTGTGGGACGCCCCTGTGGCAAGCTGCCGTGTCCCGGTGGCAGGATCCTTGCTGGCAGTGAATACATCAATTCACCAGGAGGTTACATGAAAGTGAAAGGTCTTGTGGCGGGCTGGGCCATGCTCGCGTGCTTTGCCGCGGCGTCCGCATCGGGGTACGACGGCGTCGACATAGTGCAGGTGAAAAAGCAGGCCGAGGCGGGGAGCGCGGAAGCCCAGTCCCGTCTTGGTGTGCTCTACGCGACGGGGGTGGGGATTCCCCATGATATGAAGGAGGCGGTCCGCTGGTATCAGAAGTCGGCGGAGCAGGGATTCGTTCTCGGGCAGTACAACCTTGCCATGCTGTACCTGCGCGGTGAGGGGGTTGCCGAAGATCCAGCCAAGGGGCGCGAACTCCTTTTGAAGGCGGCCGAACAGTGGCTCCCCGCCGCGCAGTACGATCTGGGCGTCGCCTACCTCTACGGCGTGGGGGGAGACAAAAACCGTGACGAGGCGGAGAAGTGGCTGCGCCGCGCCTCGACCCAGGGGTACCGCGCGGCGAAAAAGAAGCTAGAGGAGCTTGCCGACGCGCGCTAGTGGGAGAGATTTAACTTGCCTGGCTTGGTAAATGCCGCTAAGTAAATGGGGGGAACGGTTGCGTGCCGTTCCCCCCGTTTAATTCTTTCGTGCCCGTCGACTGCGGCGGGCGAAGAGGCGCTGCGGGCAAGAGGCGGATAGCAGGTCCCGCAGCCCGAGATTTCAAACGCCAAGGTGTGCACATGAAAACGCGGCAGTTCAAAAAGATCCGGTTGGCTACCCCCAAGGTGGCAAGCGCCTGCACCCCTTCCGAGACCCCCGACGCCCCTCCCTGCTGAGGGCCGCGCACCTCCGTCGGTGGCGGAGAGATCACGGAAAAGGTTCCCGGATTCGTGCGCTGGCTCGAGACTGAAGGAGGGCGTGTGCCGCAGGTCGCCTCCCGCCTCACCCGGGCCGACCATCTTGGCGCCTGCAAGGCCCGCTGGGGCATCAACAGGATGCACTTCCTGGTTCCCCCCGGTCTCTACGCGGTCGGCGAGCCCGACGCACAAGCGCCGGTCGTGGTGACCGCGAACTACAAGATGACCTACGACATCGTCCGGCGTACCCTTTCCGGGCGCAGCGTCTGGCTCCTCGTGCTGGAGACCTACGGGATCAACGTCTGGTGCGCGGCCGGCAAGGGGACCTTCGGCACCGGCGAACTCGTGCGCCGCATCGAGGCAGCGAGGCTGCGCGAAGTGGTCGGGCACCGGCGCCTGATCCTTCCTCTCATGGGGGCGGCCGGCGTTTCCGCGCACCGGGTGAAAAGCCGCAGCGGCTTCGACGTCGCCTACGCCTGCGCCTACGCCGCGGACCTTCCCGAGTACCTGGACAACGGAGAGGTCACCACGCCCCGCATGCGGGAGCTCTCCTTCAACTGGTACGACCGGCTGGTCCTCATCCCGGTGGAACTGGTCCTCGTGGTGAAGCCGATCGCCCCGGCGGCGCTCCTTGTTTTTCTCGCCGGCTGGCTCCTCTTGGGACGCGCCGCAGCAACCGCCGCGACCCTTGCCTTTCTTGGGGCGGTCTTCACCGGGGTGGCCGTCGGCCCCGCGCTCCTTCCCCTGCTCCCCTCGCGCAGCTTCGCCGTCAAGGGAGCCTTTGCCGGGCTCGTCTACTGCGTCCTGCTCTACCTCTTTTGCGGGGGGAGCGGGTGGGGGATGACGACGGCGCTGGCCGCTTTCCTCGCCCTGCCTGCGGTCTCCTCCTTCTACACCTTGAACTTCACCGGCTGCACCACCTACACCTCGAGATCCGGGGTGAAAAAGGAGATGCGCCTGGGGCTTCCGGTCATGGCGGGGGCGCTCTGCGCCGCGCTCCTGGTCCTTCTTGCCGGCCGGGTGCTTAACTGGGGGATGTCATGAAAGGATTCAGGTACCTGGCATCGGTGGTGACACTTGAATTGAACCGCCCGCTTTGCATCGGCTGCGGCAGGTGCGTCGAGGTTTGCCCGCACCAGGTGTTCCGCATCGAGAAGAAAAAGGCGTCCCTTGCCGACCGCGACGCCTGCATGGAGTGCGGCGCCTGCGCCCTCAACTGCCCGACCGCCGCCATCAAGGTGGACGCGGGGGTGGGGTGCGCGAGCGGCCTCATCAACGAATGGCTGAGGGATAAGAAGCTCCCCGGCCTGAAGGGTTCGGGGTGCTGCGAGTAGCGGCACCCAACGCCCCGGCTTGACTATCCAATCCGGTCTGTTAAAAACTCCCAATGCGAGAAGGGGGCCGAAAGGAGACAGACTATGGAAAAGCAGATGGTCAAGATCACTTCCTGCAACGTAACGCAGTGCGCCTACAACAAACACAATTCCTGCCACACGCTCGCCATAACCGTCGGCGGCCCCGGTGACGCCTGCCCCGAGTGCGATACCTTCATGCAGGGAAGCCAGAAAGGGGGCATCGTCGATGTCCAGGGGGGCATCGGGGCCTGCAAGGTTGAGAACTGCAGTTACAACCAGTCCCTCGAATGCACCGCCCCCGCCGTTGATGTCGGCATACACGAATCGCATCCCGATTGCTTTACCTACAAACCGAAGTAACCACCGTCGCGGCGCTTCCCCCGTAAACCGGCCCCCTTCCGCATACCTGTCGCCGCACGCGCCGCTACCGTTAGACTTTTTCCGGTCATCGTGTATCTTTTACCCGTTTTGATCATGACAAGCGAGGGGGGGAGACCATGGGGAGCGAACCGTATGTGGACCAGGAGTTATGCATAGGGTGCGGGCTGTGCGTCAGCATAGCGCCGGAGGTGTTCCGGCTGAATGAAAGCGGCGTTTCCGAGGTCTACGCCAACGACCTGGGGGAACGCGAGAAGGTACAGCAGGCGATAGACAGCTGCCCGGTCAGCTGCATTAGCTGGCGCTAGCACCGGGAGGGGAGGGGGCGATGACGAACGGGCTGCGGGACGAGAGGCTTCTGGAATTGGCCGAGAGCAACTACGTGATGCTGAAGCAGACCTACTGCACGATGCGGCAGTTGAAGGAGCTGGCGGACCGTCTCCACGAGCGTTACCTCGAGCAGGGGACCGCCTTGGAGATGGATACGGTGTCGGCGCTCAAGCTGACCGCCGACGGCGCCTTCGAGGAGCTGGAGCGCTACTTGCGCCCGGAATGCGACCCCGACAGCGCCGACGACAAGGCCCGGGCCGAATGAAAAAGGCGCGCGCGTGCACGAAAAAAGCCCGCCTTCACGGCGGGCTTTTTCTTGTCCTGAACCATTCTCTCGCTACAGCTCCCTTAAGTTGCTGAACTCGCCCCATTCCAGGTAGGTCCTGGGCGTCTCCACGAAGGAGTAGATGTTCTCGATCTTCTCCAGGTGCCGGCGCTCTTCCGCCGCCAGCATCCTCAAGCTCCTGCGGGTCCTCGCGTCGGGTGCCGTGGCCGCCAGCTCCTCGTAAAAGCGGATGTCCCGCTCTTCGTTTTCCACCGCGAAGCGGTACAGGTTGGGATCCCGCTCGCACTCATCGAGGAGTTCCCGCTGGCTCAGAAGCGGCCTGAAGCTGCAGGCTCCATGGTTGAGCCCGGTCACCGCTCCCCCTTCCATCCGTTGTTTCAGCCTCAAAAGTCTGCTTTTGTGTTCCTCTTCCGAGGCTGCCAGTATGGAGAAGAGCATCTTCATCTCCGGCTCCATGGCCTCCTCCTTCAGTCCCTCGTAGTATTCCCTCGTCTCTTCCTCTATCTTGATCGCGCAATCGAAAACGTTCATCGTGTTCCTCCTTTCACCGTGACAGTGCTCCTGCCTGTCCATGCCCAATTATACCAAAAGGTGCGTCTCCAATGATAGATCAATGGTCCGCTGTGAGATGAGGTAAACACGGTGGAAAAGCGTGCGTGATTGAGGTATCTTTGTCCTCCGCCGCGGCCGTGGCCGCGCGAAAGAGCAATCGCATCACCGGAGGTCCGTGCATGGCACAGGAGGAAAAAAAAGAGCCCTGGCTCAACTATCTCGCCCTCACCACCGTGGTCCTGGCCGTCTGCGCCACCCTGGCCACCTTCAAAGGGGGCGGCTATTCGACAAGGTCGATCCTGGTGCAGAACCAGGCCTCGGACCAGTGGGCCTTCTACCAGGCCAAGAGCATCAAACAGTCCCTGGCCGAGATGGACCGCGGCCTTTTGGAGCGTGAAGCGCACCGCGCAGGCCAGGCCGATCCGATGCTGGCGGCGGGCCTTAAGGGTAACGCGGACCGCATCGCCAAATACGAGCAGGAAAAGGCGAAGATAAAGGAAAAGGCGGAGCAGCTGGAAAAGGAACGGGACGAGGCCCAGCGCCACGGACGCCCGTTCGGGGTGGCGGTCATCTTCCTGCAGGTTGCCATCCTGCTCTCGTCGATCGCAGCCCTCTTGAAGAAGAAGTACGTCTGGGTTGTCGGCGTCTCGGTCGGTCTCATCGGCCTCGTCGAATTCGCGAACGGCTTCCTCCTCTTCATGTAGGGGGCTTTCACCGGGTCAAGGAGCGCAGCACCAACCTTGGCCGGGAGGAGGGAAAGTGCAGTTTTCATCCGGACAACTCTGCGCCGTTCTTGCCGCCGTCCTGTTCGGCGTGTCACCGGTCTTTTGCAAGCTCGTCATAGGGGATATGTCGCCGGCCCTGCTTGCCGGGCTTCTCTACCTGGGCTCCGGGCTCGGGCTGCAGGCGGTGCTCCTCGCGCAGAAGAAAAGCTCCCTGCACGAACTGCGCGGGCTCTCCTCGCGGCACCGGCTGAAGCTCGCCGGCGCCGTGGTTGCGGGAGGCGTTATCGCCCCGGTCTGCCTCGCCTTCGGCATCAAGTACGGCGCCGCCTCCGAGGTGTCGCTTCTTCTGAACCTCGAGACCGTAGCCACCACCCTCATCGCCTGGCTCGTTTTCAGGGAGTACATCGGACCGTACGTCTGGTCAGGAAAGGTGCTCATCCTGGCCGGGGCGTGCCTCGTGGTCCTGAAGGCGCAGGGCGGGCTCACCTTTTCCCTGCCCGGCTTCCTGGTCGTCGTCGCCTGCGTCTTCTGGGGGATCGACAACAACCTGACCCGCGACGTCGACGAGATCTCCTCCACGGTGCTCGCCTCGGTGAAGGGGCTTTGCGCCGGGCTCTTCTCCGTGTTCCTCGCCCTTTTATTCCCCGGGGGGGCGGTCACGGCGGGGCAGGTGTTCGGGGCGATGTCGATCGGCGCCCTGAGCTACGGGCTGAGCCTCGTCCTCTTCGTCGAGGCGCTGCGCAGGATCGGTGCCGCGAGGACCGCGACCTTCTTCGCCGTGGGACCCTTCTTCGGCACGCTCCTGTCGGTGGCTCTTCTGGGAGAGCGCCCCCCCGCCGCCTACTGGGTCGCCACCGCGCTCATGCTTGCCGGGATCTTCCTTCTTTACCTCGAGGTGCACTGCCATCGCCATACCCACGAAGAACTGGCGCATGCCCATCCCCACGTGCACGACGAGCATCATCTGCACGAGCACGAGGAGGGGGAGGTGGAGGTGGACGAGCCGCACCACCACTTCCACGTCCATCACCCCGTGACCCACTCACATGTCCATACCCCCGACCCGCACCACCGGCACGGGCACTGAGCTAAAGCCAGCCAAGCCGTTTCGAGGCGCCGTAGACGAGGTAGATGCCGAGACCGGTAAGGAAGACCCCGAACATGAGGCGCAAATGCGGTCCCTTCATCTGGTTCGCGAGGTACGCCCCCATCCACGCCCCGACCAGCATCGTCGCCGCGATTAGTAGCGCCGCCTTTATGTCGACATTGCCGTGCCGGTAGTACTCGAGCGCCGCGGCGAGACCGATGGGGGGAAGCAGGACGGCGAGGCTTGTGCCGGTCGCCCGGTGCTGGGAGAAGCCCGCCCAGTACACGAGCGCCGGGACGATGACGATCCCTCCGCCAACCCCGAAAAGCCCCGAGGCCACCCCTCCGCATATCCCGATGATGCAGAATAGTACCCATTGCGGCATGTTCCCCTCCCTGCGCAGTTTCATTAGTTCGCGGCACAACGCCTTTGAGAGTACCAGATGTGGTGCCCATTTCACTCGCGCATAGCCTCCCATGGACCGCGCGCGCTCTGGATGATTTGAAAAATAAAATTAAAGTTTGCAAATCTAAATCCGATATCCCACCCATGCTCATAACCTGTGCGGAAGCGGCCGGCGTCCGCGCAAAAGACAAAGCCATGGAGGGTATATGTCGCTTGCTTCTAGGTATTCATTGGCAACCAAGTTGGGATTGGGGCAGGGGGTTGTGATCATAGCCGTGATGGCAGTTCTCACTGCGGTCATCACCGCCGCCGTGAGCAGGCGGGTAACAGGGGAGGCCGAGCGGCACCTCGCGCTGCAGACCGAGCTTCTGGCAGGCTCCATGTCCTCCTACCAGGGCGCGCTCAGCGACGGCGCCGTGAAACTCGGCGACCTCTTTCGTTCCGGTTTCCCCGGGGCTTTCGAGGTGGACCCCTCCGGCACGGTCAGGGCCGGAGAACGGGAGACCCCGGTGATGCTTTCCGGCACCACGGTGCTGAACGGGAACACCGGGATCGTCGACCGCTTCACCAGGGCGACCAGGGGGGTGGCCACCGTCTTTGTCAGAAGCGGCGACGATTTCGTCCGCGTCGCCACCTCGCTGACCAAGGAGGACGGCAGCCGCGCCCTCGGGACCACGCTCGACCGCGGCCACCCCGCCTACCGACGTCTTCTGAACGGCGAGGATTTCACCGGGAAGGCGACCCTTTTCAACAAGGACTACATGACGCGTTACCTGCCGCTTAAGAACGGACAGGGGAGGGTGATCGGGACCCTGTTCGTCGGGCTCGATTTCACCGAAGGTCTGAAGGCGCTCAAGGAACGTTTCCGGGGGGCCGTGGTCGGCAAGTCCGGTTACGCCTTCGCGCTGGAGGCGAAGGATGGACCGGACCAGGGGAAGATGGTCATCGAGCCGGCAAGCGCCGCGGCGCTTCCCGCCGAACTCGGGAAGTCGGTCCGGGACATGGTGCTCAGGAAGTCGGGAGTGACCCGTTACGCCGCTGCCGGGACGGGGGAGGAGCGGGTTCTTTTTTTCCGGTACTTCCCCGAGTGGAACTGGATCGTCTGCATCGGGGCCGCCGATGAGGAACTCCACGCCGTGGCCCACGTGGTGCGAAACACCGTCGCCTGGTCGATCGCCGTCGTCTGCCTCCTGCTCGTCAGCGTCTCCACGCTGCTCGTGCGCCGGTGGGTGACCCGCCCGGTGGTGCGCCTGCTCGACGGGACCGCCCGCTACGCCGCCGGGGACTTCGCCTCGGTCAGCGAGACGGCGGCGGAGGGGGCAGAGCCGGTGGACGAAGTGGAGCGCCTCACCAGGGGGGTGGACGCCATGGCGTGTTCGCTCAGGGGGATCCTGGTCAGGGTGGCGGACTCCGCCCGGGAGGTGAGCGCAGCCGCCGCGCAGGTGAGCGTCTCCGCCGAGCGGATCGCGACCGGTGCGGACGAGGTGGTGGGCAAGACCGCGGGTGTTGCGACTGCCGGGGAGGAGATGTCGGCCACCTCCAACGACATCGCCCAGAACTGCCAGATGGCGGTCGAGGAGGCCCAGCGGGCGACGCAGTCGGCGCATAACGGCATGGAGGTGGTGGGGAGGACGGTTGCGGTGATGGACCAGATCGCGGCCAAGGTGCAGGAGTCGACGGCAACCGTGGCGAGCCTCGGCGCCCGCAGCGACCAGATCGGCGAGATCATCGGCACCATCGAGGACATCGCGGACCAGACGAACCTCCTGGCGCTGAACGCGGCCATAGAGGCGGCCCGCGCCGGGGAGCAGGGACGCGGCTTCGCCGTCGTCGCCGACGAGGTGAGGGCGCTTGCCGAGCGGACCACCAGGGCGACCCAGGAAATCGGCGTGATGATCAAGGCGATCCAGGGGGAGACCAAAGACGCCGTGGCCGTGATGGATCAGGGGGTGCAGGAGGTGAAGTCAGGCACCGACGAGGCCTCCCGCTCGGGGGCCGCGCTCGCGGGAATCCGGGAGCGCATAGAGGCCTTCACCATGCAGATAAACCAGATCGCCACGGCGGCCGAAGAACAGACCGCCACCACCTCAGAGATCTCGCAGAGCCTTTTGCAGGTGACCGACGTGGTGCAGGGGACCGCGTCGTCGGCTCGCGAGTCCGCCGTCGCCGCGGCGCAGCTAAACGGCACCGCGCAGGAGTTGCAGCGCCTGGTAGGCCAGTTCCGGCTCGCCTGATCGCCGCGCGCATCACGTAACCAACCGCTTGGGACGTAGAACCTCAAGGGAACCTTTTCCAACCGCTGAATCTGAACGCCCCGGACGTCTTTAGTTGTTTGACACGGAAAACAGTATATGGTATTGAAGTACGCAAATACCATTATATGGGTTTCGTGGAGCAGCTGCGGGGGCGTTCAGAGGAAGCGGGCCATGAAAAAGGGAAAGGAAAAAACGGACTTCAACCGGAGCGTCATCCGGGCGCTCGACGTTTTGGAGCAGTTCCTAGGCGATGACCACGAGATCAGCCTGACGGAGCTGAGCCGCCGCCTCGGGCTGCCGAAAAACAACATATTCCGGTTGCTGGCCACCTTGGAACTGCGCAACTACCTCGGTAAGGACGCGTTGACCGAGCGGTACCACCTCGGCTTCAAAACGGTGGAACTCTCCCAAAAGGCCTTCCGGCAGCGAGGGCTGGGAAGGTCGCGGGCGGTGATGGAACGGCTCGTCTCCGCCTGCAACGAAACCGCCTGCGTCTCCATCATGTCCGACTACAGCGTGATCAACCTGGATGCCGTGCAGTGCGATCACAACCTGCGCGTCATGCCTCCCCTAGGCGTTCAGCTCCCCGCCTACTGCACCGCGCCGGGCAAATCCCTCCTGGCCCACTTCGCCGAAGAGGCCATCGTCAGGTACGCCTCCACCAACAAATTCGAAAAGCACACCCCCCACACCATAGTCGATCCGGAGCGCTGGAAGCATCAACTGCGGTTGATCGCCCAGCAGGGGTACGCGGTCGAGATGGAGGAATTGAACGAAGGGGTGACGAGCGTCGGAGCGCCGATCCGCGACTACACCTCGCGCGTCATCGGTGCGCTCAGCATCCTGGGGCCTTCGCAGCGCTTCCCGCTCGAGCGGATGGAGCGGGAACTGGTGCCTTTGTTGAAACAGGGCGCCGCCGACATCTCCGCGAGGTTCGGTTATTAAACGGCGCCGGAATACAACTGTGCCGATGGCATCCCGAAAGGAACAACCATGACGGAAACGAAATTTGCCGGAACAGAATCCTACATCGCGACGGACGACCTGAAGCTTGCGGTCAACTCAGCGATGGTCTTGGGGCGGCCGCTGCTCGTTAAGGGCGAGCCGGGAACGGGCAAGACCATGCTCGCGGAGGAAGTGGCCCGCGCTCTCGACATGCCGCTTTTCCAGTGGCACATCAAATCCAGCACCAAGGCCCAGCAGGGGCTCTACGAGTACGACGCGGTCTCGCGCCTGCGCGACTCGCAGCTTGGCGATG
>MTLC01001722.1_pt1 | contig 10193 bp, 8 predicted proteins | sample 1982451 | NCBI WGS metagenome assembly MTLC01 (sample SAMN05710165, study PRJNA340218) | biofilm metagenome | isolation source: sample SPH anode biofilm adapted to +100 mV | place: USA | collected 2012-02-03 | reverse complement strand
GGCAAAGACCGGGACACGCGAGACGCAACTGTCGGCCATGACCCAACCCTAAGAACATGCCGGCAATGGTGAGCCTGACGCGCCGCGTTCAGCACCCGGTTGGTGTGCGACGCCCAGTCGTTCGTCGCTCCCAAGGTTGCCGGTGACAACGACAAAGTGAACACCATGACCCGATCGCGGGGGATCCTCACTGAGGGACTTCCCATGGATTCCCGGTGGGAAGAAGCCGTTCTATCCGCACGTGCACATGCCGTTGGTCGCGATCGACGATTTGCGAACTCATGCGGCCAATGACGAAAGGGACGCCGTTTGGCGGACATCTGCGAGGCGAAGAACAACACCTGGAACCTCGAAGCCGAACAGTACCTCCTCACCCACTGGACATGACCCAGCAACGATGACCGAGCGCTTGGCGCTCCGTCCCAGGGCAACCGCGGACGGAAGTCAAGCTCTCCCTCACCACCACCCCGCAGCCGGGCCGTACCTGGACGCCGAAGTCAGGCCGGGCGAACAGCGGATCGCAGCCTCGATGTTGAGGCGTTGATCGGCGTCCACCTCGTCCTCGATCGACGCAGGTCCGAGCGCTGCGGGTGTAATCGCTCAATCCTGGATCACGACCCCGAATGCCAACGAAGGAAATGAGGCTGCTGGGCCTCACCAGCGACCGGGAGCCCCTATCGCAGCAGTACCAGCAGGATGCCGCTCACCTTTGGTCACAACATGCATCCCATGGTGAAGGACTCCGTCTTGCATCCAACGGAACTGAACTGTACGGTTTGAACCATGACCGCCGGCACGCTCTCCAAACGCCAGGTCGCCAAGCGCGAACAGATCGCCACGGCGGGCCGGAGGCTGTTCCTCGCCCACGGCTTCGCGGGCACCTCGATGGACGCAGTGACTGCGGAAGCCGGCGTCAGCAAGCAAACCCTCTACGCCTACTTCCCGGCGAAGGTCGACCTCCTCAAAGCGATTCTCGATCGCGAACTCGCTCGCCTCGCGCTCGAAGGGCCCCTCCCCGAGCCGCAGACCCTTCCCGAGCTGCGTGGACTGCTTGTCCAGTTCGCCACGCGGCTCACCCAGACCCTGCTTCATCCCGATTCGGTCGCACTGATCCGTCTGGTGTTGGGTGAGGCCTTCCGTATCCCGGAGCTGGGCGACACGGTGCGCCAGGCTTTTCCGATGCGTGCCCTGCAGGGCATCGCTGCCATCGTCGGGCGGGCGGACGAACTCGGCCTGATCGAGGCGCCGGACATCGACCTCACCGCCCGGATGCTGCTGGGGCCGATCATGAGCTACGTCGCCCTCGACGGCTTCTTGACCGCGGAGCCCGTCGTGCAACCATCGGCGGACAAGCTCGAACGCATGGTCGATATGTTCCTCACCATGGTGGCGGTGACCCCATGAACCTTCGCTCGTTCCTTGCCGCAGCGACGGCCGGCACCTTGGCCGTCACCTTGGCCGGCTGCACGGCAGCTCCGTCCGCGCTGGTGGTGTCTGGCACCGCCGAGGACCGGCTGGAGACGGTGGCCGTTCCTGCGGTGAGCGTGCCCGCTGTCAATCTGGACGCCGGGTTCACCACCCTCACCGGGGCCACCAATCCTGTCACCGGGCGCACCGCAGCAAACCTCAGCACGGTAGGGGCCACTTATGGCTTCGGCTCGTTCGTCCGTCTCGCCGAGGTCAGCGTCAGCGTCGGCGACACCGTCACCGTTGGACAGTCCCTTGGCCGGGTCGACACCAGCGGCCTTGCTGCCCAGATCGCCGCGGCAGAGGCGGACGCAGCGGTCGCCGCAGCCCAGGTGGGCCTGCTGGGCGATGCGATCGACACCACCTACGACAAGGAGGCAGACGTCAAGGACGCCAAGGCGAAGGTCCTCGATGCGATCGACAAGATCCATGACGGGAAGAAGAAGCTCCTCAAGGCTCGCAGCTCGGCGAAGAAGACCCGCGTTGATCTGGTGGCGAAGCTGCACGCGGCAGAGGACTTGCTGGCGAACTACCCGCCCATGGTTCCGCCCGGCACCAACCTCCCGCCCAAGGAAGCCCTTCCCGGGATGATCGCCGGACTCAAGGCCGGCATCAAGAAGCTGGACGCCGGCGTCCGGAAGATCAACTCGACCCTGCGCACGCTCGCAAAGGGCCTGAAGAAGGCCACGTCGGGCCTCCGCAAGCTCAACGACGCCCTGGTCACCATCGCCGATGCCCGCGGCTCGTTGCGCGACGTGAAGAAGCTGGCGACACTCCAGGCCGATGCGCTCACGGTGTCCGTCGACCTGGCACGGCTGCAGGTCACCCTCGCCGAGCTCACCTCCCCCGTGAACGGCGTCGTTGTCTCCGCAGTCCTGGCGGGCTCCGCGCTCGCCCCCGGCGCGACGGCGGTCAGCATTCGCGCGTCCCGTCCCAGCACGGTCACGGCCTGGCTCGCACCGGATGAGCTCGCCCGGGTGTGTGCCGGTGACGCCGCATCGGTCGTCGGTGACTGGATGACCGGCGACGGCGTCCCCGCGACGCTGACGCGCATCGGCACCCGCTCCGACTACCCCCCGACCTCGGTCGCGACCGAGGAGGTCCACCTGACCAGGGCGGTCGAGGTGGAGTTCACCGCTACCGAACAGCTCCCGGCCGGTGTGCCGGTGGAGCTCCACATCAACAGCTGCCACCCGGCAGCCGGCAATTCCGATACGGACAGGTGAGGAACATGGCAGGCGAGAAGCGCAAGCACCCCCCGATCCCGGTGATCGTCGCCGTCCTGGCGCTACTGATCGGCGGCGGCGCATGGTGGTGGTGGACCTCCACGCAACCCACGACCGCCAACGCCCAGGAGCAGGTGAGCGGGTCGGTGGAGGCCAATGAGTACCAGGTCGCCGCAGCGCTCAGCGGGCGGATCACCGATGTCAAGGTCGCCGAGGGCGAGGAGGTCACCAAGGGCCAGGAACTGATCCTCCTCGACCGGTCGGCGACGAAGCTCGTGCTCGACCAGGCCAATCAGGGCGTCACTGCGGCCAAGGCTGCGCTCACCAACGCCAAGGATGACGATGACTCCACCAAGGCGGACATCACTGCGGCACGGGCCCGGCTCAAGCAGGCAGAAGCTGCGGTGAAGCTCGCCAAGGTGCAGCTGGGCTACACGGTCGTGACGGCGCCGCGGGACGGCAGGGTCGTCTCGGTCACCACCAACGCCGGCCAGAACGCCGGGCCGGGCAAGACGCTGCTCACGATGATCGATCCCACCGACCTCTTCGTCCGCATCTTCGTGCCCGAAACCGAGATCGGCAACGTCAGGAACGGCCAGGCTGCGACGCTCGTCACCGACTCCAGCACCACGACGTACCAGGGCACGGTGAGCTTCATCGCCAGCCAGTCCGAGTTCACGCCGAACAACGTCCAGACCAAGGACCAGCGCGTGAAGCTGGTCTACGAGGTGCGCATCCGCGTCAGCGACACCAGCGGCACCCTCAAGGCCGGCATGCCGGTGGACGTGACCTTCGCCTGACCATGACGACAACCACCACGGCCGCCCCGGCCATCCGCGCCGACGGGCTGCAACGCAGCTTCGGCGACACGCTCGCCATCGCCGACCTCGATCTCGAGGTGGACGAGGGTGCCGTCTTCGGACTGGTCGGGCCGGACGGGGCGGGCAAGTCCACCCTGATCCGGATGCTGGCCACCGTGCTGCGCCCGGACGCCGGCGAGGCCAGGGTGTTCGGCCACTCCGTCAGGACGCAGGCCGGCCAGGTGACTCCGCGGATCGGCTACATGTCGCAACGCTTCTCCATGTATCCCGACCTGTCCGTTGCGGAGAACCTGGACTTCTTCGCCACCATCCGCGGTGTCAGCAAGGCCGATCGCCGCAGCCGGGCCGCGAGCCTGCTCGAAGGCATGGGGCTGGCCGAGTTCACCACACGGCAGGCCCAGCACCTCTCCGGCGGCATGAAGCAGAAGCTGATGCTGGCCACCACCTTGATGCACGAGCCCGACCTGCTGCTGCTCGACGAGCCGACCACCGGCGTCGACCCGGTGTCGCGTCGCGAGTTCTGGCGCATCCTCGCCGGGCTGCACCGGGCCGGCAAGACCGTCCTCGTTGCCACCCCGTACATGGACGAGGCCGAGCGCTGCACCCACATCGCCTTCCTCGACTCCGGGCGCATCAAGCAGTCCGGCACCCCAGACGAGATCAAGGCCCGGGTGCCCGGCCGGCTGGTGGAGGTGTCCGCAACCCGGCCCCGGGCCGCGCTGGCCGCCGTCCAGGCCGTGCCCGGGGTGGCGTCGGCCCACCTGCTCGGCGACGTGGTGCGAGTGCTGTGGTCAGGCTCCGCGGAGCCTGAGCAGGCGCTCGGCGCCGCCCTCGCCGCAGCCGGGGTGGACGGTGCCGCCACCCGTGAGGTCGCGCCGGACATGGAGTCCGTGTTCGCCTACCTTGCCGACCCGGCAACCGGGGTGGCCTCATGAGGCAGGCCCTGATCCGGATCGGCGCGATCGTGCGCAAGGAGTTCCGGCACCTCGGTCGGGATCCGCGGATGCTGCTGGCCGTGGTGATCATGCCAGTGATCCAGCTGCTGCTGTTCGCCTACGCGATCAGCTTCGACGTTGACCACGTCCAGACCGTCGTCATCGACCTAGACAACAGCCCCGCCAGCCAGCGGTACCTCCGGCAGTACGAGGCCTCTCCGTTCTTCGACGTGGTAGCCCGCGGCAGGTCGCTGGCCGACGTGGACTCGGCCTTCGACCACAACACCGCCCAGGTGGCGATCGTCATCCCGTCCGGCTTCTCCCGCACCCTCGCCGCCGACGAATCCGCCCAGGTCGCAGTCATGGTGGACGGCAGCGAGCTGAACGCAGCCAAGGTGTCGCAGGCCTACTCCGTGGCACTCAACCAGCTCTACAGCCAGGAGCTGACCCGGGACTGGGCCGACGCCCAGGGCCTCGACCTGTCCAGCCTCGGCCTGCTGGAGCCGCGGATCCGCACCTGGTACAACCCCGAACGACGCTCCTCCGACTTCCTGATCCCCGGCCTGATGGCGGTCATCATCGCGATCGTCACCGTCCAGCAGACCGCAGTCACTCTGGTCCGGGAGCGTGACCTCGGCACCCAGGAGCAAATCGAGGTGAGCCCCATGCGGCGGATCGAGCTGATGATCGGCAAGCTGCTGCCCTGGACGCTGATCGCCTTCCTCGACGTCGCCCTGATCACGGTGCTGGGACGCACCCTGTTCGGCGTGCCGCTCCGTGGCGCCGCCCCGGCGTTCGCGTTGGGCGCGATGCTCTTCGTGTTCGCTTCCCTCGGTATGGGCCTGCTGATCTCGGCGCTGGCACCCACCCTGGATTCGGCGAACATGATCGCCCTGCTGGTCGCCTTCCTGCCATCGTTCCTGCTGTCCGGCTTCGCCTTCGCGCTCGACCAGATCCCGGTCTGGCTGCAATGGATCAGCTACGGCTTCCCCGCCAGATACATGGTGACGATCGCCCGGGGCGTGTTCCTCAAGGGCGCCGGGTTCACCGAGCTCTGGCCGGAGATGGCCGCCCTGGCGCTGTACGCCCTGGTGATGCTGCTGATCTCCGCCGTCCTCTACGGACGGCGGTCCTCCCGATGAGCCTGAAACGAATCCGGCTGCTGATCTGGAAGGAATTCATCCAGCTCAGGCGCGACCCGCTCCTGATCCGGCTACTGCTGATCATGCCCGTGCTGCAGCTGATCCTGTTCGGCTACGTCGTCGCTGTCGACGTGCGCAACCTGTCGACCGCCGTCGTCGACCTCGACCGGACGGCGACCTCCCGCAGCCTGGAGTCGGCCTTCAGCGGGTCGGGATACTTCACCATCACCCAGCAGCTGGCCAGCGAGAACGACCTTCGTCCGCTTCTGGACAGCGGTGTCGTGAAGGTGGCCCTTGTGATCCCTGAGGGCACCCAGGACCGGCTGGCCAGGGGTGAGGCAGCGCCGATCGGGATCATCGTCGACGGCTCGGACTCCCAGATCTCCGCTATCGGCAGCGGCTACGCTTCCCAGATCGTCGCCCAGTTCAACACCGATCGCCGCGACGCTCTCGGCATCCAGCTGGCCGCGCCCGGGATCGACGCAAGGGTCCGGGTGATGTTCAACCCAACCCTCGACCCGATCAACACGATGATCCCCGGTCTGATCGCAGCGATCATGATGATCTCGCTGCTGGCGATCATGAGCCAGGCCGTGGTCAAGGAGCGCGAGTCGGGAACCCTCGAGCAGATGTTCGTCACCCCGATCAAGGCGACCGAATACCTGATCGGCAAGCTGACGCCCTACGCGGCCCTCGCAACGGCGCAGATGCTGCTGGTTGCTGCCGGCGGGCTGTTCTGGTTCAAGGTGCCGTTCAACGGCGATTTCTGGGTTGTGTTCACAGGCCTGTTCCTGTTCATGTTCACCTGTCTCGGCCTCGGACTGCTGATCTCGCTGGTCTCCCGCACGCGGCACCAGGCGCAGCAGGCCGTGATGTTCATCATGATCCCGACCATGGTGCTGTCCGGGTTCATCTTCCCGATCCAGTCGATGCCGGCCATCATCCAGCCGTTGACGAACCTGATCCCGCTCACCTGGGCGCTCCAGGTGCTGCGCGGCGCCTTCGTCAAGGGCAGCGGCTTCGAAGCCCTCGCGGTGCCGATGCTGGCCCTGGTCGGCTTCGCCGTTATCATCTTCGGCGCAGCGATCGTCGCCACCCGCCGCCGGATCTCGGAGTAGGAGCACCCATGGCTAGCGAAACGGTCCCTGAGGAGCGTCCGGGAGCGCAGCGACCGAGCGCGTCACGAAGGGCCGAAGAGACCCCCGCGATCTCCGTCCGCTGCCTCACCAAGACCTTCGGCGACTTCACGGCCGTCGACGGCATCGATCTCGACGTGCCGCGCGGCGAGGTCTTCGGCTTCCTCGGCCCGAACGGGTCGGGCAAGACCACCACCATCCGGATGCTCACCGGCACCCTTCGTCCGAACTCCGGGAGTGCCCTGGTGCTCGGCGAGGATGTGTTCGGCCACCCCGACCGGGTGCAGCGACGGATCGGCTACATGTCCCAGAAGTTCTCCCTCTTCGAAGACATGACGGTGGATGAGAACCTGAAGTTCTACGCCGGTGTCTACGACCTGCCGCCGGAAAAGTTCGCGGCCCAGCGGGAGTACGTGCTCAGCATGGCCGACCTGGTGGGACGCGAGAACGAACTCACCCGGAACCTCTCGGTCGGCTGGCGGCAGCGCCTGGCACTGGGGGCGGCCACCATCCACGAGCCGGAACTCCTGTTCCTGGACGAACCCACCTCCGGGGTCGACCCGGTGGCCAGACGCCAGTTCTGGGACCTGCTCTACGACCTGGCCAGCCGCGGGGTGACGCTCTTCGTCACAACCCACTACATGGACGAGGCCGCGCACTGCAATCGGCTGGCCTTCATCTACCGCGGCCGGATCATCGCCGAAGGCAGCCCCGCCGAGATCCGCGCCAACCACATGGAACAGCGCATCTTCGACATCACAACCAGCCGGGCCGACCCGGCACTGCAGTGGCTGGAGACCGCGCCGGGCATCGACGAGGCCTACCTGTCCGGGGCGTCCCTGCACGCAGTGGTGCCGGCCGATTCGCCACTCGACGACGGGCGACTGCGCAGCCGCCTTGTGGCGGCCGGATTCGATGACGCCCTGGTAGCGGAGGTGGACCCGACTATCGAGGATGTGTTCGTCAACCTGGAGTCGCGGCAACGCTGAACCAGCCGAGCAGCCCGGGCAGCAACAGCTGAGCCTTAGCCGCTCGACACGTTTTCGACACAGTTGGATTCGCGGGGGAGCGTTGGGAGCAGTCGGTCATGCTGGCATTCACGCTCAGAATCGCTCTCGTCAACGCCGAAAACGACGTCCGGAACGCTTGTATCGAACTCTCAAGGCGGTAGCGCGGGCTCGAAAGCCACGACGGATTTCGCCTCCCATTTCGGCCGATCGAACCGACATAAACCTAGCTGGACGGACCTGCGAGGGCCGCCTGCAGGCCCTGGATCACACGGCGTCCGCACACTTGCAGACTCAGGCTGCCCCTCGTCTGCCCCACGCGACCGACAGCCCGGGCTCGGAACTGGACGAAATGCCTAGTGGTAAAGCGGTTGGCGCGATCGTCGAGGTAGGTTCAACTCCTCTCTCGCGCACCGTAAGGTGGCTTTGGCTAGGGGGTTCTTACCCCTGAGTAGTGGCGTAAAGCGGATGTGCAATACCTCTCGCGTCGTTCCACCAGTCTTCTCCGAATCCCTGTGACGAGGGGTTTCTTCCGCGACGGTGGGGCGCTCCAGTCGGCTGGCGCCCTCTCGAGGCCACTCCTTCCCCACATCTGCCCCGGGGGAGCTGCGCGCTCAAACCGCTTCTGGCGAGGCCCGATGGCCGAGAGTGGGCAGGGGACTCGGTCTGCTGCCCCTCATTCAGCCCACGCGCCCCGTTCAAGAAAGGTACGGGCGGGCGGGAGCCGGGATGGTGATCGTGAACTTCGCGCCCTGGTCGGGGCCGTCGCTGGTAGCGGTGAGGGTGCCGTGGTGGGCGTCGACGATGGCGCGGGCGATGGTGAGCCCGAGGCCTGAGCCGGTGCTGGTCGGCCCCTTGTGGAACCTCTGGAAGATCTTGTCGGCCTCCTCCGGCCGGAAGCCCGTGCCGGTGTCGCTGAGCTCGATGATCGCTCCGGGACCGCGCGGGTTCGCGCTGGCGGTGGCGCGGATCGTGACGGCGCCGCCGGCGGGGGTATGTCGGAGCGCGTTGTCGAGCAGGCTGGTGAGGACCTCGCCGATCCGGTCGGGGTCGACGATCAGGTCCGGGGTGCCCGTCACAACGGAGCGGGTGAGGGTCACCTCCGCGGCCCGGTAGCGGTCCCGGATCGCCGCGACGGCGGTGTCGATGAGTTGCGCGACGGGGATGGGGCGGGTGCTGAGCAGGAGTTGGCGTTCCTGGGCTCGGGAGACGACTTCGAGGTCCGCGATCAGGCGGCGCAGGCGCGCGCTCTGGTCGGTGAGGGTCTCCACGGTTTGGGCGTCGACCGGCAGGACGCCTTCGGCGATGGCCTCGACAGTGGCTTCGAGGGAGGCGATCGGGGTGCGCAGCTGGTGGGCGAGGTCCGCGGTGAGTTGGCGTCGGGTGGATTCGGTGGCCTCGAGTCGGTGGGCGAGTTGGTTGATCGACGTGGCGAGGGTTGCGAGCTCGGATCCCATCCGGGGATCCTCGAGTCGGGCGTCGAGCCGGCCGTCGGTAAGCGCCCCTGCGGTGGTTGCGGCGTCCTGGATAGGGGCGGCGAGCCGACGGGAGATCAGCCAGCTGATTCCCAGGGCGGTCGAGGCCGCAACCAGGATCCCGACCGCGAGGGCGGTCAGCACGGCCTGCTCGAAGGCCCGGGTGACGTGCTCGAGGACCTGGGCGTCCACCACCACTCCGGCGTTGTCCAGGTGGTACTGGAACAGGGGCTCCGCGAGCAGGAGCGCCGTGACCAGGACCGTGCTGGCACCGGCAAGGATGACCAGCCCGATGTTCACCAACAACCGCCCGGCGAGCCCGAGCCCGGGTCCTCTTGGCTTCGCTTCGCGCCTGGTCACCCGGCGCCCATCCGGTAGCCGACGCCGCGAACGGTGAGCACATAGCGGGGCGAACGGGGGTCATCACCCAGCTTCGCGCGCAGGTGCCCGATGTGGATGTCGACCAGGTGCTCATCGCCCGGCACGGCGCCGGCCGTTGCCTCCCACACCTTCTCCAGCAGCTGCTGCCGGGTGAACACCACCCGGGGTCGACCGCTCAGGGTCTCCAGCAGCTCGTACTCGGTTCTGGTCAGCGCGACCAGGTCTGACCCCACGTGCACCTCGCGGGCCGGGGGGTCGATGGCGAGGTCGCCGAACACCCGCAGCCCCGGCTCGTCCGGCTCCGGGGCGGCGTCAGCGCTACTGCGGGGGCGGCGAAGCAGCGTCCGGATCCGCGCGATCAGCTCCCGTGGGGAGAACGGCTTGGTGACGTAGTCATCTGCGCCCACGCCGAGACCGATCAGGATGTCGACCTCGTCGGCGCGGGCGGTGAGCATCAGCACGTAGCATCGGGAGAACGTCCGCAGCTGGCGGCAGACCTCGATCCCATCGATGCCGGGCAGGCCGAGGTCGAGCACCACCACGTCCGGTTCGGACTCGCGGGCCAGGGCGAGCGCGGTCTCGCCGTCGACGGCGGTGCGCACC
>MTLC01003180.1_pt1 | contig 10198 bp, 6 predicted proteins | sample 1982451 | NCBI WGS metagenome assembly MTLC01 (sample SAMN05710165, study PRJNA340218) | biofilm metagenome | isolation source: sample SPH anode biofilm adapted to +100 mV | place: USA | collected 2012-02-03 | reverse complement strand
GAGAGGATAGGGAGAGGATAGGGAGAGGCATAAGAGGAGAACAGGAGGGGAAGTACAGATGAAGTACATGTCCCTGTGTCGAAGTCAGAAAGAAAAGGCAGAGGTGATGTTTATCACACCTCTACCTTTAACACACACACTCAGATAAAGACTAAAACTCCCTTTCCATTACTATCCTAATTGACAAACCGTAACTAAAGAAACTTATGTTATTTATGATTTTCAAGATATTTTTCCAGATTATTGATGTTATCTAGTATAGATAGTAGCTTCCAATACTCATTAGAGTTTTTCTTACATTGATTAATGAGATTTGTAAGTTGGTATCTTACTGCATTTAAACTCAGCAGAGCTCTGACATTATATGCTAATGCCAACTGGGTATTTGAGTAGCTGATTTTTAGGCTGATATCTGTATAGGCGGATGATAGCAGATCGAGCGTGTTTTTTAATTCTATCTCAGAGATCTTTGAGATAATGTTTGATGCTCTTAAAATCGATTCAAACGAGGAGAAGAGTGCCAGAAGATTTTTCTCATCGAGATTTAGTTCAATGGTTTGATTCATAAGGCAGGTTTGATTAGAGATTTATATCTGGCTGACTCAATCAGGTAGTTGTACTGAAAGGCTTGATATTGACTTTCTGCCTCTTGATAAATTGCCTGAGCTTCTAAAAGATCAGATACCGTTACCACGCCTGCATCATAGTTGTTATTCATGTTTAGTAGATGCTCGGTGGCTTCATCTAGACCCGCTCTGCCGAGGTCGATATTTCTCCATGATTCAACCAGTTGATTATATTGAATGGTTTGTTGCATCGATAATTTCTCGCGGCTATCTTTAAGCTTGAGTTTGGCTTTCGCACTCTCTATCTCTTTCTGTTTAATTTGATGGGAGCCTTTCCACCAGTCGGTTATAGGAATAGAGAGGGAGACAAATCCGATCATATGATTTTCGTATGAGTCTGTTATATCGGTGTAGTCAGCCAAGCCTCCAATTGCCAGAGAGGGTAGGTTCTTGCCTATAGCAATTTTCTTTTCAAGTGTTGCTGCTTCAATCGATTTTTCTAGTAGTCTAACTTCTGCCATATTGCCCACTGTAGAGTCAGGTGAGATAAATAGGCTCTCGGGTGTAGCAGCGTCAATAATAACATCCGTAGGGGTTAGTTGCGGATTGTAATCCAACCCGATGTGTTGACAAAGAGCTCTTGTTAAGGCCTCAATTGCATTGTTTAATTGAGTCTTCTTTACCGATGTTTCTGTTAGTTTGAGTTGAACTTTAAGAACATCGCTTTTTTGAATCAATCCTTTTTTCTGGGAAAGAGTGACATCTTTGAGTAATTGATTCAGTAGTTTCTCATATTTCAAGATAGTCTCTTTTTGCTTTATGACCGAGGCAAGTTGCCAATACCATGTCTCAGTTTGCAATAACTGATCACGTTGTGAAAGCTCTACATAGGTTTTAGAGACGTCTACGCCGACCGAAGCTAACCTATTGCCATTTCTTATTTGCCCGCCTGCGTAGATAGGCTGTGTGACAGTGGCAGCTGCGGTATAGATGTGGTCAAGTGCTTTGATTTGGAACCCGGGGAAATAGGCAAATTGTGTTGGGTTTGCTAGATTTGCCGGGTCTCCGTTGTAGACGGGTAGGTTAGCGGCCGGTATATCTGCTTCAATAAGATAGTCGGTTGGTTTAATTGCCATAGCCGAGATTGAAGCTGATGGGAAGTAGTTGGTAAAGGCCTCTTTCTTTACCTGTTCTGCTTTTTTTACATTCAGATTTGACTCTTCAATAGCCGCATTGTTCTGCAGTGTCAGCTTTTTGCACTGTTCGAGTGTCAGCGATTGACTAAACGTGACAAATGGTGCAAAGAGAAGAGCTCCTAGAAGTATTTTGATTAAGTATCTATTCATTGTCTTCAATTGCTTGAGTATTAATAATGGCATCGTTTTTCTTTCCAAAGACGATTGCGTAAAGTACAGGGAAGATGATGAGTGTTAGTACCATTGCTATCAATAGACCAAAGCAGATTACTGAACCTAAAGGACCCCAGAGTAGAGAACCACTTAGAATCATTGGTATTACACCAACAGCCGCGGCTGCTGAGGTTAAGAAAATGGGTCGCATTCTTCTTTTTCCCGCCATAATTGCGGCTTCTGCAACTGGGATGCCCCTTTGAATGACTAATTCATCTATGTAATCCACTAAAATGATCCCATTTCTTACAACGATCCCTACTAGCCCCATCACTCCAATAAATGCTGTCAGTCCAAATGGATAGTTCATTAGTAGCAGTCCAAGAGCTGCTCCCGGGAGAGCTAGGATGATACCGATCATGATCATCAGGGTCTTGTTGACTTTCTTAAACTGAAACAGTAGGATGAAGAAAATAAGCAGTATGCTGACCGAAAGAGATATAGACATTGGAATAAAGGTCTCTAATGCACCTTCATCATCCCCACCATAGGTTAATGTTACCCCGGCAGGTAGTTTTAAAGAGTTTATTTCACCCCGAACATTGTTTAATAGCTCAGAAGGAATGTAACCTCTCTTAACATCACAAGAGACAGTAATGGTTCTTTCTCCATTTCTTCTGACTATCTTGCCTTCGCTGAGATCGGGTTTTAGCTCAGCTACACTTCTTAGAGGAAATGAGTGGAAGGTTAGTGGAGAGGTTATATATTGATCTCCTAATGAGGTAATTTGTTTTTCAATTGGTTGGTGTAGTTCTACCGCAACCGGATAATCGCCTTCCCAGATGGTCGTTAATGGTAATCCTTCGTTTATTGGCATTAATGAGCCCCCTAGAATTAACCGTGTCAAACCTAGCCTGCTCGTTTGTTGATCAATGCCCTCAACTGAGATACCTTGCAATGGCTCGCCCCAGTCATCTCTTATCCAACTGAAGTTTTTCTCTTTTCTTAGGATTGTTTTTACCTCTTCCGTTGCCATTTTGAGTGATGAAATAGAATCTCCTGAGAGTCTGATTTCAATAGGACTGGTACTTTGTGTCAGTTCGAGTTGTTTGAACTTTACATGTGTGCCGGGGAAGGTGTAATTGAATTTTTGAGAGTATTCATTGAGTATTTCGACCGTTGCCTCGTTTGATACGGTATTAACAATGAGTTGTCCGTAATCTCTTGCCGGTGCATGAGGTGCGTAGGTTGTATGAAAACGAGGGGATCCATTGCCAATGAAGGCTGTGACATGTTTTACCCTTGGGTCTTTTAAGAGAAACTTCTCTAGTGAGTCTAAGACTTTGTCTGTCATTTCAAGTGAGCTGCCGTGTGGCATATAAACCTCAACAGCTAGTTGGTCACGTTCAAGGGTTGGGAAGAGCTGTTGCGGAATTCGTGAGAATAGTACTATCCCTCCAATAACAATAGCTAGTCCAGTGGCAATTGTTGCTTTTCGATACTTATAGGCAAAGTCTAGAAGGTTATTAAAGGCTGTCTGAAGCCAGTCTAACATGTTGAACTTTGGTTTTGTACTTGTTCTGTTGGTTAGTCCGGTTTTGATAAAGAGATAGTTGAGGGTCGGTACCAGAAGAACCGCCACGAGCATTGAGATTGTAAGGGTTACCGCAACAGTAATTGGGAATGAGCCTACGAAGTCACCCGATGTTCCTGTAAGGAAAATCATGAGTGGGAAGAAGGCTATATTAATTGCCATGGTAGCCGTAAGTACCGGGATGAATAGTTCCTTCGCACTTTTCCATGCCGCCTCCCAAGGAGATAAGCCATGATCAAGTTTTTCAAGGTGGTTGTCAATGACCACGATGCTATTATCGACCACCATCCCTAGGACCACAATAAGTGCAGCTAATGAGACTGTGTGTAGAGCGACCCCCATCAAAGATAGCAGTCCGAGCCCCATAAGAATTGAAATGGGTATGGTAATTGCTGCCACGGCTGAGACTCTGAATGGAAGTAAAAGCATAGTGACAAGAATAACCGAGACTATAGCCATTAGAAACTCTTTCATGAAGTGGCTGATGGATTGATCTACTACATTTGGTAGGTCTGATATTACCTCTGTCTTGACAACCCCCTCGTTTTCTTTATTGAATTGGGCCATCACTTCGTTAACCTTCTCCCCAAATTGTACTATGTTGTGTCCCGTTGCCATTTCGAGCGAGAGTAGAATAGTGCTTTTACCATCAAATCTGATAAACTCATCGGGTTTATCGTATTTTCGTTCAATGGTGGCAATATCTTTTAGATGCATGATATTTCCATTGGGGTCGGAATAGACTATCTGGTTACCCAATTCAGCTTCGGTGGAGAAGCGTTGGGGAACGTGAACGGGTAATCTTTGCGTTTCGTTGTCATATATACCCGGATATCCTGCGGCTCCGTTTGTTTGGAGAGTGCCAAGGAGCATCATCGGTTTGATATTGTACTCGTTGAGTTTAGCAGGATCAATGGTTACGAATATCTTCTCTTTTTGAAGACCGTATCTCTTGATTTTACTTACCTCAGGTATCTTTCTGATTCTTGCCTCTAGTTTGGTGAGAATTTTCTCAAGGTCTTTGTAATCTTTCTGATCTGATGATAGGGTAATAAGAAGTGCTGAGGTATCTCCAAAATCGCTATTAACCATCAAGGCTGCAACACCAGTTGGTAGACTTTGCTTTAGGGTGTTCAGCCCATGAGAAAGCTTAGACCAAAACTCGTCTGCGTTCTTCACATCGTCGGCAAGTTCTACGTATATGATCATCATGCCTTCGGTAGAGTGTGAATAGGTTTTAGCTTTTTTAATCTCTTTGAAGCCGAAAAGATAGTTCTCGACTTTTGAGGTTAATTGCTCTTCCACCTCCTGAGAGGTTGATCCGGGGTATACGCCAATGACAAGTCCCTGTCGAATAACGAAATCGGGAAATTCTTGTCTGGGCATGTTTAGTAATCCATAGACTCCAAGAATTACGAATACGGTTACTATGGAGTAGATGACCTGTCGGTTGATCATTGCCCATTCAATCCAATTGCTTTTAGGTTTGTTCTGGTTCATAATACTACTGGGCATTGGTTGAATATTTTCTCTTTTCCTGCAACAACAACTTCATCTCCTATTTTAAGACCTGAGAGTATGATGATGTTATTTCCGGTATAGGGGCCTGTGGTGACAGGCGTAAGAATTACCTTCATCTGTTTTCTGTCCAGAAGATAGACGGCTGCATCACCCTGGATTGTTGTCGTGAGGGCAATAGCCGGAATAGTAGGGATATCAGAGTTGTTCATCTCTTTTACAAGATTGACATCGGCCAGCATACCGGGTCTTAATTCCTCTGTTTTGTTGTCTATCAGTATCTTAACTTCATAAGTTCTAGATACAGGATCAGAGACGATGCCTACTGTTTCAATGGTTCCAAGGTATAATTGGTTCTTTGAGGCAGTTACTTTAATGGTAGCTGTTCCCCCTTTTTTAATTGATAAAATCTCTTGTTCAGGTACGGCAATTTTTACATATACTTTTTTGATGTCAACTATTGTAAAGCTTGAATTAACCTGTAGCGTATTCATCCCCGGTTCAAGATTTCTTTCGCCAATAACTCCCGATTCAGATGCTCTAAGTGTACTCTTTTTTAGGCTGCTTTCAGTTAATTCGAGCATGCTTTTAGCCTGTTCTAGTCCGGTGGTGGTCTCAACCCATTTGATGTCACTAAGACTGCCTTTCTCGTGAACCTCTTTTAGTCTGGTATAGGCATCGAGGGCTTGTTCGTATTTTGCTTTAGTTCCGTTATAGCTGGCCTGAAGGTCAGTCGGATCAATTTGGGCAAGTATTTGTCCTTTTTGCACACGGTCGCCGGCAGATACATTAACGCTAACTACTGTTCCGCTAACCTGAAAGCTAAGGGGTACGGTTCGGAAAGCCTCTATCGTTCCACTGTATTTAAATAGTTCAGATTCACTTGCGGATTTTACTGCTGCGATTTTAACCTTTGGGATGTTGTTTTCATCGCTCTTTGATTTGTTTAAGTCGGCTTCAGAGCATGCGGTAATCATGAGTAGGGATGCAGCGAGAAGGTACCATCCTTTTTTTCTTTTGGGCATCATCACTTTTTTACTTTTGTTTGAAATTTGATTTGTTGAGATATGATAGTCAAATATGATTCCTGTTTTGAAAGAGAGAGTGATAATAATTGTTATATGGTTGATATTTAATCATTTTAAATAATTTTGATACTTATAAAGCTTCTGATATTTAAGAATTATATACTTTTGTGGTTCTGATATTTAAGAATCCCCTTTTATATGATAAAATCTGATGTAATAGTTTCCTTGAGTGATGCGATAGCAACATTAATGGGTAAAGAGGAGTTGTTCAGGACGATAGATGCTCAGTTAAAGAGTATTTTAAAGTATAATCTGGGTGGGATTATTTTACTGAACAGGAATAAAAATGAGGCGAGTTTCTTTTGGTCTGGTTCGGATGATAGTGAGCCTGATGTTGGGCAGATCTCCGAACATCATAATATACCTTTGGAGGAGTTATGGCGGGAGCCTTTTATTACAGTGGGAAAAAATCTTTCTCCTTCGCGTTTAGATTTAAGGAATGATGATCGGGTGAATAATGACGAGAGGTTAGGAAGGATGGTAAGACGGTGGAAGATTGAGGAGACAATTAATGTTCCAATGAGAAATCAGGGAACGATCATTGGTTTCTTAATATTAGGGTATAGTCAGGCTGGATTTATACCAGATTCTGAGTTTCCATTTTTGGAGACAATTACGAATTTGATTGCCGGAGCAGTTATAAGTACATTGCATTTTGAGGAGATAAACTATAGGCAACGTATAAATCAGCTGCAATTGGAGATGACTAACAGGATGATTGGGGTTATTAATCAGCCTAATGTGTTTCAATATTTGGCTAAGGAGTTAAGTTTGATCATTCCTTTAGATTTTTTAAATCTTGTGGTTGTAAGTCCAAGTCTATTTGCTAATGTTGAGATAAGTTATGTAAAAGAGGCTGATGGAGAGTTTAAATTTATTCGGTTGCCTCTTGAGATTAAGTTAACACCTGAGGAGCATGGGTTAATTGAGTTTCCATTTGCGCCATCAGATGATGTGATCAGGTTTACGGATGAAGAGATTGAGTTAATCAAGCACAAGGAGGAGGTAAATGGGGCGAAAATTTCTATTGAGGAGATAAGATCGGGGGCATATTTGAATTTAAAAGGCAATTCAGATGCACAGATATTACTTTTTCTAGCCAGTAAATCGGCGACGGCCTTCTCGCCGGATGATATTGAGATATTGAATACGCTTCTTCCGCAATTACGGTTGATTCTGGAGAATTATTACGCATTTGCTGAAATTCATGATTTGACCAAACAGCTTCAGCTTGAGAATATCTCGTTGTTGAAAGAGATTAATGATAAAACGGAGTCATCGGTAATTATAGCAGAGAGTAAAGAGATGGCGCATGTTTTGCGAAGGCTTAAGCAGGTAGCAGGAACCGATTCTACGGTATTACTTGAGGGTGAGACAGGAGTAGGCAAGGAGGTGATTGCCGGTGCTATTCACAAGCAATCTACTCATGCAAATGGACCTTTGATAAAGGTCAATTGTGCTGCTTTGCCGTCGCAATTGATCGAATCTGAGCTATTTGGTCATGAGAAGGGGGCATTTACCGGAGCAATTGAAAGAAAGATTGGGAAGTTTGAATTAGCCTCTAAAGGGACAATCTTTTTGGATGAGATTGGGGAATTGTCGCTTGAGCTGCAGTCGAAGTTATTAAGGGTAATACAAGAAAGGGAATTTGAGCGGGTAGGTGGTAAGGAGATAATTCGGAGTAATGCGCGGTTGATTGCTGCGACCAATAGGAACTTAAGTGAGGAGGTTAGTATGGGAAGGTTTAGGGCTGATCTGTTCTTCAGGTTAAATGTGTTTCCGATTACTTTGCCTCCGTTAAGGCAAAGGAGAGCCGATATTCCTCCGTTTATCAATTTCTTTGTTGAGAAGTATTGTCGTAGGATTGGAAAGCCGAAGATGCAGGTTGATCCCGATGATATTTCATTACTGATGAACTATAACTGGCCGGGCAATGTACGCGAGCTTGAGCACACGATAGAGCGAGCGGTGATAATTTCGCAGGGGGCAATGCTTGACTTAAGCAGTTTTAAGCCCGCCTTAGAGCAACTTGCTGGAGAGACAACAGCATTACCTTTTAAGACTTTAGAGGAGATAGAAATTGAGCATATCTTAAAGGCCTTGCATAGAACCGGCGGAAAAGTAAGTGGTGAAAATGGGGCGGCAAAGTTGTTGGGTCTAAACTCAAAGACATTAGATTCTCGTATGAAGAAACTCGGAATTACCAAGACTGTGCACATCTCGGTGAAGTCTTAACGGTGTGATGAAAGGAACATGATGAATTGAGGTCTACCCATGGGAGAGACATGATGGGCTCAATCCAGAACGGATAAAAATATTGAGGATTGAAAAATATTGAGATTTGAATGGGTGTCTCACTGAACAAAGATTGTACCAAAACGACTTTGTGACACTTGCGTCACTATTGAATACGGGTCCCTTGAGTGAATTATAGTACTTTGAATAGCCTTGAATTACAATACTTTACGAATTAGTCAATAAAAGTGACATTAGAGAAACATAAGAGAAACATAAGAGATGCATAAGAGGGATATAAGAGGGATATAAGAGAGACGTTTGTAAGATATAGATAATCAAGTAGTTGCTGATTGTTTTGCTGGATTTCGTAAATACCACTTAATCAGGCGTTTAAAAATTGAGATAATTTGTTAAAAATAGTTAATAGAATAGAAATGGCTGTTAGGAGAGATAAACGGCTTCCATAATTTGGAAGACGATGCAATAGTAATTAGCCGAGAAAGAGAGGATTTATCATAAACGGGTGATGAGTGGATTAATCATTTGAAGGAGATTTGTAATTGGATAAGGTCAGCATTTAGCTCTAAATATCAATTATTTATCAATATCTTACTGCTTATGTTATCCATTTAGATTTTTTCATTAAAATTGTCGTAGACTTACTTAGCTACCTACTCAACAGATAAATATCGTCAAAATGCAGATATGTTTAAAAAATACATATCTGGTTTTGTTTGTTTATAGTCTTGTTAGTCTGTGAGTTAAATGATGCTCTATGGGACTGACGGGGCGAAGGTTTGAAGTATTTGCCTATTTGAGGAGAGTATAGATTTCTGCTACATCCGGAAACTTTAAGGCTATACGAGTTCTTGTATAACTGTTATTTATTCTGATGTTAGAGAATACGCTTCAAATTGAAAGTGGATATTGCTTGCTATCTAAAGCCCTTGAAAGTTTCTTAAAGTAGACTGGTTGATTCTTGCTGTGGGCAGTTTCAAACATAGACATCAGCTTTAATCTAGAAGGGTTGGTTTTTACTTTGAGAACACACCTTCAGGTGACTCTGCTGATTATTATTTTGCATCTGTTTCGGGGGGTGAGCCTGCAGGAGGAGGGGCTAATGCATGGGATTACATTTTAAATGGTGCAAGTGTAGCTTCGGGATATCCAACAAAAAGTGGAACATGGGCATATAATAATTCTGGAGGAGATATAAGATGGACTTGAAAAAATGGGAATTATTTTAAGCTTTCACAAGTAAAGAATAATGGTAGGTATGTGAAGAGCATGAATTATGCAAGTAAGACTTCACGACTTACAAGAGGGATAGGTAATGGCTTGACTTATATTAGTATTGGTGCGACAACAGTATCTACAATAAATGCAGTTGCAAATGGAACTGATAATACCTCCACCTGGACTAATGCAGCAATTGGTATTGGGGGTGGAGTACTAACAATCGTTAGAGCACCTGTTTTTTTTACTGGAGCCGCAATTGTCGGAGTAGTTTGGGTAGTTGGGCAGTTGTTTTATGGAGATGAGATAAATGGTTGGATTGATAATAACTTTGGATATAAATAGATATGGAAAGGAAGTTTAACACAATCTGTTATTCGAAGTGGAGATTCACAATATTATTCTTTTTGTATGTAGTCTCCATTATACCAGTTGCTATATTCTTTTTACATTTCGGTATAACTGGCAAAATAATTATAGGGATATATTTAATTATAGGAACTGTTTTGGCTTTTTTTATACTTCCTAAGTATACGTCAAAAGCAATATTGCTTATTTCATCTGATACAGAAGGTTTTCAATTTGATTGGGTAAAACCGTACTGGGGTA
>MTLC01001329.1_pt2 | contig 10209 bp, 7 predicted proteins | sample 1982451 | NCBI WGS metagenome assembly MTLC01 (sample SAMN05710165, study PRJNA340218) | biofilm metagenome | isolation source: sample SPH anode biofilm adapted to +100 mV | place: USA | collected 2012-02-03 | reverse complement strand
GGCCAGACCCGGATGTACTCGACGAGTTCATCCGGCTCGTAGCGGCTGCACACCCAGGTCACATCGGGCAGTCCTGGGTCTCGGGTGAGGAACACGCAGCCCAGCTCCGCGATGCCGGACGCAGACTGCACCATCGTGCAGACGTCGGCCCAGCCATCGAGCCAGTCGTCCTCGCGCACCGGACACAGCAGCGGGAACACCTCGGCCGGTGTTGCGGCGATCCGGTGCACGTCCTCGCGAACCAGCGTCTTCCCGACGGCGGTCACGGCAGGTCCTCGACCAGGTGGTGGCTCGCGTCGGCGGTGAGGTCGAGCCCGAACACCGCCTTCAGCTCCGCGATCTTCGCCAGACCCTGCTCGTCGAAGGGCAGCCTGCCCTCGAAGGCGTGCAGCACGATCCCCTCGAGCAGGTCGCCCAGGGTGAGGTCGTGCAGATCGGCCACAGCCTTCAGCACCTTGAGTAGCCGCTTCTCGATCCGGACGCCCGTCTGCACCCGTTCCACTCGAATTCCATCAACCATGATACCAATGTACCACGGTACACGAGATGTCAGGTCGACTCCGGTCATGACAGGCTGTGCGCATGCTCGACGACTCCGCCATCGACCGCCTGCGTGAGGACCTGCTCGCATCCGACTACACCCTGGAGGCCGTCAGCGCCCGTCTCGGGGACGCCGCCCTGGCCGGGCTCGGCCGGAACACCACTGTCGCCGCCCTGCGTGCGATCGGGAGCGCCGATGACCCGCAGGCCAACGCGATCCGGCTGTGGCTGCTGCAGCGGCCGGTGCCGGCCGAGCACCTGCGTGGCTGGGCCAGCCTGCCCGCGCTGCAGGAGGCCGGCCTCGTCGAGGGCACCGAGGGGCTGCGCGCCACGATCGAGCTCAAGCCGCACGGATCGGATCGGCGCGACGGCTGGATCTGCTCCGACCCGACGCCACTGGACGGACGGGTCGGCCGGCCGCGGCCCGACTTCGTGCTGGGCGCCTCGCCGGCGTCCACGACCCTCACCCAGCTGGTGCCGCCGCGCCGCTACGGACGCGTCCTCGACCTGGGCACGGGCTGCGGCATCCAGGCCCTGCACCTCGACGCAGAAGAGATCGTCGCCACCGACCTGAACCCGCGCGCCCTCGAGCTCGCCCGGATCAGCCTCGGGCTGTCCGGTGTGGTCGCGGACCTGCGCGAGGGTTCGCTCTACGAACCCGTCGCCAGGGAGCGGTTCGACCTGATCGTGACCAATCCTCCGTACGTGATCAGCCCGCCCTCGCCGGACCGGCTCGTCTATCGCGAAGGCGGCTTCGCCGGGGACGGACTGATGCGGCAGGTGGTCGCCGGCGCGGGCGAGCACCTGGCCGACGACGGCCTGCTGATCGTGCTCGGCAACTGGGCGGTCACCGACGAGCCGTGGGAGGAGCGCCTCGCGGGCTGGGTGCCGCAGGGCTGCGACGCGCTGGTGCTGCAGCGGGAACTGCTCGACCCGTACGAGTACATCGAGATCTGGCTGGCGGACGCGGGCCTGGCCGGCAGCAGGGAGTACGCGCATCGCTACGCCGAGTGGCTGGACTACTTCGCGTCCACGGGCATCGAGGCGGTGGGCCTCGGCTGGCTCGCGCTGCACAGGTCCGGACGCGCGGCGCCCGAGCTGCGGATCGAGGAGTGGCCGCACGCCGTCCACCATCCGGTCGGGAAGGCGATCGGAGACTTCCTGGACGCGGTCGGGCCCGCACGGCTGTCGGACTCCGACTTCCTGGCCGCCCGCTGGCGCGTCCACCCCGGCGTGGTCCAGGAGACGATCGGGACGCCGGGCGCCGCCGACCCGCAACATCTCGTGCTGCGCCAGCAGTTCGGCCTGGGCCGGGCGGTCGAGGCGGGGACGGCGCTCGCCGCGGTCGTGGGCGCGTGCGACGGCGAACTGCCCGCAGGGGTGCTGGTCGGTGCGGTCGCCGGTCTGCTCGACGCCGATCCGCAGGCGCTCCGTGACGAGGTGTTGCCACAGCTTCGTAGGGTGGTACTGGACGGGTACCTGTTGCCCGGCTGAGGTTCACAGGTTCTCACAGGAACCGGACAGGCTCCCCATGGGAGGCGCTCCTTAACTGGACCGCAGCGAAGAACCAGGAGTCAGGATGATTGATCCGAACGAGGGCACCCAGCCGGGTGCGGCGGACGAGGCGTCCGCCAACGAGCCGACTCAGGCTCTGCCGACCCCGGGCTGGCCCGAGCCGACCCGGGTCCTGCCGACGAGTGGCCAGCCTGAGCCCACCCAGCAGCTCCCCACGTCGGCCTGGGCCCGCCCGGCCGAGACCAATTGGGCGGCCGGCCAGTCCACTGCTCAGGCCGGCCAGACCGTCCCTCAGAGTGGGGCATACCCGGTCGCCGCGCAGCCTCCGACCTACCCTCAACCGACCTCGAACGGCCCGATCCCCGCTGCGAGCCCGCAGGCCCAGCAGCACGGCGCCTATCCGCAGGGTTTCGGTCAGTACGGTGAGCAGCCCTACGGCCAGTACGGGCCGGCGCAGGGCCAGCAGCCCTCCCGCCCCTACGGCCAGCAGCCCTACGGCCAGCAGGCGTACGGCCAGCAGGCGTACGGCCAGCAGGCGTACGGCCAGCAGGCGTACGGCCAGTATGGGCCGGCGCAGGGCCAGCAGCCCTACGGCCAGGCCTACCAGCAGGGTTATGGCCAGCAGGGCTACCCGCAGCACCCGGGCTACTACCCGCCGAACCACTACTACTACCAACCGCAGGCCGCCCCGACGCGGACGAAGAAGCGCTGGCCGCTGGCGATCGTCGCCCTGCTGGTCGCGGTCGTCCTGGGTGGCAGCGGCATGCTGTGGGCTGCCAACCAGTTCGGCGCCACCGAGAGCCCGACCATCACCACCCAGCCGGACACCGGTCAGGGCGGGCAGGGCCAGAACGACCCCCAGCAGGGCCAGCAAGGCCAGCAGGGCAGCGGCACCACCACCAGCAACGGCGTCTCCGCCGCGCAGTCGGCCGGGATCGTCCTGATCGAGGCGCAGACCAGCTCGGGGGTCGCCGCCGGTACCGGCATGATCCTCAGCTCCGACGGAAAGGTCCTGACCAACTACCACGTGGTCGCAGGCTCGGAGAAGCTGGCCGTGACCATCGCCGACACCGGTGACACCTACGCCGCGACGGTCCTCGGCTTCGACCAGACCAGGGACGTGGCACTGCTCCAGTTGAAGAACGCCAGCGGCCTGACCACCGTGAAGACCGACACCACGGTCCCCGCGGAGGGCACCGCCATCGCGGCGGTCGGCAACGCGGAGGGCGGTGGCGAGCTGGTGAAGGCCGCCGGCAAGGTCACCGGGACCGACCAGAGCCTCACCGTCTCCTCCGACTCTCCCTGGGGGAGCACCGAGGACCTGTCCGGGCTGATCGAGACCAGTGCGCGTGCGGTTCCCGGCGACTCCGGCGGGCCGATGTACGACACCCAGAACGAAGTGGTCGGCATGACCACCGCCGGCTCCACCCGCGACCACACCAGCTACGCGGTGCCGATCGCGACGGCCCTCGCGGTCGTCCAGCAGGTCGAGACCGGGCAGGACGCGGGCACCGTCCGGGTCGGGCCGGCCGGCTACCTCGGCATCAAGGTCGCCGACAGCGGCCAGACCGGCTCCGGCAAGACCATCACTGCCGTCGTCTCGGGGAGCCCCGCTGCCAAGGCGGGCGTGGTCGCCGGGAGCCGTTTGACCAGGGTCGGGACCACCCCGATCAAGGCCAGCACCAACCTGGCCACCGTCATCCGGGCCATGGAGCCGGGTCAGCAGGTGGCCATCGAGTGGATCGCGCCCAACGGCACCAGCCACTCCGCAACGGTCACCCTCGGCAGCAGCCCGGTGAACTGACCCGAACCGGTCCTGGGCCACAGGGTTCGCCACTCAACGGCCCAGCCACCAATGCCCCGCACCGTCCCTCGCCGGTGCGGGGCATTGTTTCGCGGACGCCAGGTGGGGCCCGTGCGGCTACCATGCGCAACGGCGCTATAGAGTGAGCGACCGTCGTCCCCGAACGGAAGAAGCCCGTGGCCACTGCTAACAAACGCCGACTCGTGATCGTCGAGTCGCCGACGAAGGCGGTCAGCCTGTCCAAGTTCCTCGGCGCGGGCTACATCGTGGAATCCAGCCGCGGCCACGTCCGCGACCTGCCCACGGGCGCTGCGGAGGTGCCGGCCAAGTACAAGGGCGAGAAGTGGGCGCGCACCGGCGTCAACATCGACGCCGACTTCGAACCGCTCTACGTCGTTGCCGCGGACAAGAAGGGCACGATCCGCGACCTCAAGGCCAAGCTGAAGGACGCCGACGAGCTCTACCTCGCCACTGATGAGGACCGCGAGGGGGAGGCCATCGCCTGGCACCTGCTCGACGAGCTGAAGCCGAAGATCCCGGTGAAGCGGATGGTCTTCCACGAGATCACCCCGGAGGCCATCCACGCGGCGGTCGAGGCCACCCGCGAACTCGACACCGACCTCGTGGACGCCCAGGAGACGCGGCGCATCCTCGACCGCCTCTACGGCTACGAGGTCTCACCGGTGCTCTGGAAGAAGGTCATGCCGCGGCTGTCGGCGGGCCGCGTCCAGTCCGTGGCCACCCGGCTCGTGGTCGACCGGGAGCGGGAGCGGATCGCTTTCCGCGCGGCCGCCTACGCCGACATCGAGGCCCTTCTGGACGCCGGCGAGGGCGCGGAGCCGCGCACCTTCACCGCCCGGCTGGCCAGCTTCGACAGCCGAAAGGTGGCCTCCGGCCGCGACTTCGACTCGGTCGGGAAACTGGTTGGCAAGGACCTGCTGCAGCTCAGCCTGGCCTCGGCCGAACAGCTCGCCGGCGAACTGGCGAAGGCCTCCTACGCCGTGGCCGGGGTGGAGGCCAAGGGCTACACCCGCCGTCCTTATCCGCCCTTCCGCACCACCACGCTGCAGCAGGAAGCGGGACGCAAGCTCGGCTTCTCCGCGCAGCGCACCATGAGTGTCGCCCAGGAGCTGTACGAGCGCGGCTTCATCACCTATATGCGAACCGACTCGGTAACCCTTTCGACCACGGCGATCGCCGCAGCGCGCGAGCAGGTGAAGCACCTGTTCGGCGGCCAGTTCCTTCCCGCAGGTCCGCGCGTCTACACCTCGAAGGTGAAGAACGCGCAGGAGGCGCACGAGGCGATCCGTCCGGCGGGGGAGTCGTTCCGCACCCCGCAGCAGACCGGGCTGAACGGTGACCACCTGCGGCTCTACGAACTGGTCTGGAAGCGCACCATCGCCTCCCAGATGAAGGACGCGGAGGGCGAGACCGTCAGCGTCCGGGTCGGCGCCACCCTGCCCGACCGGGTCGCAGTGACCGACGCCGCCACCGGCGAGGTGGTCGAGTCCGGACGGGCCGGCTTCACCGCGTCCGGCCGCACGATCACGTTCCTCGGCTTCCTGAAGGCCTACGTCGAGAGCACCGACGACGACGAAGCCGGCGACGACGCCCAGGCGCGGCTGCCGCAGCTGGCCACCGGCCAGCACCTGGCGGCGGAGAAGGTGACCGCTTCCGCCCACGAGACCCGTCCGCCGGCCCGCTACACCGAGCCGTCCCTGGTGGCGAAGCTGGAGGAGCTCGAGATCGGCCGGCCGTCCACCTACGCCGCGATCATCCGCACGATCACCTCGCGCGACTACGTGTTCAAGAAGGGCTCCGCGCTGGTGCCCACCTGGCTGGCGTTCGCGGTGACCCGGCTGCTGGAGGAGCACTTCGCCAAGCTCGTCGACTACAAGTTCACCGCCGACATGGAGGAGACCCTCGACGAGATCGCCAGCGGCGACGCGGCGCGGGTGGCCGTGCTGAAGGACTTCTACTTCGGACCGCATGGTTTGCCGCACGAGGGCCTGCAGAAGCTGGTCACCGAACTCGGCGAGATCGACGCGAAGGCACTGTCCACCTTCAGCCTCGGCGAGGGCGTCGACGTGCGGGTGGGCCGCTACGGCACCTACGTCGAGGACGCGGACGGGCGCCGGGCGAACGTCGATCCCGACCTGCCGCCGGACGGATTGACCCTCGAGGTCGCCCGGGAACTGCTGGAGCGGCCGGCGGCCGAGGAGCGCGAGGTCGGCGTCGATCCGGCGTCGGGGCTGAAGGTGGTGGCGAAGGCCGGACGCTACGGGCCCTACGTCACCGAAGTACTCCCCGAGGATGCGCCGAAGACGGCCAAACCGCGGACCGGGTCGCTGTTCGCGTCCATGAGCATCGAGACCATCACGCTCGAGGACGCCCTCAAGGTGCTCAGCCTGCCGCGGGTCGTGGGCACGGCGGCCGACGGCGAGGAGATCACCGCCCAGAACGGCCGCTACGGGCCGTACCTGAAGAAGGGGTCCGACTCGCGTTCGCTGACGAGCGAGGAGCAGATCTTCGACATCACGCTGGAGGAGGCCGAGGCGATCTACGCCCAGCCGAAGACCCGCGGACGGGGTGCCGCGCGGGCCGCCGCCGGACCGCTGAAGGAGCTCGGCGCCGACCCGGCGTCCGGCAAGCCCGTGGTGGTGAAGGACGGCCGGTTCGGGCCCTACGTCACCGACGGCGAGACCAACGCCACCCTGCGCCGCACCGACTCGGTCGAGGAGATCACCCTCGAGCGCGCCGCCGAGCTGCTCGCAGAGAAGCGCGCCAAGGGCCCGGCCCCGAAGCGCACCAGCGCCCCCCGCCGCACCGCGTCCAGGAAGACCACCACCCGCACGAAGTAGCGCTGGCCCTCGCCGGGGGCAAGTGGCATCCCGGCGAGGAATGCGGTTCGATGGGGCCGACACCACAGACGACGACAGGAGCCGCCGATGACCGAGGGCGTCTTCATCGTCTTCGAGGGCGGCGACGGGGTGGGCAAGTCCACCCAGGCGCGGAAGCTGGCGGACTGGGTCGCGTCCGGGGGACGCGAGGTCGTGCTCACCCACGAGCCGGGTGACACCGAGATCGGTGCGATCCTGCGTGACCTCGTCCTGAACCCGAGGTGGGGGGACGTCTCGCCGCGCGCCGAAGCCCTGATGTACGCCGCCGACAAGGCCCAGCACATCCACGAGGTCGTCCTTCCCGCGCTGCGGCGGGGCGCGGTGGTGATCTCCGACCGCTACGTCGACTCGATGCTGGCCTACCAGGGCGCGGGACGCGTGCTCGCGGAGCGGGTTGAGCAGATCGCTCGCTGGGCGACGCAGGACCTGCTGCCCGACCTCACCGTCCTGCTCGACCTCGAGCCCGACCGCGGCCTGGCCACGATCGCGGAGAAGGACCGGGTCGAGGGCGCGGGTGAGGAGTTCCACGCCCGGGCCCGGCAGTTCTTCCTCGATCTGGCCGCCGAGGATCCCGAGCATTACCTCGTGCTGCCCGCGCGGACCGGCGTGAACCATCTGGCAGGCCGGATTCGCGAGCGGGTGGCGCCCCTGCTGTCGGCGCCGACTGGCACAGTAGAGCCGTGACCGCGCCGCTCGCCACCACCGGGGTCTGGTCCGACCTGATCGGCCAGGACAGGGTGGTGGCCACCCTGCAGCGGGCCGTGCGAGGCGCGGCGTCCACCACGAACCGGCACGCGATGACTCACGCCTGGCTGTTCACCGGGCCGCCCGGTTCTGGCCGCTCCAACGCCGCTCGCGCCTTCGCCGCCGCGCTGGAGTGCGCCGCGGGCGGGTGTGGGGAGTGCAACACGTGTGTCACTGTGCTGAGCGGCGCGCATCCTGACGTGACGCTGGTCCGGACCGAGCAGCTCAGCATCGGCGTCGACGAGGTGCGCGACCTGGTCCGCAGGGCGGTGATGTCACCAACGCTGGCGCGATTCCAGGTGCTGGTGGTCGAGGACGCCGACCGGATCACCGAACGCGGCGCCGACGCGCTGCTGAAGAGCATCGAGGAGCCTGCCCCTCGCACGGTGTGGCTGCTCTGCGCACCGACGGCCGACGATGTGGTGGCCACGATCCGGTCGCGCTGCCGCCGGGTGGAGCTGAGCACGCCGAGCACGGCGGCGATCGCCGAGCTCCTGCAGCGCAGGGACGGCGTTGGTCCCGAGCTGGCCGGGTTCGCTGCCAGGGTCGCGCAGGGCCACATCGGACGGGCGAGGGCGCTCGCCCGCAGTGAGGACGCGCGGGACCGGCGCCTCGCGGTGCTGCACCTTCCGGCCCGGCTGACCACTCTCGGCGCCTGCCTCGACGCCGCGGCGAAGCTGGTTGAGGGCGCGTCTGCGGAGGCGGGGCAGGTCACCGGTGAGCTGGACGAGCGGGAGCGGACGGAGCTCTCCGAGGCGCTCGGATTCGGCGCGAAGGGTGCGCGTCCGCGGAACGCCCAGGCGGCGCTGCGCGACCTGGAGGACCAGCAGAAGGCCAGGGCGAAGCGGCTGCAGCGGGATGCGCTGGACCGTGTCCTGACCGAACTCACGTCCTTCTACCGCGATGTGCTGGCCGTCCAGACCGGGTCGGGCGCGGCCCTGATCAACGCCGAGCTGGGTGAGGTGATCGCCGCTCAGGCCCGCAACACCACGCCGGAGGCAACGGTGACCAGGCTCGACGCCATTCTCGCCTGCCGCACCGCGCTCGAGACCAACGTGGCGCCGCTGCTGGCGATGGAGTCCCTGATGCTCAGCCTGGGTGGCCTCGCCTGAGCCCTCGGCGCCCGGTTCGCCGTGTCGCTGAGCGGGTAATGCGTACCGCGATGCAAGCATGGACGCTGACGAGTGCTGCAAGGAAAGGACTTCCCCGGTGACCGAGCCACGCGAACCCGACGCCGTCCCCGAGGGTGAACCCGCCCTGGAAGAGCAGCCCACCGGGCCAACCCCGTTCAGCTCCGGCAACTGGTTCCCCGTCAGTACGCAGCCCAGCGCCGAGTCCGGGCCGGTGGAGCAGGAGCCCGAGCCGATCGTCGAACCTCCCGAGGTTGCGCCGGAGCCGGTTGAGGCGACGCCTGAGCCGGTTGAGGCTGTCCCCGAGGTGACGCCGGACGCGCCCGTTGAGCCGGCGGAGGATGCGCCGGAGGAGACGCCCGAGCCGATCGCCGAAGCTGCGCCGGAGCCGGTTGAGGCTGTCCCCGAGGTGACGCCGGACGCGCCCGTTGAGCCGGCGGCGGAGGTGCCCGAGCCGGTGGTCGAGCCGGCGGAGGAGGTCTCGGCCGACGACGTGGAGGAGGACCCCACGGTCTCGCTGCCAGCTGCGGAGTTCGCGGCCCCCGTGGCGGTGGCCGCGACCCAGCGACTCAGCATTCCGGACGAGCCGACCAGCGCATCCACGCTGCCGGCGGACGCGATCTTCCGTCAGCCGAGCCCCACACCCAGCCCGACGCCCGAGCCCACCACGATGGAGCCCTTGTCGGCGGAGGAGCAGAAGCTCGCCGCCGAACGTGCGGCCCGGCGCGACGCCCGCGCCGCGGCGCTCGCCGCGCCCGCCCCCGAGCCGGTCGCGGCTCCCCGGCCCGTGGTCATCCACAAGCGGACGAACGACAAGTTCTGGGGCTCGCTGGGGCTCTTCCTGCTGCGGGTCGTGCTGGCCGGCATCTTCACGATCCGGGGCCTGGGCATCCTCACCGACATCCCGGCGGCGCAGGCCGAGTTCGCCAAGACGATCCTCGCCGACTACCCGCCCGGCCCGCAGGTGATGGCGATCGTCACCGGCGTCGCGTCCCTGCTGATCGCGCTGTCCCTGCTGCTGGGCCTGCTCACCCGCGTCGCCGGGCTCGGCATCGCCCTGATCGCAGGGGGGGCGCTGGTGCTGGTCTACTGGGGGCCGTCGTGGAGCCCGTTCATCCCGGGCCAGCCGGGCTTCCTCGGCGAGTACCAGTTGCTGCTGGCCGCCATGGGCATCCTGCTGATGTGCATCGGTGGCGGCGGCTGGAGCCTTGACCGCAGCTTCCGGGCCGGTCGTGAGCGTGACAAGCGCGAAAGGGCCGCCGAAACGGAGTAGGCGAGTAGGGTGCGGCTATGCCACGGGTGATGGCCGTCGCCTTCGAGCCCCTGGGCAGGTTGTACTACCTCGACCCGGGAGACGCTGACTACGCCCACGGAGACCTGGTGCTCGCGCCCACCGGGGACGGTTCGGAGGTGGCCCGCTGCGTGTGGGGCCCGACCGAGGCGGAGTGGGCCGGCGACCTGCCCCGCTGCCTCGGCCCGGCCGAGACGCCGGACCTCCAGCGCGACGCGGCGAACCGGCGCCGGCGGGCGGAGATTGCGGCGGTCGCGCGGCGCTTGATCGCCCGCCACGAGCTTC
>MTLC01000270.1_pt1 | contig 10218 bp, 10 predicted proteins | sample 1982451 | NCBI WGS metagenome assembly MTLC01 (sample SAMN05710165, study PRJNA340218) | biofilm metagenome | isolation source: sample SPH anode biofilm adapted to +100 mV | place: USA | collected 2012-02-03 | reverse complement strand
TGAACCGCTCCCCCTTGACCACATCACGAGCATGATGCTTGACATGTCGGGCCGCGCATTGCATCCGGGCCTTACGCGCAACTTCTTCCGGATACTCTCCGACATGAACAGGACCGGTGCCAGGTCTTGAAAAATCACCCTTGAGCGAGACATCGCTTTACGATCTTGCTGACGGACGTGTAGTGCATTCCTAAATGATCCGCAATCTCCTTCAGTTCATAACCATGCTGCAGATGTGCTTTCCCGATCAGTGCGTTTCTATCACCCTTAGAAGTAGTTGCTCGCTGCGGGAAAAGGTCCTCAAGCTTGGGACGCCCGATATGGCGCTGCACCTTAGGAATCTCTGGGATTTCCTCCCGGCCTCCTATCAAATCATGTATGCCTGATGCAAAGGCTTCAGTTCCGAAAATCAACTGTCCTTTCAGCCTGTCCCAGGGCGCGTCCTGCCGGACACCTTCCAGAACGAACTCTTTGTACTTTCTTCGAGCCTCTGATGTTGTGGTCCCAAACTGGCTGAGGATCCACTGGTAGTTGAGGACGGAATCATTGGCTAGGCCTTGGGTGGAGCGATAACTGCTCCAGTGCCATTCTTCAGGTGTCGCCACTATGCCAGCCCGAACGGGGTTCAGGACCACGTAGCGAGACAGTTCCAGTAGGTGCGAGTCCTTCTCGACTATAACTGCCTTGAAGCGACCCAGAAAAATGTGGCCCACCCGGCCGTGTCGTTTGTTAAAGGACTGCGTGTAGTTGCCGTTTAGTTGGCGCATACCGTGGGAGAGGTTTGCATCTGGAGTTTCAATGATGAGGTGGTAGTGGTTATTCATCAGGCAGTAGGCGTGGCAAAGCCAGTTGTATCTGAGTAGGACCGATTGAAGGGTGCCGAGAAAGGTTCGACGATCGCTATCGTCGATAAAAATATCGTCACGTGCGTTGCCGCGTGAGGTGACGTGATAAATCGCGAACGGGAACTCGATGCGAAGAGGACGTGCCATGGTGTCGGAATGGTAGCAGTAAAAGCTTACATTTCAAGACCTGGCACCGAGACGGCACCGAGACCACCGAGACCACCGAGACCCATGGAAAAGGGGGGCTGGGTTGTAAATAGTTTGTTGGGAGTCCCGTTTCCTTTAATCCCCCTCTCCCTGCGAATTTGTGGCAAAAGACGTTTGCGGGATACTCCTGACGATGGAGACTAATCTCTCGCTTTTAAAAGCATCTCCAAGTACCTGCTTGCTTTAAGAGCTGCTTCGTGGAATGACCCGCGCTCTTCTTTCAAATATGATTCAAATTCTCGGAGCTTTGCCAAAAGCTCATCATAATTTGCCTCGGCAATAAGGAGAGCTTCAGCTGGTCTATCACTCTCATCAAGTTTTAGCGAGCCAGTGGGCGGTAATCCAACCTTCCTAAAGTGATGATTGTTGAGGAGTTGAATACCTCCCAATAGGGCGATTTCTCGTTCAGCTCGATATGAAGTTGGTGTTACTCCTATTCTATTCTGAAAAATCTCCGCGAGGCGAGGTTGTAAGAATTGCACAGAATCGTATGCCGCGCTTACGTCTCGCTCATGCCGCTGTCCATATCCATCTACGAATGGAAATGAATCGCTGTAGTATTTTAGGAGCAAATCAATTGCTGCAAGGCAGGCGTTGTCAAAGAAAAGTTGATGTGTGTAGATGGTTGAGCGAAGATCCTTGTAAGCCTCATATGGCACCGGCCCCCTAAGCCCTTCGTCTGGTACACACTCCTTATCTACCCACATTTGATTTAATTCGGCGATTTTTGCAAGGACGCCCGCAAAGGCGTTTCTTTGGTGGTCGAAAAATAATGAGGTGCGCAGTTGCTGAAGCTGGCTTTCGTGTTGGATTGCTTGAAGCCGGGTATTAAGCTCAGCCTTGTAGTTTTCCAGCTTCTGCGAATACTCGTGGCGGATTGATTGTTGCAAACGCTCTGAAATCCAGCCACGGAGGAGCCATGCCACTATAAGGCCAGAGGCACCACCTGAAATGAGGCTTATTATTGTCTCCATGTATAGCCCAACCTAATAGAGTTAACTGACTTCATAGCTTTTAACAAGGTAAGGCTTGGCCCGTTCAAGATCTTCAAGAGTTTTTATTGTCATCTCAAGGTCACCGGTACCAAAGTGCCCGATCTTGCGCACATCACGCAACAGGCCCTCTTCCTTTTCTAAATCCACACTGTCCGGGTTAACCTTGACATAAACTAAAAGGTTTCGGTTTTGGGTATGGATCTCAACACAGGCAAAATTCTTGATCCGTTTGTAGGCAAAGTAGTTCTTCATCGGGGACTTCTGGACATCATCCCCTAATGCAATCAGAAATGCATCCAATGATTCGTAAAGATCTTTGAGTTTGGAATCTGCCTGATTGTAGTAGTCGGTAACCGTTTTGGATGATGATGTCTTGACATTTTCACTTTTCTTAATCGTTTCTTCGTTCACTGTCTGCGTAGTGGTCGCATTTACAAGATCAAGCAAAAGAAGATCAGTTCCATAATGTCGGTAACGTATAAGCTCAATATTGCGGTTTATCTGCTGGACGGCATGGATGTCATATTTCGTGAAGTCACCAGCAATGCATAGTAAACGAGGGCTAGACCACTCAATACAGTCAGCTGCTGTTTTTCCGTAACGTTCAATGACTCGAAGAATGAATTCAGCCTTGTGATCCATCAACCAGTCTAAGTAAAAAAGACCCTGATTGATGACATTTTCATTGATGGCCCTTTTGTATTCGATGATGACCGGACGGCCGTTTTCATCGAGGCCAAGTGTGTCAATTCGGCCACCGTGCGTTTTACCGGTAGAGTACTCACTCGCAAGGAAACGCACACCAAGAAAGGTGTCAAGATGCTTTTCAATGAGATTTTGGAGCGACTTTTCTACTGTTGCAGATTGTCCTTCAACTTCGGCCACTCCGTTACCGGTAATACGAAATATTTTTATATCACTCATTCTAATGTTTCTCCACCATGCCTAAATTCTGAAACGTACTCTGGGTGTAAAAGGTGTCGCTTTAACGCGGCGAGAAAATTATCCTCTGATCTGTCAGGAAATAGATCTGCTGGTAAATATTTCCCTGGCGTTGTGATGTCAAAATCAATCTCGATAATGCCAACGAGGAAATCAGCAGCAAGATTTAACGCAAATGGCGCTGACTTGCATATCACACATGACTGCCGCACAGGGCGCAGCGGCTTCAGCTTGTTCATTACGCGATGATGTGCATGTTCATTCATTTCCGTATTGTCCTGGCGAAACACGTACAAAACGGACTGCCGATGATTATCCCCGACAAACTTATAGCTATGACTGGTTCCCGTTGCTTCGATGCGATGAGACAAAAAAAATAGGGCTACATCCAGATCAGTGGTTAGGTCAAGGACCGGAGAATAAAGGCCATAATGCTGCAGCAAAGTACATAATGAGGTCGCTAAATTGAAGGAGTGCCCATAATTCATGTCAAGGCAAATGCTGCCATATTCCTTCAGTAAGGGGTCTTCACAGTCTTCCATGTCTTGTGCTGAATAAATCCATCCGCCTTCTGAATTGATTTTATCAATGCGTCGCTTTATTTCATCAACATCGAACATATCAGATACTACGGCAGTCCATTCAAACGTACTGAGGTTTTCAAAATCATGAAAACTATCGGGATGCTTAAGTTGCATTTTACGCCACAGAGAAGGGAGTAACGATATTTCTCCATAACCGGGAACTTGCAGGCAAGGATTAGGTCGTTCACGTTGGAGCAAGTACTGCTTTGTTTGACCACGGAACAGAAGTGGTTTGCGGTACTTGCTCCCCCATTTATCAACCTGCTTTTGAAGATCTGACATGGAGCTAGCATGATAAACCGGTATTTCCCCTCTACTATTGTTGTACCAGTTTATGAAATTATCAACACGGATCCGGGTTCTCGAATCAGACGAGAGCAGGGCGCCACCATAGAAACGGTCTATCACTACATCGCCCATAGCCATAACATAACCAGATCTTATGAATGCTTCTATTTCGGTATCTGAGAGCCCAATCTCAGCAAATTTTCGACGAGTCAATGAAAGATCTGGCAGCACTAGCTGACCCGCATCATCCCACTCAAAATCGTCATCAAAATACTGCCAGTACCCAAAATAATCCATTTGTGATTTCTCTCTTACAAGTCACAGGTTAATGTTTAGATTCAAGCTCGTTTCTGGAAACAAAATCTTTTTCAACGTAACTCATTATTTTCTCTGCTTTGTTGGTCATGTAGTATTTAGCGCAACCAAAAAAACTGATCATCATGCAAAAACAGCTAATTCGAATAAAAACAGATCCTGTTGAAATAGATATTTGCGGTTTTTCAATAAAAAACCAAACTAGTAATAACAGCCAGAGAATAAATGCGTAGATGCTCAAGAGTATATTTATTTTACTGACAGAAAAAGGGTATGCCTGTGTAAAAAATATTTCACCATTTTCTGTGTAGTCTTTTCCTGACTTTACAAATTTATATAATTTACCTTGAAATTCATCTTCAAGGTAATCTACATGAGCCTCCCAATTTTCCTGCCAATATTTACTGCCTCGTAAGACAAGATGCCAAGCCCATGTTGTAGTGATACCAAGGCAATTAATTACAAAAGTCATATTGTCTATCTGCTCGGTCGTTTCGGATTGTTGCATTGTCCAAAAATAACCAGCAAATGAGGCGGCAATGAAAACCCAGAAGTACTGGGCTCTTTTCCAGTAGAGATCAATCTCAAATTTTCTGATGTCAAGCGCAGTTGTAAGTGCACGTGACATTGCTTCTTGCTGCTTTTTCGAGCTCCAAATGTGGCCAAACATGTTGGTCAGATACTCTTTTTTGTCCTTATCTGTGATCATGTACACCTCAAACGTTAAATTGTGAGGCCGTAGTATATTGCAATCTGTTCCTTCACTTGCTCTCGCAACGTATGGGTGTCTGCCATCCGTAGTTGTTTAAAATCGGCCATATTGAACCCAAAATCTTTCGTGACGTCACCAACAGTGCCGTTGTGCACGAGCAGGAAATTCTCGTGAGGTACGCCTTTTGCTTGGTTTAACCCCATCAAAAGACCTACCTCATGATAGACGTTTTTATTACCAGCAGTCAGATCGGCGATTAAATATCCTGATTCTTCTATTAATCTAAATATCTACTCATTAATAGGAGTGTTAGTGCAGAGTGGTGCAACTGTTGTAGTTGAACCTTTGGGGTAGGTCTCTAGGGTCTACCTCGTTTGGCTGTTGTATCTACAAGTTATTCTGCAGAAAAATCTTCTTCAACTGCTCAATGGCTTCTGGTGAAAGCCTAATGCTTTGGCTTTTCTTACCTTTGATTTCTCTTTGCGCTGACCCATACGTGTCCAATTGTAGATATTTTTTCCCGTCCACTAGTATGACATCGTAGGTGCAGTCTACCTTAGTGTGCTTTGACTCTCTTTCGAGAGATTGGTGGGTAATTTCCGTTACTATTGCCATATCTATAATTTCTCCTTTCCTTGATGAGCTTCCCGGGTCTCCCAATATGAGTACTTCTATTCTATCTTTTTATATGCTTGTGGAGCTACGTTCCGGCACTTTTGCTCGAGTTGATGTGAAATACGTTGGATCATCTCCCTGGAAAGCGGTGCCTCCGTCTGAACTTTTGTTAAAAACTGAGGTGATTTTCCATTGTAGATAATCGGATACGGTTTCTTTCTATCAACTAACCATCCAGGTAACGCGAGCACAGGCCGTACGGCAACCTGATCTCCCACTGCGCTACTCAACCACTGTGATAACCAGGATGCTTGTCGCTTCGTTTGTTCTAGTGGCTCCTGTTCCCGCCAAGTAGGAAACTGCAGGTACTCTCCGTCATAGGTAACTCTGGCGTCCTCCTGTCCTTTGCCACGGTCAGGCTTGGCTCGCCCCTTTGTCTCAATAGCAAAGACCCCGTTTGCTCCAACCACAATATGGTCGATATTGAACTTGTCCGCTTGGAAATCATGAAAGACGCGGCAACCTTCTAGCATTAGGTGATTCAGCTCTTGTCCGACTGCACGTTCGCAATCAAGGCCAAGTTGCTCATTGTGCCTTTGTTTAAGTGCTTTACTCAGCCGATACGCAAACCGGCCTACGAATCCCGCCGTCAAAGCACAGTAAAACCAGGGAGAGATTTTAGTGCCGGTGAAATGCCGAGTGCTGAGGTAGGTTGAGTAGCAAATCAGAGGGACTAACGCTGTAAAAGTAAAATAATCCTGTATTTCGTCGTTTAACTTCTCTATCCGATCATTGATTGACTCACCGGGATTCCGGAACATTTGGTATGTCAGCGGGTTCCTTCGCTGTTTGCGTTGGTGGCGAATCCATAGCGCAACACAAACGGGCACAGTGAGGGACAGGGCAAAAAAGAGTAATGGCAAAAGCTGGACGAAAAATATGTTCATGTAGATCTCGTTTTGAACTTATTACAGCCGCCATTCCTTCCGGTGCTCCGACAGGTATTCCTGGGCGGGCCAGAGGTCGTGGTCCTGCGGCGGGATGATGGCGCGGCCGTTGAGGGTGAGCAGAAATCCTGGGACGTTGGGATCTGCGATGATCTGTCGTGAAGTGATGACGTTGTAGTCCTTTGACACGCTCATCATGCCTTTGTCAAAGGACCAATGGCAAAGCTTGCAGAGCGCCATGCCGTTACGGATGTCGTCGTTTTGGGTTTTGCTCCATGGAACAATGTGGGCGGCGTCGACTGCAGTGTGCTGCTCGGGGGTGATGATGCGTACACCACACAAGGCGCACCTGTGGTCGTAGGCCTTCACTACCATTCTCCTAAAGGCTTGAGCACGGGCGGCGGGGCGGTAATTTTGCGCCTCAACGATTTGCTCCACGAGGGGCAGGTGCGACTGTTCCTCAAGGATGCGGCTGTAGTCGGAAGCTTCCCTGTTGATGACCGACTGCTCGCGCAATAGCAACTGAGCCATGTCCGAAAAGCATGTCTGGAACAGGGCCTCTCTCAAGGCTTCGGCGCCGGCTTCGTTCTTCATAAGCAGGAAGAGTTCATCATCCAGTGTCGCACCTAAGATGTGCTTGCGCAGATAGGTCACGGTTGAGGTGTTGTTGATGACGGCGGGAGTTAGTTGCTTTCCCGGCTGGGGTATTAGGTGCCAGAAGGGCTCCCGGTCCAAGCGTGAAAAGGGGAAGGCTATGCTACTGGTTTGCCCGAGGGGGATGATGCGGCGCCAGTAGAGGCAGAAGAGTTCGTTAAGTTCGACCAGGTCTCCGGAGACGTCGATGAAGGGGGCGGTGATGACGGCACGCTGTATGAGGTCCATCACGGCCAGCAGCAGTAGCGGCTTGTGGGGCGCCCTGCGCTTGGTCGAATCGGTCCAGACGGGACCAGGAGCGCGGTTGAGGGTTGTGAACTGCTTTATGAAGTCGGCTGGCATCGCTCTGCTGGCCCTCGGGGATCTTGGTTTGAGCAGGTTAGACGCAATTTAAATTAAAGGGAGAGAAGAATCAAGCTTAATGATGGTGCAAGAGGGAGGGGAGGCCGATGTCACCGGCAACTGGCGCTGTGGCTGGGGAACGTTCCGATTTCAAAGCCCGACCGTTGGCGGTCGGGCTTTGGGGGTAACCTTACAGTGAGATGATGCTGACCGGGGGTGACCAGGCACCCGGGCCGGCGGTACCGATGCCGCGAGCGATGACTGAGTAGGTCTGGCCAGGCTTACGTCCAGGAATACTTACGTTTCTGCCATGGGCGAAGGTGCCAAAAGGTTGGTAGTTCTCAGGGACGGTCGGGTCGGCATCGGTAATGTGGAACTCATAGCTGGCTGCTCCCGCTACCGGCTTCACATTTGCTGTAATGGTGCCACTCATTGGCCCATGTTTAACGCTCAGTGCCGGTGCGGGAAGTGGGTGCGAGTAACGCGGCTTCGCTGATCTACCCTGACTGACCTCGAAACCGGAGTCCTGCATCATGGCGACGTCGCCATTTGCTGCAAGTTCGACATGCCTCACGATCCTCTTCAGGATCGCCAACAATTCATCCCGCATCTTGTCCCGATAAGCCATCTTCTGCGAATCTCTGCTCTGCGCTTCGTCATCTGCTTTTTGAAGCCTGTCAATTCCTTCTGCAAGTCTTACCGTGTCTTGTGTGAACTCGACGGATTTCTGCTGGTAATGAGGGCTGTTGCTAAGACACGTGTGTGCTTTCCGCGAAACCCCGAGAAGTTTCTTCGCGTTGGTGGGAAACGTGGTTATCAGTTTGACCATTGGCCGGCTCACCTCCCATGGCTTATACCCGTTCCGCCAATGGCTCGTATTGTAGTTCGCTGATTTAGAAGTGCCAGCAAGTTTTTTCCGCGCTTGCATTAATTCTACGCCTCCTGCGGGTTCATTAGCTCTACGGGCAGGAAGTTTCTCCTCTTGAAGGGATAAGATCGGGCAAAATGAAAAAGAAGTCTCTTTATTTGTCTGGGAAGTTTCTTTTTCTGCGCGGTAACCTGCAGACACTAAAGTGAAATCTGCGCTCGGCAGAAAAAGATGTTTCCCAAAGCCGGAAATAGGTCTGAGTTAAGCGCGTCGATGTATCGGCGTTGAAGGGAAAGATTTTGGAAAGTGTCTGAAATGGTTTCATTGGAATTGAACTGCACCCGAACTGGCCGCAGGGAAAAAGGGAAGGCCGGTCTTCATGATCGAAGACCGGCCTTCCCTTTGCTGCTGTCGATATTCGGGTTCCTCAGGACTGAAGAAGAACCTTACTGCGTCCTGAAATAGTAGAGGCCGGAGGTGACGGTGCTGCCGCCGGCGCTGGACGAGACGTTGAAATAATAGGTTGTCCTCCGGGATAGGGAGGAGAGCTTCAGCACGTGCGAGGTGACGAGCGCGCTGCTCGAGACCGACTTGTTCAGACTGCCGGAAGAGGTGCCGTAGCGGATGACGGAGGTGGACGGCAGGTTGGTGTACCACTGGATCTGTGCGGTGGTCGTGCCGATCGAGCCGTACAGCCCGCTGGTGAAGGCTAGCGGCGCGGTCGGGGTGGCGTACGCCTCGTTGGAAAGGGGCGAACTCCCGGCGCTGTTTACGGCGGACACCTTGTAATAGTAGGTGGTTCCGTTGGCCACGCTGTCGGTGTAGGATGTCGTGGTGAGGCCGGTCTTCACCGGGGTGCCTCCCTCTTGGCCGGGGGCGGTGCCGCGGTACACGCTGTAACTTGTGGCACCGCTGGCGGCACTCCAACTGAGGGCGACGTAGCCGTTGCCGGCGGTGGCCTTGAGCGCTGTCGGGGCGGCGGGGACACTCACCGTAGTGGTGGTCGTTGTGGAGGAGTTCGCGGGTGCCAGGGCGGTGAACAGGTTCGCGCCGTTGAAGGAGCCCCAGCCGGTGGCGTTATCGTAGCCGGTGATGGCCGGATAGTAGAGGTTCGTTGTGCTGTCGGCGACGTCGTGGAAGCTCGTGCCGTAGCCGGATCCGGTGCCGAGCTGATACAGGGTCGGGTTCGCGAAACCCAATGGGGGAAGGCCGCCGGTCGCGCGCTGCTGGTTCACCCTGGCGGTGAAGGCCGCCCAAAGAGGCGCAGCGCAGCTCGTGCCTCCGTAGATCCACCACTGTCCCTGGAAATAGATGGAGTAGCCGGTACCGGGATCGGAGTTCAGCGCTACGTCCGGGACGTTTCTCATCACGGAGGAGGCGACGTTCGAAAGTTTCTGCTGCCAGGATGGGATGGGCCAGAAGTAGCTGACGCCGCCTCCGCCCGCCCCGCCGGACACCGTGCCGCCGTTCCAGGTGGACTCGCGGCTGTACGCGCCGCTGCCGTCGAGATAGAGCCTGGTCCCTCCAACGCCGACGACGTACGGCTGTGAAGCCGGATCGTCGACGCTCAGGGTGGAGCCGTTGTCATAGGCCCCGCTGTCACCGGCTGCGGCGTAGATGGTCTGGCCCTGGGCTGCCATCTGCTGGAAGATGGCGTTTTCGCTGTTCAGAAAGGCGGAGCCGCTATCCCCCTCGCTGAGTCCCCATGAGGTACTCACCTGTTTAGCGAGGTTGTCGGTGGCGATCCGGTTGTAGGTGTCGAGTACCCCTTTGGTGGTGTTGGGCCCCTGGTAGACGATGATCCGGCTCGCACCGGGCGCCATCGCCATCTGCAGTTCGATGTCCAGGGTGACTTCTCCCGCACCGGAACCCGGCGCGCCGGAAAAGCCGTCTACCAGCACGTT
>MTLC01002047.1_pt3 | contig 10227 bp, 6 predicted proteins | sample 1982451 | NCBI WGS metagenome assembly MTLC01 (sample SAMN05710165, study PRJNA340218) | biofilm metagenome | isolation source: sample SPH anode biofilm adapted to +100 mV | place: USA | collected 2012-02-03 | reverse complement strand
ACCGGCAGGAGCGCACGGGACCTTCGCAGCGCATAGGGAAGCCTCTTTTACAAATCGACGTCCGTTTCGCTTTTTCCTTAAAGTTTCCAGGCAATTCCCCGACACGTCTATACGACGGAGAAGTAGTAATCGAAACGGAATGTTGCTATACTATGAGGGCTGTCAAAGATTTAACAGTCCTAATTCTTCTGTGTAAATTGCTTGTTGCGCTGAAACAGGGAGACAGGAGATGGCGGAAGGTCTGCAACTGAGGAAATTTCTCGCACCCGAATTCATATTCGGAGCCGGTGCTAGGGAGCTCGCCGGACGTTATGCCAGAAATCTCGGCGGCCGGAAGGTGCTCGTGGTCTCGGACCCCGGTGTGGTCCAGGCGGGATGGACCGCCGATGTGACCAAAAGCCTCGAGGCGGAGGGACTCCCCTACGTCCTTTTCACCGCGCTCACCCCCAACCCCAAGGTCGATGAGGTCATGGCCGGGGTCACCTTGTACCGCGAGGAGCGCTGCGACGTGATCGTGGCGGTGGGCGGCGGAAGCCCGATCGACTGCGCCAAGGGGATTGGCATCGTTTCCTCGAACCACAGGCACATCCTCGAGTTCGAGGGGGTGGACATGGTGAGGGCCCCCATGCCCCCCCTGATCTGCATCCCGACCACCGGGGGAACCTCGGCCGACGTCTCGCAGTTCGCCATCATCAGCAATCCGCTCGAGCGGGTGAAGATCGCCATCATCAGCAAGTCGGTGGTCCCCGACATCGCCCTCATCGATCCCATCACCCTCACCACGATGGATCCCTACCTCGCGGCCTGTACCGGGCTCGACGCCATGACCCACGCCATCGAGGCCTTCGTCTCCACCGCGAGCTCCTCGATGACCGACCTGCACGCGCTGGAAGCGGTGAAGATCCTCTCCACGAGCCTCATTCCCAGCATCCGCAACCCAGAAGACCAGGAGCTCAGGAGCCAGGTGATGATGGGGAGCCTGCAGGCGGGGCTCGCCTTCTCCAACGCGATCCTCGGGGCAAACCACGCCATGGCGCACAGCCTGGGCGGCGCCCTCGATCTCGCCCACGGCGAGTGCAACGCCATACTCCTCGATCACGTCATCGACTTCAACTTCGACTCCGCTCCGGAGCGCTTCGAGCGCATCGCCCAGGCTATGGGTCTCGACCTGCGCGGCCTCCCCCTCCTTCAGAAGAAGAAGCTCCTCATCGAGCATGTGCGCTCGCTTAAGGCTGAGGCCGGCGTGGCACGCACCCTGGCCGAGGTGGGGGTCGGGGTCGGCGATCTCAAGCAGTACAGCGAGCACGCCCTGAAGGACCCCTGCATGGCAACCAACCCGCGCCGCGCCTCGAAGAGGGACATAGAGGTCGTCTATGAAGAATCCCTCTGATCCGCCCTCACCCCCCAGCGACGACCAAGACGACCGCGAGGCCCTGCAGCGAAAGCTCGCCGGCTTCGGGGAGAACTCGCTGCGCAAGACCTACTACCCCGAGCTCCAGGACCGCCTGGAGGAGCTGGAACGGCTGAAGGCCTTCCTCGATCACAGCAACGACGCCATCTTCCTCGTCGAAACGGTCACCGGCCGGATCGTGGACCTGAACGACTCCGCCTGCCGGCAGACCGGATGGAGCCGCGAGGAACTCCTGGATAAATCCCTTTTCGAGGTATCCGACCTGCGGCACTCCAGCGCCGAGACGTTGATCCGGGCCCCGGAGCGCCAGGAAGAGCCGCGCGAACTGATCGTCACCGAGCTGCACAAAAAAGGGGGGGGGCGCTTCTGGTCCGAGCTCACCCTGAACCGGACGCAGTTTCGCGACAAGGCCTACGTCCTCGCGGTGGCGCGCGACATCACCACCCGCCGCGCCGTCGAGGAGGCGCTGCGCCAGAGCGAGGAGTTCCTGAAGAACGTGGTCGACCACATCCCCGCCATGGTCTTCGCGAAGGACGCCGTGAAGCTGCGGTTCATCACCATCAACAAGTACGGCGAGGAACTCCTCGGTTTTTCCCGCAAGGAGATCCTCGGCAGGAGCAACCACGACCTCTTCCCGAAAGAACAGGCCGATTACTTCAGCGCCAAGGACCGGGAGACCCTGGAGTCGGGGGAACTGGTCGAGATCCCGGAGGAGGTGATCAGCACCGCCACCGGCAACCGCACCCTGCACACCAAGAAGATCCCCCTCATGGACGACCAGGGAAAGGCTCGCTACCTCCTGGGGATCGCCGAGGACATCACCGAGAAGAAGCAGCTCGAGGAAAAGCTATTGCAGTCCCAGAAGATGGAGGCGATCGGGCAGCTGGCAGGCGGGGTGGCGCACGATTTCAACAACATCCTCATGGTCATCATGGGGTACGGCAGCATGCTGAGAAACGATCCCGCCCTGGCCTCTGAAAACCGGGAGCAGGTGGAGCGGATCATGGAGGCCGCGGACAAGGCCGCCCAGCTCACCGCCGGCCTGCTCACCTTCAGCAGGAAGCAGGTGATCAAGACCCAGACCGTCGACCTGAACGAGGTGATCCGGCGTGTGGAGAAGTTCCTCTCCCGCATCATAGGGGAGGACGTGCAGCTGAAGGCGCAGCTTCCCGAGCACCCGCTCCCGGTGGAGATGGACAGCAACCAGATCGAGCAGGTGCTCGTGAACCTCGCCACCAACGCGCGCGACGCCATGCCGCGCGGGGGGCTTCTCACCGTCGCCACCTCGCTGCAGCGCATCGACCAGGGGTTCGTCGACGCCAACGACGCCGGCTCCCCCGGCCCCTACGCGGTGGTCTCCATCTCCGACACCGGCATGGGGATGGACGAGGCGACGCGCAGGAGGATCTTCGAGCCCTTCTTCACCACGAAGGAGCTCGGCAAGGGGACCGGGCTCGGCATGTCCATCGTGTACGGCATCGTGAACCAGCACGGCGGCTTCATCAACGTCTACAGCGAGCCGGGCCTCGGCACCACCTTCCGGATCTACCTTCCGCTCAGCCCCTCCGCCTTCGAGGCGGCCGAAGCGCTCAGGGAGCTGGAGCGCCCGCGGGGGGGGAGCGAGACCATCCTCGTGGTCGAAGACGAGGCGAACCTGCGCACCCTGCTGGAGCAGGTCCTCTCCGGCGCCGGCTACCGCGTGCTCCTGGCGGAAAACGGCTCCGTGGCCGTCGACACCTTCGCACGGCACGAGGGGGAGATCGCCCTGATCCTCATGGACATGGTGATGCCGGGGATGAGCGGCAAGGAGGCCTGCGGCGCCATCCGCAGGTTAGATCCGTCGGCGCGGGTCCTCTACACGAGCGGCTACACCATGGACATCATCAAGAGCCGGGATCTCCTGGAAGAGGGGACCGAGCTGATGACGAAGCCGGTGCGCCCGGCCGAGCTTTTGAGAAAGGTGCGGGAGATGCTGGACCGCTAGAAGGGGAGCTCGCGGCAGCGCAAAAGGAAGAGACGGTCGGCGTAAGCGCCGGCGCGTTTCAGTTCGGCAGGGGTGAGTTCGGCCGCCTGGACGGGGTGGCGGAAGCGGCGCAGGAAGCGGCGCTCCGCACCGTTTAGGGGGCCGTTCTCGTTTCCGAGCCGCCCCGGGATGTGAACCGGGGCGAGACGCCAGGGGGAAAGCGCCTGGACAAGGCACGGGTTCAGGCGAAAGACCGCACTCGAATCGGGGCAGGGCCCCTTGGGGCGGCGCCCGAGGTAGAGCACGAAGTTCCCCGGCGACTTTTTCTCCTTCTCCATGGCGAGGATCCGTTCCACCTCGCGCTCCGGCTCGGGGAGGGCGCCCCGGTGCGCGAACCGCAGCGGGGTGAGCCCGCTAGCCGCGACGAGCTCCATGAACTCGCCTATGCGATAGCTTTTCACCTGCGGATGCAGCAGGGCATCGGCGAGCCCGGCCCGGCTCGCCACCTCCCCGGAGCTCTCGAAGAACTCCCTGAGGCGCGAGCCTTGCGCGCTGCGCGCTACCATCCTTCGCACCGCCTCGGGCTCGCGCACCTTCAAAAGCCTGAGCGCACGCCTGATGGCATCCTCCTCGCGCCGGGTGTAGCGGCTGTAGACCATCACCCGCATGATCCCACCTTCCCCAAGACGCGCGGCGAGCGCGCGCAGCCCCGCTGCCGGCTCCTCCAGGTGGTGCAGCACCCCGTAAGCGTCGATGAAGCCGTAGGGGCCGGCGACGAGCGCCGGGTCGAGGAGGTCTCCCCCCACGAAATCGACCCCGGTCACCCCGTGCAGGAGGCAGTGCAGCCGGGCCCGCTTAAGGCTCGTCCAGGAGAGGTCGAGGGCGGTGACCCGGGCGTTCGGGTTGGCGACGGCGAAAGGGTACGGTGCGAAGGTGCCGCACCCGGCGATGAGGACGCGGGCGAGGTCGGCGGGCGGCAATTCCCCGTTGAAAAGGGCCCAGAGGGCGTCGAGGTTGTTCACGTAGGTGTCGGCGCGGCGCACCGAGGCGAAGAGGGGATAACTCGGGTAGGGGTAAAGCTCGTAGTGGCGGCGGACGGCATCGGGCATGACCGACACTCTAGCGCGGCGACGCTTCATTGGCAAGCTCCCCAATGAGAAAGGGGGCGGAAAATCCGCCCCCTCTCATATGGTCCCTCCGGAGGCACATGGGCTCCCGGCCGGTTTGGCTGCCGGTCGTCGCTACATGACGATCTTGACCATCGCCTGCGGTGCGTACTCGTTCACGCCCTTCACGCCGAACTTGTTGTGCCAGTACATGAACTCGGTGCCGAAGTAGATGCTTTTGGGAGCGTCCCAGAACTTGCCCAGGTCGACGAGCAGGCGGGGCTGTGCGTCGATGTTGAAGGCGAGATCGCCCTCGCCGCCGGCGATATCGGTGAACCCTTCGAAGAGCATGTCGGCCTTCCCCACGCTGAAGGGAAGCTGCCAGCAGGGGGTCACCTGGTAGGTGCTGCCGGACTGCTTCGGATCGTTGCGCACGTAGACGTTCAGGTCGGCGAAGTTGAACTTGGGCAGGTTGAGGCTGAAGCCCACGCCGTAAAGGTAGTTGCGGAAGCCCTGACCCATCTCGAGGGTGCCGGCGACCAGCACGTCCTTCACGAAAGGAGCGGAGAGGTCATGGCCGGTGATCTTGCCGATGGAGAGGCGCGGAGAGAGCTCACCGTAGATCCCGGTGTTCTCCTTCTCGGTGTCGGTCACGTCGAAAAAGAGGAAGGTGTCCCCGTACTTCCAGGCGTTGGCATGCTCGACGGTGATGGTCGACTGGGTCCCCTTGGTGCCGGTGAACGGGTTCTTGAACTGCCCCCCCCAAAGGTACTGGATGTTGGTCTCGTTCCAGAGCGTGGCGCCCGCGTGGGCCTCGGTCGCGGCAAACGGCGCGAGTGTCAGGGCGGCCAGGGCCAGGGCCTTGAAACCGGTGGAAAGGGCGCTGCGGATGGATCTCTTCATCTGTGGTGCTCTCCTTGGCTCATTAGTAAAAAAAGGCCCGTGAAACTACCACGTTTTTTGATTCAATTCACCTTTTTTTGGTCTAATTAAACCAAGCAAAACAGTCAGGATGGATACCTGCCTAACCCGCGCCGTCGAGCACCTCGCGCACCTTGGCGGCGAGGGTGGGGAGGGTGAACGGTTTGGGGAGGAAATGGACCCCCTCGTTGATGACGCCGTGGCGGGCGATGAAGTCCGAGGCGTAGCCCGACATGAAAAGGGTTTTGACGCCGGGGTTCGCGGCGCCGAGCCTCAGCGCCAGGTCGCTGCCGTTCATCCCCGGCATGATCACGTCGGTGATGAGCAGCTCGGGGGGGCGCGCCAGCCGGGAGACCGTCGCAAGCGCCTCTTCCGGGGTCGAGGCCACGGTGACCCGATAGCCGAGCTTCACCAGCATGTCGGAAACCATCTCGCGCACCCAGAGCTCGTCCTCCACGACGAGGATGCTCTCGTCCCCCTTCTGGTAGGGCGTCTGCGCTTCGCCCCGCTTGCCCCCCACTTCGTCCGGGACGGACGGAAGGTAGATACGGAAGGTGGTCCCCTCCCCGGGGGCGCTCTCGACCTTGATCCCTCCCCCGTTTTGCTTCACGATGCCGAAGACGGTGGCGAGCCCGAGCCCCGTCCCCTTTCCCGGCTCCTTTGTCGTGTAGAAGGGCTCGAAGATGCGGTCGAGGACCGCCCCGGACATCCCCTGGCCGGTATCGCTCACCGAGAGGAGCACGTACCTGCCGGGGGCGAGCCCGGAGGCGGCATCGATCGGGGCGCCGGAGAGGGTCGCGTTTTGCGTGCTGATGGTGATCCGCCCCACCCCGGCGATGGCGTCGCGCGCGTTCACGCAGAGATTGGCGAGGAGCTGGTCCACCTGGGAGGGATCGATGTTGACGCGCTCCACCCCGTCCCCCGGGGCCCAGAGCAGCTCGATCTCCTCGCCGATCAGCCGCCGCAGCATCTTCAGCATCCCGGCCACCGCCTCGTTCACCTCGATCACCCTGGGCAGCACGTTCTGGCGTCTGGCGAAGGTCAGAAGCTGCCGTGTGATGCTGGAAGAGCGGTTGGCCGCGTCCAGGACCGCCTCCAGGTGCCTGCGCTGCCCTTCGGCCAGCCCCTCGTCCATGAGCCCGAGCTCGGCGTGCCCGAGGATGACGCTCAGCATGTTGTTGAAGTCGTGTGCGACCCCGCCCGCCAGCTGGCCGACCGACTCCATCTTCTGCGCCTGCAGGAACTGCTGCTCGACGCGCCGCTGCTCGGTGATGTCCAGGATGATGGTGAGAAGCCGCTTCTCTCCCCCCACCGTGATGGTCTCGGTCCACATCCGGCAGAGCACCGGACGCCCTGAGCTCGCGTAGAGGGTGAGCTCCAGGTCCCTGATGCGCCCCTCGCTCAGCATGCGCTCTTTCACTTGGTCACGCTGGGTCTGCGTGACGAGCCCCAGGTCCACCGAGCGCTTCCCGATCACCTCGTCCCGGCTCCACTGCACCGCATCCAGGAAGCGCTGATTCACCTCGAGGTAGACGCCTTCCTCGAGGGAGGTTACCGCCAGCATGAGAGGGGCGCTGTTGAACGCCGCGGCGAAACGCTCGTTGCTTTCCAGCAAATCCTGCTCCGCCCGCTTGTTCGCCACCGACTTCCAGACCGATTCCATGAGGAGGGTCAACTGCAGCACGTCGGTGTCGTCGTAAGCGCCTTCCTTGTTGGCCATGCCGACCACGGCGACGATCCGGTCTCCGCTGAAGACCGGGATGCTCATGAAGCGGCTGAGATGCGCGTGCCCTTGCGGATACCCCCTCTTGAGCGCGCTCTCGGCGGCGTAGTCGTTAACGACGACCGCCCTGCGCTGGCGCACCACCTCGCCCCAGAGCCCGGTGTCTGCAAGGCTGCACACGATCTCCCGCTCGGGAAGGGCGCACTCCCGCATGACGTCTCCCGACCAGCAGTTCAGGGTGAACTCTGCGCGCTCCTCGTCGTAATGGCCGATGAACCCGATGCGGCTTCCGGTGAGCCGGATCGCCTCCTCGAGCGCGTTGTCCAAAAAGCCCTGGACCGTCTCGGACGGGTACTGCAGGATCCCCAAAAGGGTGATGAGGCGCGACTCGCTGAGCCTGATCTTCTCGGTGTCCTGCCGCTGCCGCGTGATGTCCCGGTTCGAGGCCCTGAGCCCGAGGAACGCGCCGTCCTCGAAGATGGGGCGGCACAGGTGCTGTATCCAGCGCAGCTCTCCGCCGCGGGTCAGGATGGGCACCTCCAGGGTGCTCGCCGGCCGGGACGGGTCGGGGGGGCCTTGATGCAGCGCCCTCAGGCTCTCTCTGAAATCGTCGTGCACCAGCCGGTACAAAAGCTCCGGGTTCTCCTGGAACTCCTCCCTCGCATAGCCGGTCAGGTCGACGCAGGATGGTGACATGTACCTGATCGCCCCGTCCGGCCCGATCCAGTATTCCCAGTCCTGGGTCCAGTCGCACACGGTGCGGAACTTCTGCTCGTTTGCCGTGAGCCGCCGCGTGTCCTCGAAGCGGCGCCGCGACGTCGCCGCGATTCCGGCGGTGCCGAGCACCCAAAGCAGGAAATAGCGCCCGACCGTGTTCCGGTCGCTTGCCGCCTGCTGCTCCAGGCGCGCCACCAGGGGCACCGAGATGACCAGGGCGCCCCGTACCGCACCCTCCCGGTCGCCCGGCGCGCGGTGGCAGCTAAGGCATGAGGTTTCCGTCACGAAGGCGGAGATGAAGCGAAGATAGGGAGCCCCTGCGATGGCTGCGACCTGGGAGCGCTCCCGTGACTCGCCCCGCTCGAAGGCCAAAAGGCTCTCCCGTTCCCAGGCGTCCGGTGCGTTCACGGGATTTACCGGTTGAAGGCTCGTGATCCTGCTGGTGACGGGGGGGAGGTGCGGCGCCTGGCGCGGGGAGGGGGCCGTCGCAAAGACCATGCGCGTCAGGTAGGCCGGATTGACCAGGGTGAGCCGGGTCCCGTCGGTGGTGGTGACGTCGCGGCGGGCAACGGTCAGATAGGGATTGGGAGCGGCCTTCCCGACGGGAACGTAGACCCCTCCCATCCTGGCGGCCCAGGCGCGGTACTGCAGATTGAGGCGGAAGTAGTCGCGGGCCTCGTCTTCGGCCCGCTGAAGCAACTGCTTGCGGTCGCCGGTCACCGCCGTTGCCGCCAGCGTCACGACGACCACGGTCCAGACGGCTATGGAGAAGAGACCGTACTTTTTAAGGAGGCAACAGTTTCTCTTGCTTGGCATCAAATCACCCGGCCCGATACCGCACGCAGGGTGGCTCACCCTGCTCATCAGTCATCACAATGTCACGCAGAGCACGCTATGACAGCGATACTCCCACTGAGTGATTCATCGGCATCCGGCAGACTGAGTTTAATCATTTTCATCTGACAGCTAAATGTTGTCTCTCCATTTGATCAGCGCTTCCATCATCCGGTTCGATATCAGGCTGAACTCCCCATCCAGTTCCATCATCCGCCGCGCCCCCTCGCGGTCTCCGTCGACCGCCATATGCGCCACGTTGCAGGCCACCTTGTGGAACTCGGCGTGCAGTTCCTTCACCCTCTGGTAGTAAGCGGAGGCACGGTGCCGGGGGGGGATTTCGCTGCCGTAGAACCACTTGCCGAAAGCACAGTCATGTTCGGTGCATGGCCCCTTGGGGCTTTCCAGTTCCCCCTTGGCTATCACCTCGTTGAGCCTGTACTTGTACAAGGCATGCTCACTTATGGCGTTGTTTATCTCTTGCTTATCCATCTGTTCCCTCGCTGAGAGTATGAGTCACCGCGGACGAAAGAAAGGCCTTTCCCTTATCGGCAGCAAACACGATTACTTAAGCAAGCAAAGTACATTCCAACAAAACGCCTCCATCCTTGACCACGACGCGTCGTGTCATCCCTTAACGCCTAAATACAAGGTAGTTACGAGGCCCAAAACAGCGACGCCACGTGACACTAAATTAATGTGATCAGGATCACATCCGCAACAAGTGGGTGGAAGCACCCACATGAAGCGAACAGCTCAAAACCTTTACCCCTTTGCGTTGCCGAAACGGGAGACGGAGCCTCCCTGCCAAGGGGCGGCACCAATGAAGCGAAACCAATTCAGTCGGCAGCCCGCTCGTTTCACTGTCAATCGACGTATACACCAGTGACAAGTACTGTTGACATGGTAAGCTCTCTTCCGATTTTACACTTTCAGGGCCGGTAAAACAATTTCTGGCCTTGTAGCTGATGTCACAGGAGATGAATGAAATGCTCACAATGCAGGAAATAAAGAACCACTATTACTTCACCGAAACCGACGCCGAAATGCTCAAAGAGCTTTTTCCGCTGGCTCAGGAGAACAGCCAGGCCATGGTCGAGGAGTTCTACTCCTACCTCCTGAAGATACCCGAGACCGCCGTATTCCTGCGCGACCCCAAGGACCTCGTCCGGCTGAAGAGAACCCACTCGGAATGGTTTCTCTCCCTTTTCTCGGGACGCTACGACAACGAGTACATGCTCACCCTGCAGGCCATCGGTCAGGCCCACGTACGCATCAAGGTGAGCGCCCACTACGTCAACGCCGCCATGAACGTCGTGCGCCGCTTCCTCATCGAGATGCTGCAGGCGAGCTTCCCCGACATCGCGGTACGGCGCAAGTACCGCGTCGCGGTTGAGAAGATCCTGGACATCAACCTGGACATCATGAGCACCTCCTACCAGGAAGAGGCACGCCGCGGAGCGCTTCACTTACGGCCTGAACCTCGTCCTCGTCATAGCACTCACCGGCGTCTCCCTCTCCGTGGTGACCCTCTTCTTCTGGGACCTGGTCC
>MTLC01004066.1_pt1 | contig 10229 bp, 9 predicted proteins | sample 1982451 | NCBI WGS metagenome assembly MTLC01 (sample SAMN05710165, study PRJNA340218) | biofilm metagenome | isolation source: sample SPH anode biofilm adapted to +100 mV | place: USA | collected 2012-02-03 | reverse complement strand
GACTACGAATCTTGGGGCCGGGCGTTCGAATCGCTCCGGGCGCGCCATTTTGGAAAATAGAACGGCCTCTCCGTTTTAACTGGAGGGGCCGTTTTGTTTTGTGTGGTCTCTCGTGTGGTCTCTAAGTCTCTGAACGGGGATGATGTGGCCTGAAGCACTTTGCACCGAAAACTTCCCCGTTCTCTTTTCCTTCCTACCTTTTTTGCATATATTGCTTCGTTCCCCCTTCCCCCCTGTCTGTTGCCTCGGGCCTCTTGCGAGAAAGGGCTCTTGCGCAGGACTTTTCCTTTGAGCCGGTATATCCCTATTGGGGCAGGGACGCAATGCCTCTACAGGTCAATTGCGTAATCCCGATCTCTCTCCCCCTGCGGGCTGCGATACCGCTCAGGCCTTCAGACCGGTCTTCCGGTTCAGGTGCCGGACCAGGGCGGAGAGGTAGCGGTCCGGCGCCTTGATGAGTTCGGTATTCCGGATCTGGGGTAGGTCGCAGACCGACCGTGTGACAGGGTTGCCGGCGAACTGCTCGGCAGGGTAACCCCAGGGCCAGAACCCGAACACGGGGCCGAACTCCCGATCTTTGCTCCTGCTGTCGAAATCCGTCCGTTCCTCTACGATCTCTCCCGTATGTTCTCCCTGCGACATCTCAGCGTAGAAGCGGTAGACGCCGGGAGGGATTAGGCGTCGGTAAACCTCGAGTGCCATCTGGGCCTTTGAGGCCAGCTCCTGGTGAGCAGGGGAGGCGCATTCCACCGCTTCCTGCGGCTGGATCTGCTGCTTCAACAAGGCCAGCTTGCCGTTGACGTGGGTGAGCAACCTGAACAAAAAGTCCTCCGGTGCCTGATGCAAGCAGAAGACCTCGTGGATGGGAGGGGGGAGCGAGATCCTGCCGACCTGTCCTTGGGCGCCTTCTCCCCCGTACGCGAAGCCCTCCGGCCAGAAGCCGAACACACTGCCGTGCTTTTCCAGGGCTTGGTGGGGGAATGAAAGCCTCTCCTCAATTATCCTCTCCGTCGGCTGTCCGTCCCGCAGCTCGGCCCCAAAACAGTAAAAGGCGGGTGAAAGCGTGGTCCGGTAAATTTCCAGCGCCATTACGGTATGGGCCAGGTTCTTCGACGACAGATCACCGGGTGCTGTGGTCATCTTTCCCTCCCTGGCAGTGCGCCATTGCCGCGCCTGCCCAAGAAATTTACTTACCGCTTGGAGTCTAACGGTATTGAGTTAGAATTCACCAATGTCTCGTTGCCTAACCCGCCTTATACTGATGCACCAGGAGAAGACCAGGCGCTGGCAGCTGGTCTTCGGGGAGCCCGGGGTTATCCGCGAGGTGGGCGGGCCGTTCACCGAGCGGCATGTCTTCTTTCAGCCTGGGCAGCTCTTCGGGGTGGAATTCTGGGAGGCGAACGAGTACGGCACGGTGAGCTGGCACGTGATGGTCCTTCGAGCCGTGGCACCTGGTGAGCGTGCGCACGTGCTGAAACAGGTCGCACCCGGGGCGGAGATCCTTCTCGACGCCGGCGGCAGGAAGAAGGTACGTGAGGCGCTTAAGTGGCTGCGTGACCTCGCGCGGAGTGGCCTGTCTCTTGACGCACTCGACCCGGACTATTACCGCGCCTCGCACTACAAGCTGAAAGCGCGGCTGAAACCTCGCGACCCCACCGCGCCGACGGGAAAAGTGCGCGACCTCTTGCGGCGCTGAGAGGGTGATTGCCGTGCATTTCAGCGCGGCGCGAGCCGCGGTCGAAGGCGGGGTTGGGTTCTGCAGTCTTTTCATCTTCCTGGCCGGTTTTGGGGGTGGTGGTTTTGAGTGGCCGGAGAGGTGAGAGAGGGTGGTAAGCAAAGCGGGTGGAGGGGAGGAAAGAGGGGATAAGGCAAGATAAAGGTGCAGGCGCCGGGTCTTTGCAAGCCTGCGTCCTGGCTCCCTCTTTTCGGCGTACCGCTTAAAAGCGTACGCCGCTCTCACTGAAAAGCCCCGCTTAGAGCCGTTTACCTCGGCGCCTGTTTTCGGAGGCCTTTCATGTCGCGAGGTTACCAGGAAGAGTCCGAAGAGGACGATCGCTTCCGTATCAGGCTCAAAAGACAGCGGAAATCGTCCGGTTCCGGCGCCCCGTCGGCCTCGTTTTTCCACGTGGTGCAGCGGGTCTGTCGGGCCGGGAAAACAATTGGGGGGCGCGCACTTTTCGGTGGCAAAGGTTCACATCGGAACCAGAAAGGGAAGGGGACCTTCACCAGAAACCCGGCGAAAAATTTCCAGCGGGTGGTGGTGAAGACCAGGGTGGTGAAGAACTCCTCCGGCTCGAAAGGGATGCGCGCCCTGAAGCTCCATGTCTCGTACCTGACCCGGCCCGGGGTCGGTCTGGAAGGGCCGGAGCGCGGACGCTGTTACGACGAAAACGGCCCGCTGGAGAAGAAGGAGCTCGGCCTTTGGGAGGAGAAAATTGCCAAGGACCGGCATCACTTCCGCTTCATCGTCTCACCGGAAAAGGGGCGGGAGTTAGACCTCTCCGACTACACAAAGGAGCTGGTCCGGGCGATGGAAAAGGACCTTGGCACCTCCCTCGACTATGTAGCCGTGAACCACTACAACACGGACAACCCGCACGTGCACCTGATCGTGCGCGGCCGAAACGACCGGGGGGAGAACCTGGTCCTCGGCCGGGACTACATAGCGAGCGGGGTGCGAAACCGGGCCAGGGAAATTGCCACCTCTCGGCTTGGGCGCCGTACCGAACTGGAGATTCAGGACGGCCTGGTCGCCGAAATCAAGCTTGAGCGCTTTACCGGAATTGATCGGGAGCTTGTCCTTTTACAGGAGCGGAGCCCGGCCCGGGAGATCGACCTGAGGGTACCGCCGGGGAGAGAAAACAGTATCGCCACCTTCCACCGCAGCGTGAAAAAGCAAAGGGTAAAGGAGCTTGAACGGCTGGGGCTCGCCCAGGAAAAAGCGCCGGGGATCTGGCGGCTGGACGGGGAGACGGAGCGGGTAATGCGCGAACTCGGTCTGCAAAACGACATCATCAAGACCATGCACAAGAGCCTCGGCCGCGAGGGGGACCGGGAGCTGGTTATCTTCGATCCGACCGATCCCTTGCAGCGTGAGTTGCAGGGGAAGGTGTTGGACCGGGGTCTCGCGGACGAGCTTTCCGATAGAAGTTACCTGGTGGTTTCCGGCAGTGATCACCGGACTTATTACGTGGGTCTGTCCCGCTTTTCGGAGGTGGAAGGGAGGGAGGCGCTCCCCGGCTCACTGGTGCGGATCTCGGTGCCACGGCACGAACTGGAGTTGACCGAGCTGGACCGGGAGATTCTGGGAATTTCCCGGCAGGGGGGCGGCATCTACCGGGACGGGGTGGATCTTGAGACGAGGGGGGCGGGGCATCTGCCGCCGGGACTTGATCTTGATTCAACTGCCGTGATGCGCCGGAAACGTCTCAAGGTTCTGGAGCGAAACGGGCTGGCCGAGGAGCTCTCTGAAGGAAGCTGGCGTGTGCCGGACGACCTGCCGGACAGGATGCGGGATCTTGCTCTGAAGAAGGGACTTTCCCGGGAAGTGCGGGTGGTCCTCGAGGCACCGGCGCGTGCCCAGGAGCTTGTCCCGACGCTGGAGAAAAGGTTGCAGCCCGAGCGTGATCTGACCCGCTAAAGGGAGGAGCCATGAGGGCAAAGCTGTTCGCTCTTTTGCGTCTGGTCGCCGCCGTTTTCCTGGTGGTTCTTGGTGCCTGGATGGCCACCCAAAGCTTCGCCGCCGTCTACGGTTACCGGCAGAGTCTGGGGGAACCCTGGTTCCGGTCGGCGGGGTGGGCCCTCTACCCACCTTTCCGGTTTCTTTACTGGGATGCACTGCAAAACTGCAACGGGGCAGAGCGTTTCGCCCGGAGCTGGCGCTACCTTTACGGCGGCATTGCCCTCGGCTTGCTGGCGTTTCTCTCCGGTGTCCCTCGTCGCTTTTCGTTCCATGCGCTCAGACGGGACCTGATCGTAGTTGGTTGCCTACTCTCCGGTTTGGCCTGTGCGCTAGCCGGGCTCTTTCTGGCGGCGCAGCTACAGGCGAGGCTGGCCCGGTATTCCGTCTCACTTGGCGCTCCGTTTGGCTACTGGTACCGCATTCCCCTGTACCGTCCCCACTCATTTCTGGCCTGGCGGATCTTGTTCCAGGGGAACCCTGTCTACCTGCGCGATTTCAGGCGGGTGCAGTGGCTCGCCTGGGGCGGGCTCCTCTTAGGCGTCGCAGCAAGCGGCAGGCTCTGGCTGCGCCTGAAAAAGCCGGAACCGGTAGCCGGCAGCCACGGTACGGCGCGCTGGGCCGGCGAGGAGGTGCTGGAACAGGCGCGGCTGCACGGCGAACACGGGGTGGTGCTCGGCCGTTCCCGATCGGGGAGGCTTTTGAGTCACGACCGGGAGGAGCATGTCCTTTTGCTGGCGCCCCCCAGAAGCGGGAAGGGGGTGGGGGTGATCGTGCCCACTCTCTTTTCGTGGCCGCACTCCGTGGTGATCACCGACATCAAAGGGGAGAACTGGGGCATCAGCGCGGGGTACCGCAAGAGTGAACTCGGCAACGTTGTGCTCCGATTCAACCCGACCGCCGAGGAGGGGTGCGCCCGCTTCAACCCGCTGGAGGAGATCCGGGTTGGCACACTTAAGGAGGTGGCCGACACCCAGAATATTGCCGATATCTTGGTAAACCCCTTCGGCGAAGGGATGCAGAACCACTGGGACAAGACGAGCTACGACCTCTTGGTCGGAACCATTCTGCACATCCTCTACTCCCCCGAGATCAAGGAAAAGAACCTCGCCACCCTGGCCCTCATCCTGAGCGATCCCGATCGGAGCTTCGACGACACCCTCAAAGCGATGCTCACCGCCCGGCACGACCCGGAATTCAGCTTCGGCTGGCAGGGCGCCACCGGAACTCCTACCCCCACCCATCCCGTGGTCGCGAGCGCCGCCCGCGCCATGCTGGATCGGGCGGAGACCGAGCGTTCCGGGGTGAAGTCCACCGCCCTTGCCTCCCTTGCCCTTTACCGCGATCCCCTCGTGGCCAGGAACACCAGCTGCTCCGATTTCAGCATCACGGATCTCATGCAGCATGAAAAGCCGGTGAGCCTGTATCTCGCCATCCCTACCTCGGAGATCTCCCGCACCAAGCCGCTCTACCGGATGATCATGAATATGCTGGGACGCAAGTGCACCGAGTCCATGGAATTCAAGGAGGGGCGCCAGGTGGTTTCCTACCGGCACCGGCTGCTCCTTTTGATGGACGAATTCCAGTCACTAGGGCAACTCGATTTCTTCGAGGCGGCGCTTGCCTTCATCGCGGGCTACGGCATCAAGGCGCTCCTGGTGGTGCAGAACCTGGAGCAGATCAGGAAGTACTACGGCCCGCACAACTCGATCTTCTCCAACTGCAGCGTGCGGGTGGCGTTCACCCCGAACGACATCGAGAGCGCGGAAATGATCAGCCGCATGCTGGGGGAGAAGACGGAACTTGTTACCAGCACCAGTTATTCGGGACGGCGTCTAGACCTTTGGTTGCGTAACACGACACACTCAACCCAGGAGATCGCGCGACGCCTTTTAACCCCCGGAGAGGTGCTCGAATTCCCGGAAAAGGAGGAGATCATCTTCCTGGCGGGGCATCCTCCCATCCGGGCCAACAAGATCCGCTACTTCGAGGACCGCAGTTTTAAGGGCCGGGTCAGGGGAGCACCTGTCGTAAGCGATACCATCGCCGTGGCGGCGCGAAACCCGATCGCGGCGGTCGTTGCGGCGGCGCAAGGGGATATGGAAGAGGTCCGCTTGCCGATCTGGGGCGGGACTGCGTGGCAGGTGGAGGAGAAAGGGGAGGCAGTGCCCATGCCTGTTCCTGACCCCCGCCAGGAGTGCCAAGTCTCGACACCACTTCCTGCGGCCCAGGAGCCGCGCGGGGGGGCACAGGAGGAGATGCCGCGCTGGGCGCGGGAGTTTGTGGAATCGCAGCGCAGGGAGAAAAAGCCTGAGACCGAAGATGACGGCACGGGAGGGGTGACGCTATGAGAGGACCGACGGTGCGCTACAGCATCAGGCTTTCGGCGGAGCTGAACAAGGCCTTGGAGGTGATCTGCGCTCGGCGCCGCAACCTGACCAAGAAGGCGATCATAGAGGCAGCCCTAAAGGAGTACCTTTATCCGGAAGGGGCGGACAAGAGGGAGCTTGAGTTCTCCCGGTTCATGGACCGCATCGAGAAGCGTTTGAAGGCGGAGGAGCGCTACCTGGAGATCGTCGGGGAGACCTTGTCTCTCTACATTCGGGTATGGTTGACCCAGACAAGGGAACTCCCGGAGGAGCAGCAGGAGCTGGCGAAACGGATTGGCGGGAAACGCTATCGGAGGTTCCTGGAGATCCTGGGAGAGAACCTGAGACAGGGCAAGAGCATCTTCGAGGAACTCCCCGGAGAGGTCTACTGCGGCGAGGATGCCTTCTTCAAGGCTGGGGAAGAAGAGATATCAGGGGAGGGGATAACCGCTTGAGTTAAGACTCCGTCACAGAGGGGGAGGCTTCCCCCTCGCTGCAAACGCGGGGGGCGTTTTCCGCTACCCCCTCTGCGGGGGAACCCCGCAACGCCCCGAAAGCAGACCGCAAGTAGGACCAAAGCAGCCGCCGCACTGCGCCGGCAGCTTTAAGCGGTCCTGCCTCCTTCTTTGAGAGGAGATATCGCCATGGAAACGAGGAACAAAGTGGTCAGGCGCAAGGAGCTGCTCGACATCATAGGGCTGAGTAACGCCACTCAGTACAGGATGGAAAAGGCCGGGCTCTTTCCGGCGAGAATCAGGCTGGGCAAGGGGTCGGTCGGCTGGCTCCTCTGTGAAGTCGAGGAGTGGCTACAAAACCGGCAGCGGGTATCGGTCACTTTTGGGCGCGGTCCCGGTGGACAGGCCCCCCGCTGATTCTCGGCCAACATTTTATTGTCCCGCTGGCGCTGTAAGCTGTGGTATATAAGCGCTTGCAGCGCCGTAGCAACAATGAAAGGTATATGGACATGTCCCCTCGTCAACTCAGCTTCGAATTACCCTTAAACCAGCTCTGCCCCAAGGTGCTTGATGCCGTTGAAACGCTCTCTGCCACCACAGAGGCGGATTCACGCGGTGCCATCTACACCCGCAGTGAAGTCGTCGACTTCATCCTTGACCTGGTCGGATATACGGCGGACAAACCGCTGCAGCAGTATCGACTTCTGGAGCCGTCATGCGGGGAAGCCGACTTTCTGCTGCCGGTCCTGAGGCGTCTTCTGGCCTCGTGGCGGCGCTTCGGGAACACGAACGATGCGATCAACGATTTGGGTGAAGCGGTCCGGGGAGTGGAGCTGCATCGCGAAACCTTCCACGTCACCCGCCTTGCCGTCATCGCGCTACTGGTTGAAGAGGGGATTGCCCAGCCGACGGCTGAGGAACTTGCCGACCGCTGGCTTATCATGGGTGATTTCCTGCTGTCCCCATTGGATGCCCGGTTCGACTTCGTGGTGGGCAACCCTCCCTACGTGCGTCAGGAATTGATCCCCGCCCCGCTGCTGGCCGAGTACCGGAACCGCTTCGAGACCATGTACGACCGGGCCGACCTCTACGTCCCGTTCATCGAACGTTCCCTCTCTCTCTTGACCTCCGGCGGCGCTTTGGCGTTTATCTGCGCCGATCGCTGGATGAAGAACCGCTATGGCGGGCCACTGCGCAAGCTGATATCCGAGCGTTACCACCTGAAGATTTACGTCGATATGGTTGATACCCCTGCCTTTCATTCCGAGGTGACGGCCTACCCGGCAATCACCGTCATAACCCGGGAGAAGCCAGGACCCACCCGCATTGCCCGGCGACCCAAGATAGACCGGGCCACCTTGGCCGAGCTTGCCGGAGCGTTGTCCGGTCAGCCGACAACTCCGGACACAGCCGGGATTAGAGAGGTGCCCCAGGTGACCTGCGGCGCCGAGCCGTGGCTTCTGGAAACATCCGACCAGATGGCGCTGATCCGACGGCTTGAAGCCGAGTTCCCAACACTGGAGCAGGCCGGCTGCAAGGTCGGGATAGGTGTCGCTACCGGGGCGGACAAGGCTTTTATCGGCGATTTCGAAGGGCTCGACGTGGAACCGGACCGGAAGGTGCCTCTGGTGACCACCCGGGACATTGACTCAGGTGAGGTACGATGGCGGGGTCTTGGGGTAATCAACCCCTTTGCCGACGAGGGCGGTTTAGTTCCCTTAGAGCAATACCCGCGCTTGCGCAAGTATCTGGAGTCGAGGCGGGAAGCGATTGCGGGGCGCCACTGCGCTCAGAAGGCGCCCGCCAACTGGTACCGCACCATTGACCGCATCACGCCCGCACTTGCGGCCAAGCCCAAGCTGCTGATCCCCGACATTAAGGGGGAAGCGCACATCGTCTACGAGGAAGGCAAGCTCTACCCTCACCACAACCTTTACTACGTCACCGCCGAGGATTGGGATCTGCGGGCGCTGCAGGCCGTTTTGCTCTCCGAGATAACGAGGCTCTTCATCGCGACCTACTCGACCAAGATGCGCGGCGGGTTCCTCAGGTTCCAGGCGCAGTATCTGAGGCGGCTCCGGCTCCCGCTCTGGGAAAAGGTGCCTGCGGAGCTACGTACCAGGCTGGCCGAAGCGGCAACGAAGCGGGATCTGGCGGAGTGCAACCAGGCCACTTTTGCATTGTATGGATTGAGTAGTGAAGAACAAGCCGCCCTGGGCGGGACTGGAGAGTGAAACGTGGGTCTGGATCTTGTCAACTATGAAGCGAAGGCCCGGGAAGCCGTCAAGGCTTTTTGGGGGAACCGTGAGGCTGCCAGGAAAAAACAAATCGAAGCCGGCAAGGCGGATCAGGGCGAGCGGGCGGGGGTAACCAGCGGGAAGAACATGGACGGCTTCATCGCCCTGATCCTGGACATTATTCGCGCTAACGGCCTCGCGCATGCAGAGATCCACCAGAAACGTGCGGTGCTCACTCTGCCGGGGTATTTTCGGCCCACCAAGCTTTGGGACCTCCTGGTGATTCACAAGGGGGAGCTCATCGCAGCGATAGAGCTGAAGAGCCAGGTCGGACCCTCCTTTGGAAACAATTTCAACAACCGGACTGAAGAGGCCATCGGGACTGCTCATGATCTATGGACAGCCTACCGGGAGGAGGCTTTCGGAAAGCAGCCCCGTCCTTTCGTGGGTTGGATCATGATGGTCGAAGACGCACCCGGCTCCAGGGCAGCGGTCAGGGACGCCTCTCCGCACTTCCCAGTGTTCGAGGAATTCAAGGGAGCCTCATACATCAAGCGATACGATCTCTTGTGTCAGCGGCTGGTTAAGGAGCAACTGTACACGACGGCTGCACTCATTACCTCCGAGCGCAGTGCGGTGTCAACTGGTACCTATTCTGAAGTATCCGCCATGACAGGTTTAAAGGCTTTTGTTGCAGCCCTTGCTGGGCATGTTGCAGCAGAAGCCTCGCGCTTAGAGTGATATAGGACGATCAGCAATTATATGGCGGATGAAAAACAGACAGGCACCTGCGGTAATCCGTGGGTGCCTGTCTTGTTCGATCTTAGGTTTTAATAGATCTAATTATAAATAACCTAAATTTATCAATCTGTATCTCATCGCAGATTCGCTAACATTGAATCTAGTTGCCAATTTATCTATAGCTGTTATCCCGTAAGCAATACACTTATCTACTAAAGCTTCAGGAATTAGGATCTCAGCCGCAAACTGATTCGCTTCTATTTCTTCTGAGTTCGAAACATCATTCGAACGAAAATAGACCGAATCAACTTCATCTTTGTCATAATGCAAATTCTCAGATGCATGAAGCCTATAATGCCCAATTTCATGGGCAATCGTAAACCGTTGCCGGTGCACATGTTGGTGCTTATTGTATCCTAAATATAGATCACCCTTGCTTCTAAAAAACACACCTGAAATATTCTCTGACAAATCACTTGGCAGCAGTTTGATATTTAAGCTTTTGACTATGCCTTCAATATCTACTGCGCACCCATCATGCTTATTAATGTCATACTTATCAGGATCAAAGCCAATTTGAGATAGTAACTTCTTTGCCTGCCTAGAAGCATTTATCCTACCTTTCACTGTCTCCTCCCAACTTAGTGCTGCCAATTAAGTTTTTAATAACTTCTTTTTCTGAAGTGGTTAGATCTGTAGCATTATCTAGCTTTTCTTCTGGAGACGATAGCTTAACTGTATCCATAGA
>MTLC01004639.1_pt1 | contig 10230 bp, 7 predicted proteins | sample 1982451 | NCBI WGS metagenome assembly MTLC01 (sample SAMN05710165, study PRJNA340218) | biofilm metagenome | isolation source: sample SPH anode biofilm adapted to +100 mV | place: USA | collected 2012-02-03 | reverse complement strand
CATGCGGTATTCACCGCACCGGACGACCGGTACCGGTCATCAAGAATATTCACAGACAACAAACGGCTTGCTCTTTGTCTTCTGTTTTAGCACCGTTTTTGCTTCACAAAGAGCCGTTGCAGGGAACCGACACTATAAATACCAATCAACGTATAATAGTAAGTGAAGAACATTACACAGGACGGTGCTTACTCATGGATAGTACAACTTCAGCTCCCGAAAACTCATCCTCCTTAACTAACGACCTTACCCCCCAGCAGCACGCTGCCGCTATGTATATTGCCAGCTGCAGAACCATCACAGACACCGCAACTCTTATTGGCGTCAGCAGGGAAACGGTAAGCCGCTGGAAGCGAAACCCCCGCTTCATGGCGCAAATCAATTCCTATGTAAATGAAAACCAAATGGAACTCCAAAGCCGCCTAACCCGCATCGCCATTCGCTCTCTAGATGTCCTAGAAGAACTACTTATGGCAACAGAAGACCCTGCCGTTCCACTTAATATCTTGAAGACTGTAGAGCTTGGGAAACAGCTCAAAAAATCAGAACATCCATTATATGTTGCACAGGAAATGGCGGCTTCCGAAGCAACCTCTGTGTATCCTGGAGAAAGTAACTCTTTAGAATGGCGACAGTTGCAACAGGCACATTATCAAAAAATCGTAGACGAATACAATCTAACGCAAGAAATCGATCCTGCTGCACTACCCCTGCATCGAGAATTAGTCGGCCCTGTTGCAGAATCGCTCATTTATGAATTGGACGATCAATAAAACCAAGCAGAATTGTTATAAGCATATTGATTAAACCTCAAGGCTTGCCTTTCATGGCAGGCCTTTTTTCATTGCAAACAATTGTTGAAAGGAGAATAACCATGGACATTGCATTGCGGCTTCTGAAAGAGTTCATCGAATTCTTACTAACAAAAAAATAAGGGAGGCTTTCATCATGATGCTCATCGACTGCCTAGCTTATGGCAATGTTACCGCTACGGCCACCGCGCAGGCGGAACACTCTTTGGTAGATATTCGTTTGGAAGAACACCACAAGGGAACTTCCTTTTCCTTTACGATCAGTGCGGCACAATGCGAACAGCTTCTGCAGCAGCTTATCATTGCTATTCAGTTTCTAAAAAAGGAGGTCGCTTGATCATGCCTGCAACTTGCTTTTCTTGCCCTGACGGAAAAAGCATCCTCTTTGCACAGTGCCTCCAAACATGCCGCCTCCAATATCGCTGCATGTTTCTCTCTACCCTGCAAAAATTAGCGCAGCTGAATCAACATCGAAAGCCGTTTTCCGTAACAGAACTTCTCTGTGGTACCCGCGAAGCCTATCTAAAACGGATAACAAATTACGCTATCTCGCCGCAAGAAGAAGCCAATGCGTTAGTTGGAACAGCGGTGCACCAGCTTCATGAACAAATAAATCCAACCCAAAATATCCTTACGGAGCAGCGTTTGCATGGCACTCTTTTTCATGGACAGTTCGACTGCTACGGCGCACTTCTGGATGAGCAGCACACTTTAGGCGATTTCAAAGTCACAAGTTCTTACAAATTGTCACGGGCTTTAGGCTTCTACAAAAGAGAAATACCCACAAGCGAAGTTTTCAAAACCGGTCCTCGCAAGGGCGCTTTTAAAACCGTCAAAGAGTGGCGCTATGATGGGGTTCGCCATCAAAAAGACTGGGCCATTCAGTTAAATGCTTATCGCATGCTGCTTGAGCAAGAAGGCCATTCGGTATCTGACATGGTAATTCAGGCCTTTTGCCGAGACAATGGCCTAAAAGCAGCCACTGAGAGAAATTTGCAACAGGCAATCTATCTTCTTCCGATACGCCGCATATCCAACCGTTGGCTCACACGCTACTTCCAAGCTAAACGCCATGCCTTAGAAAATGCGCTTGCAACAAAAAAGCTCCCCCCTGTATGCCGCGCCAAAGAACGCTGGGGGGATCGAAAATGTCTTGGTTATTGTGCGGTTGCAGCTACATGCCCTTATGCATTGCAATTGCGCAACAACAAACAAGCCGAAAAGGAGAGTGCCTGATATGTCATTATCCGCAAAACTGGTCTCCATTATGCAAGACTGCGCTTATATCCAAAAACAAGGAAGCAATGATTATCACCACTACCGTTATGCAACTGCTGCCGATGTCATGGAGAAAATCAATGCCGCCCTGGTAAAGCATCAGGTTGCATCGGTTGTGATGCCAGAACTATTAGAGCTGCGAGAAATTATAAATGCAAAGGGCAATAGCGAACGCCTAGCAACGGTCAAAACCACCGTATCTTTCGTAGACAGTGAAAGCGGTGAGTCTCTGCAGTTTATCGGCTTAGGCAGCGGTCAGGATACGGGAGACAAAGCCGTAATGAAAGCGCAAACGGCAAGTCTTAAGTATGCATATCTGATGACCTTAGCCATTGCAACCGGTGACGATCCTGAAGCAGACAGCGCTGTTGACGAACGTATGCAACACAAGAATGCTTCCAGCAGCTCCCCCGCGCCGCGCAGATCCGCCCCGGCTCCCGCAGAAAATGCAGCTTATATTTGCCAAGATTGCGGCGCGGCTATTACTCAAGGAATTCACAAGGTGTCTTTAAGCAAATTCCAGCGTCCTTTGTGCATGAATTGCCAAAAGAAATCCTTGCAAATTGCCTAACAGAAAGGATGATCGTACTATGGCTCATCAAGTAGAAACGATGTTTTATACCCGCGAGGCTCCCTGGCATGGACTCGGCGTGCATGTAAACGAGGCGCTTTCAGCCAAAGAAGCCTTGCTTGCTGCAGGTCTTGATTGGGAGGTAACACAGCGAGAAATTCAAACTAGTGATAATCTGCTAATTCCAGGTTACAAGGCCAATATTCGATCTTCCGACCAGGAAGTCTTAGGTGTTGTCTCCGACCGGTATCGTATTATTCAAAATCAGGAAGCCTTCGCCTTCACAGATCGGCTTTTAGGAGAAGGCGTTCGTTACGAAACGGCTGGAAGCCTGCAAAAAGGCCGCAGAGTTTGGCTGCTCGCCAGACTGCCGCAAAACTATCAGATTGCAGGTGATGCCGTCACTCCCTATTTGGTATTTTCCAACTGCCATGATGGAACAGGCGCAGTTAAAGTTGCTATGACTCCGGTCCGTGTGGTATGCCAAAACACGCTAAACTTGGCCCTAGCTCACGCACAGCGAAGCTGGTCTGCCACGCATACGGGAAATATTACAAGCAAACTAGATGACGCAAAAAAGACGTTGCTGCTGGCGGAGCACTATATGGAAAAACTTCAAAAAGAAGCAGCCTCATTGCAGCATCGTTCTCTTGCAGACAGCCAAGTTAAAGAATACATCCATCTGCTTTTGCCCGAACCCGAAAATGCTTCACCAATACAACAGCGCAACTTATCCGTCCTCCGCACAGATTTAGCTTCGCGCTATTTTGAAGCGCCCGATTTAACAGCGCAACCAAAAAGCGCCTGGCGCTTCCTCAATGCAGTCTCTGACTTTGCAACACACTCTGCACCACTACGAAAAACCAAGCACTACAAAGAGGCGGTCTTTGCCAAAACCATAGATGGCAATCCCTTGACTGACAAGGCGTATGAGTTGATCCAAGCCAGTTGATGGAGACACAAAGAAAGAAGGGTGCAAGCCCTTCTTTTTTATCAGTATATTGATTCCAAAACCAGACCCGTTTTTCCGTTCCACTTTGCACCTTAAAAGGGCGAGAACATAGGCAAAATAGTATGCTCCTGAAAATACAGTTAAAAACGGGAAGTTGTGCAAAAGCCGTTATCACTAACGTTTCGACTACGCCATTATATTCGTAAGCTATTCATAACAAAAAACGGCTTTAACTTATTTTTCACATCATCATAAGGATTTCTTTCTTGCTACTTTCCTTCTATGGTACTTCTTTTTGTTATGAAATTCATCATGACAGTTCTTCCCATCTAGCCCTTCACCATGAGAACAAAATTTAACATTTTGTTGGGTTCCAACACTAAAAATCTCCTTACAGTTAGAGCATATTTTATACTTCGATCTGTATTGAACAATGCTTAGATGCTGCAACATTATACATGAAAACAAGTCTTGGCACTGACATGACACTACAGGTGCTAGATTCTTTGATTTGGCCGAATATTTAGGACCCAATTCAAGTGCATCTGAAGGTTGCGCTTTCAAAATAATACGAATCCAATTACTTGCACGATATATCAATTCTCGAAGCGCTAAGTTTCGTACATATTGAAGGCGCATTTCATCCGTACAACCACTCTCCACGCCAACAATTTGATCAATATCTGGATTTACTTTCTCTTTCGACAACAGGCATTCATACGCAGCAATAATCTCATCAGCTCCTGCTGCCAGCTCTCTGCGACTTTCTTTAACATATAACCAGCTTCCCCAAAAAAGCTTATTCGCCTCTCGATACAACTCAAAAAAAGCTTGCAAACCTAAAAAGTATGGAACCTTCTTATATTCACTGCAAATCAAGTTATATAGGGCGTCAGAATATGCAAGGGACGAGTTTTGAGCCACTATTTCCCGATCAAATACATATTTCGGAAGTGTTTCTGTGAATAACAGGCCGTATTGCTTGGTCCACTTCAGGATTTCTTCTTTGTGGCTCTCGTTGTATTCTAACACGTTAATTTTGTTGACCGCCGCTAGTAAGTCGCCTTCTTTTTTTAAAGAATTTCTCTTACTAAGGATTGGCCCGTAAAGAAATTGACAAAACTCAGAAATTAACTTCATTGAAGAAAGATTCAGCGCCTTTTTTTCTCCGTTTGAATAATGAACTGGCTCACTCATAAATTCAGGAAGCTGCTGAGGCACTAAAAACATCTCATGGTCAGCGTAGTTCTTTACTTTTTGGAAATAATCCGTTTTTGCGTTAATGAAGAGGTCATCTGGAATCGCATGCAATTCTAGAACCTCTTTATACGACAAGCATAAATAGTCTCTGCTTCTATCAATACCAACATTGTCATAGTCAGCAATATCTCCGAACATATAAAAATCATATTTTTTTCTCAAATCAGCAACGCACCTCTATTATCTCTATATTTTGGCTTATATCTTCATTTTTCATGGCTACGGTTATTTACACAATTTTAGTAATTAGTTATTTGGGGCATAATACAAAAGCAGACCGGAGCTGCGACAAAACATGAAGGCTGGTCGATACGGGAGTCGCCCCTCCCCATGTTCTTTGACAACTTAAAATCAACTAACCAAGAAAGGAGACGCCACATGACACCATCGCCAATAGCCGTACTCTCAGAAAGAGAGCTTGCTGCTCAACTGGGAATGTCGTACTGGACTATTCGGGATCTGCGGTTACGCCAAGGCCTTCCACATTTTCAATGTGGACGAAAGGTCTTGTACCGACTGACCACCGTTCTGGAATGGATCAGTCAGCAAGAGCACGCTTCGACACAAAGATGTTCTGCTCCTGCCAACGCTTCACCAATCCGGCAAATCCAGTGAAACCCTTATCATGTTGGCAGTTCTGAGGAACACCGGGATGCCCCATTTGCCTTAGGGCTGCCAACATGACCACAAAAATAAAATTAAGGAGACGATCATTATGAGTAGTACAGCACCATTTTTCACAGCGTATTTTAAAGGGGTCACCAATTGCCATCTTTGCCTCTGGACCAAGCAGGACAAGCAAAGCTACAGCTTTTCATTGGAAGCAGATCCCTCTGACAGCATCACTGCAGCCGTGGAAAAAGCACTGGAATTAGAGCAAGAGGGAAAAGACGTATATTTCTGTGTCACGCCCTCCCGAGTGCCTCATCGTGGAAGTACACGCAGCAAAGAAGCTGACGCAACCGCACTAGTAGCGCTCTGGGCAGATATCGATCTAGCAGATGGCGTCCACAACTCCGGCAAGAAGTATCCCTCTTCAAAAGATGACGTAGACAAAGCGTTCCATGACTTGCCAAATCCCACCTTTATTATTCATAGCGGCGGCGGTTTCCATTACTACTGGCTCTTAGAGGTACCGATGGTGATTTCTAACGAAGACGAGTTGCGGCTCGCAAAAGAATTATCCTCTAAATGGCAGCAGGTACTACGCGCGGCACTCAAGTCCCATGGATATGATATGGACTCAACTGCTGATTTAGCGCGTCTCTTACGAGTACCAGGTACGAGGAACCACAAAGATGCCGCTAATCCAAAGCCAGTGGAAGTATTATATTCTTCCGACACACGCTATGCTTGCAGCACATTTGAAGAGTTGATTATCCAGATGGGCGTGCAGGCCAAAGCCGCCCCCAGTTTGCCCTCAGCTTCTAAAGCCGCATGCTTTGCTGCCATCCCTCTTCGTCGGTGCGCGTTTATTCAGCATTGTCAGCAGAATGCAGCGATCCTTAGCGAGCCAGACTGGCATGCAATGATTTCAAACCTAGCCCTTTGTGAAGATGGAAATGCCATTATTCATGAGCTAAGCCAGCTTTACCCTGGCTATAGCAAAGAAGAAACACACAAAAAAATCGATACCGCTCGGGCAGAGCAAAAGCCAATCACCTGCGAATATATCAAAGGTGAGCTGGGTTTCGGAGAATGCAAAAACTGCCCGGTAAAAGCCCCGATCGGATGGGCCTCTTCACAAGTAGGACAAGCAACTGATAGCGTCCTGTGTTTCATGGAGTTGGAGCAAGACGTGAGGACTGTAACTAACCACAGCATTCCCGATGAAGTAAAGAAATCATTGGCCTTGCTGCAGTTAAAAAACCTCGTTGGGTGCAACACTCTTCTTCAGCGACTTCGTGAGCAATTTCCTCAAATTGCGCTCCGCTCTTTTAGAGCCGAACTCAATGCGTACACAAGGGAACTAGAGGCTGCACTCGATGCTAAATGCAATGAAGAAGCTGTCATAGCACTAGAAGCTGCTGCGGGTTATAAAGTCGTAATCCCCAACGGGTACGCTTTTACAGATAAAGGAATTGAGCGTTGTTCTACCAAGGAGCGCAAGGTGATTTTGCCCCAGGTAGTCATCGTATCAAGAGTCTATAAGTCGCCTTTAGGCGACCGAGCTGAAGTCCTTTATAATCGGGGAGCAGGTTATGAGACGATGCTCGTTGCTCGTAAGACACTGGCAAATGCGAGCGAGTTGATTCAGCTCTCTGCACATGGCCTGCTGGTCGATTCTTCAACCGCGCTATCGGCAGTATCCTACTTCACCGCTTTTTTCTTAGCTAATGAAGGTCATTTCCCTGTCCTCAAAGGAACGCCTTCTTTAGGTTGGCAACCGGATGGATCGTTTCTTCCAGGATTAAGTTCCTCTCGGCTTCTTAAAGAGGATTCGGTTCGGGATGAAACCAGCTCATTAACGGGTAACGGAACTGTGGCGGCATGGAGCGATGCAATGCGTCCCCTACGGGCATTCATGGGAGCGCGGTTAGCTATGGCCGCATCCTTTGCAGCTCCATTAGTGCATTTATTGGGAGAAAGGACATTCTTAGTCCATCTCTGGGGACCTAGCCGTAGCGGTAAAACAGCTTCACAAATGGCAGCTTTATCCATGTGGCTAAAGCCAAGCACTAATATCGTGTCTTTTAATGCAACAGCTGTTGCCCTAGAAGTAAATCTTGGCTATCTAAAGAATTTGCCCTTCATGATCAATGAGCGCCAGCAAGCCGGTTCTAACCAACAGTTTTTAGACAAAATCGTCTATATGTTGGGAGAAGGACAAGGTCGAGCACGCGGCACGAAAAACGGCGGACTTCGCAGAGTGCATTCGTGGCAAACTACCATTATTACCTCCGGCGAGCATCCTTTGACTAGTGACTCCAGTGCTGAAGGCACGCGCACTCGAACCTTAGAAATATTTTCGGATAATTTCATCGGAGATGACGCCCTAGCCTCCTCTATGTATTCCATCACGGAAGAACAGTACGGTACCGCAGGCGTCTTTGCTCTGACCTATGTCTTAGATCATCTTGATGAAATCCGTCAAGAGTATGCTAGGCGCAAACAGGAAATTTCGCAACAGCATCCCGGACTTCTCGGTTCCTATTATGGCTATTCTGCGGTTTTAGCTACAGCAGATCGCCTTTTAGGAGAAGTTCTATATGGCGAATCAGCCGAGACAGCGGAAGAAAACGCCCAGGCACTCATAGAGCACATTGTTGCTTCTGTCAGTACACCTATACCAGAACACCAACGCGCCTATGAGTACTTGCAAGACTGGGTAGCCGCCAATGAACGCCGGTTTACAATAGACGGCAACCCTTCCGCTGGCTGGTACGAAGGAACCGATTTATATTTCTTACCCGCCAGCTTCAATGCCGTCTTGATGGAAGGAAATTTTCACCCTGCACGTATTCGCCGCGACTTTGCTCAGGAAGGTCTTATCCGCCGAGGGCAAAGCGAGCTTACCGTTACTAAGAAAAACCCGCATATTGATCATATTAGTAGGGTCCTTCATCTACCTAATTTTTTAACTATAACTGAGAACGAGTTTGAGAGCAGAATCCTCTCTGACACACTAGAGGCTCCTTTAATCCCAGAAGAAGCAGCGGCTGACGCTCTAATGAATTAATTTGCTGGGGCTGTGACAAAATGAGGAATCATTTTGTCCACAGCTCCTTTTTTGTGTCCATTTTGATTTTTTCACAAGATAAATCCGAAAAAAGAGTATACGCCCCCTTTCCCCATAAGAACTGCAATTTTTCAGCTTATGCGGCTTTTTTGATTCGCAATGTTTTATTGTAATATTTATATAGGTTGTAACCGATAGAAACCAGGAAAATCTCTAGACGAACCTGTTCCATGCCTTTTCGCACGATTCGTTTATACCAGCGGTTGTTTTTCAGGATGCCGAAGGTACCTTCAGATTGAATGGAGCGATTCATACGCAGCAGCGCTCCATGGATGCTCTCTAAGTTTTCCACGACTTCTTGATGCATGGATGTCAGTTCATGATTGAGCTGGATTGTCCGGTTTTTATCTGTTTTCTTACATTGAGCGGCATATAGACACTCTGTGCAATCTTCGCACTGGTAGATTTCTTCCTGCCGTCCGTATTGGTTGCCTTTTACATTCCGACGGTATTGAAAATGAAAGGCTTTTCCTGCAGGGCAGCGGAGAGTTCCTTCTTCGTCTATCTTGAAGTTTACGGCCCGGAACGGATTGTCTCGATACTTTTTGTCCGTCGTTTCCTTTTTGAACATGGTAAACTTCATATACTTTTTCATCCCATGCTGCTCGCAATAGATGTAGTTGTTGTAAGAGCCATAGCCTGCATCAGCGACAGGATATTGGGGATAAAATCCATAAGTTTCATGGAATTTCTCTAGCAAAGGAACGAAACAGTCCATGTCGGAACGGTACTGATTTACGTCGGCTACGGCAATATACTCATCGGCAATCCCAAACTGCACATTATAAGCCGGCAGCAGCTGGTCGTTGCCCATATAATCCGTCTTGATCCGCATGAAAGTCGCAGAATGGTCCGTCTTTGAATAACTGTTCCGAGCTGGACCACAAACAGCAATCTTTTCGACATACTCCCGGAGCTTTGCCGTATATTCTCGCAGCCGCTCATAGTGGCGTTGCTGCGGCGTCTTATGATGCCCTTTGCCATATACGAATGTGGAGTAGTCAATGTCCACAATTTTCGCATAGCGTTCCGTGATTTCATCCAAATAATCCGGAACATACTCTGTATTCGTTTCAATGCGGATACCAAAGCCAGCAAGTTCGTTGTTGATTTCATTGAGCAGCAGGGTAATCTTTTCAAAAAGTCTGTATCTGGATTTTTCGGTCGCTTTCTTCCAAACCCAGCTGTATTTATTGGCATTTGCCTCGAACTTTGAGCCATCGATATACAAATGACTCAGATCCACATGCTCCTCAGCAAAGATAGCTTTATTGATATCCTTGAATAGCTCCTCTATGGATGACTTCAATACATTTTCGATGAAATATCCAAAGGTTCGATAGGATGGCGTCTGATGCTCCATGAGATACATGAAACGAAGATTGACCTTGCAGCTATCTTCGAGCTCACGGAGTGAAATATATCCATTGGTCATAAATCCGAATAAGATTGTTTTCAGCATGCTGGTCGGGTTGTATCTGATGCGTCCGGTAACGTGTTCCGGAACATTCCGCAGGTACTTCTCCAAGTCAATTCCCTCCATGAATCTGTCGAAAACCAGCACAGGATCACAAATATCCAGAAAATCCGAAATGAATAGTGGCAAAAATGCCTGTTT
>MTLC01000735.1_pt3 | contig 10243 bp, 5 predicted proteins | sample 1982451 | NCBI WGS metagenome assembly MTLC01 (sample SAMN05710165, study PRJNA340218) | biofilm metagenome | isolation source: sample SPH anode biofilm adapted to +100 mV | place: USA | collected 2012-02-03 | reverse complement strand
CTATTGTTTTCCGAAAGATGAATCATGTGAACCGTCAGGGGAGTACCCACCCCGCTTTCTTGATCAGCACGTTTATGAGCGTCTGTACGTCGGTTGCCGTCGTCTTGCCGTCGGGGGTGACCGTGCCGGAGACGAGGTTCACGTCGCACAGGTTGTTGTAGGTGAAGCCGGGCTTCTTGATGACGATGTTGATGGCGTACTGCAGGTCCGCCGCGGAGACGGTCCCGCTTACGTTGCAGTCCCCGATCTTGCCTATGGCCTGGGTCCCCGAAGTCCCGCCGACCACTCCGTTCACCGCCACCTGGTTCGCCAGCGCGTCGGCGGCGTCCGCTGCCCCGGAAAGGGCGATGTCGGAGAGCGTGGAGCCGGACGGCGTGAAGGTGACGGTAGCCACGACCCCGTCGGGGAGCGCGGCGCTGGTCCCGGTCGCGGCGTCGTTCAGGCTCCCCCCCTTGGGATCGCTGCTGCTCTCCGTCATCCCGCCGGCGATGAGGAGCCGGTATTTGCCCGAGGAGACCACGTTGCCGTAAAGAGCCTTGCCGACCGAGCTCGCCGCGGTCCCGACCGTCCCGATCGGCGCGCTGTAGAGGGCGGGGTCGTAGGTGAGATCCAGCGACAGGATCGAGATGCTGGCGCCGTTGTTTGCCAGCATAACCGGCACGGTCACCGTGTTGTTCACCGTGTAGTACGGCTTGCCTACCGTGACGGTCGCCCCGAAGGCGAGGCCGGTGCAGGACAGCATGAGCAGCGTGAACAGCAAGGTCTTCAGTTTCATGTACTCTCCTTGTCGGGGCGTCCCCTTAGGGGAGGGTCCACCCCGCTTTCTTGATCAGCACGTTGATGAGGGTCTGTACGTCGGTCGCGCTCGTCTTGCCGTCCGGGGTAAGGACGCCGCCCACGAGGTTCACGTCGCAGAAGGTGCTGTAGTTGAAGCCGGCCTTCTTGATGGTGATGTTGATCGCGTACTGCAGGTCGGCCGCGGAAATCGCCCCGCCCGAGTTGTTGCAGTCCCCGATCCTGCGCTCCACGATGAGGTTTCTCACCACGGTGCTCGTCCCGGCGGTGGAGGTCGCCGTCACGGTGACCGGGTAGGAGCCGCGCGCCGCGAAGCTCACCTCCTGGCTGAAGCTCCCCGAGGTCACCTGCGGGGTGAAGGTCGAGCCCCCGGCGCTGATGGAGACGGTGGCCCCGGCGGAGACGGTCCCGGTGATCACCTGGGTGCTCTTGTCGATGATCACGTCCTGTACCGGTGCGGTGACGACGAGGTCGGGGAGCGTGGTAACGAGGGTGAGGGTACGCTTGCCGTGGTTCTTCTTGCCGGAGAGGTCTGCCACCACCTCGATGGTGTTCACCCCGGCGGCGAGGGTGACGTTCGCGAGCCAGTCGGTTCCGCTCACGATCGCCTGTACCGGCGCGCCGCCGTTGACCGAAAGGTACACGCTAGCGCCAGCAACAACTGTGCCCGACACCGTGGTGGCCGCCGTCGTGGTTACCTGGTTGTCGGCCGGCTGGGTGACCGCGAGGGCCGGTGCCGTGGCGTCGTAGGTGATGCTCCGCGTGAAGACGGTGGTCCCGTTCGCCGCGACCTCGACCGTGTTCGCCCCGGCGGCGAGCTTGACCGGGAAGCTGAAGCTCCCGTCTGCCGCAAGGTTAACCGACTGGCCGTTCACCGTTAGGGTGGTCGTGCCGGCTGCCGCGGAGCCCGCCACGTTGAGGACCTGGTTCGCGGTCACCGCCTGGTCGGAGAGGGTCGAGAGGGTGACAGCGGGGGCGACAGAGGTGACCGTCACGCTGCGTGCGACGGAGGCGGAGACGAGGCCGCTTGCCCCTTTGGCCCACGCATACAGGGTGATATCACCCACCCCGCTCACGGTGTAGCTCGTGGGCGCGGTCGCCTTCCAGCCGGAATCGGTGGCGAGCGGTGCGGTGGCGCTCTCGGTGATCATGTAGCCCGCAACCCCGTAGACCGGCTCGCTGGCGGTGAAGGTGATCCCGCTCACGGTAAGCGAAGACGAGGTGGGGGGGACGGTGAAGGCGGTGACGATCGGGACACCGGAACCAAGCACCGCGTCGACGCCGCTTAGCACGGTGGAGCCGACCGTGATGGGGTCCGCGGCAGCAAGGGTCGCCTTCTTGTTGTAGTACTGTTTCGCGTAGCTCGAGCCGGAGTCGAACAGGACCTTGTAGTTCCCGGTGCCGACCCCAGCTATCACGTAAGTCCCGTCCGCCGCGGTCTTGGCTCCGGAGAAGGTGTCGACGAGGAGGCCGGCCGTGGTGTAGAGGTAGACCCATACGCCTGGAACCGGTGCGCCCAGGGAGTTGGTGACGGTGCCGGTCACGTTGATCTTCTGGAGCACCGCATCGGCGGGGAGCGAGGAGATGGCGCCATCGGTGACGGCGATGGAATACTGGTAGTCCAGTGTGGCGTAGCCGCCGGTGCCGATCACCCGGAGTTTGTAGATACCGGGGGCGACAAGCGAGAAGTTGAAGGCGCCGCCTGCGGTCGTGGTCGCCGAGGGGTAGGAGGTTGCCTGACCGTTTGCGTCCAAAAGCTGCACGGTCACACCGGTCACCCCGGACGCGGAGCTGTTCACCACCTTGCCCTCGATGGCGCCCCACCCGGTGAGCACGGCGTTCACCCCGGTCTTCAGCGCACCGTAGGTGTTCGCGTAGCTGTCGTAGACGCCGGAGGCGTCGAGGCGGTTGCTGTACCAGACCACCCTCCCGTCCTTGGAGTAGCGGATCCGGTAGTTCGCGGTGTTCATGCCGCCCAGGTAGTAGCTGCCGTCGGCCCGGGTGACGGAGGAAGGAATACTGGTGTAGACCGAACCGGTGGTGAGGTAAACGGTCACCGTCGCACCGGCGATCGGGTTCCCGGCGAGGTCGGTCACCTTGCCGGAGATGTTGGCGTCGATCATGACGAGACCGTCACGGTTCTCCGCGCTGTTGCCGTCGGCGTCGAAGGTGGTCACGGACCAGGGGTAGGTGAACCCGCGGGTAAGCGCGGTGCCGTTATAGGTCGTGGTAAGCGTAGTCACCTTCGCGGAAAGCCACGCCGTGTCGGTCACGCCGCTTAAAGAGACCTGGTACCCATCCACGCCGCCAGCGGGGGGAGTGGCAGGGGCCTGCCAGTTGAAGGCGGGGGCCGCGGAGCCCGCGACACCCCAGTCCGGGGAACTGATGGTGGCGAAGGAGTCGAGCACCGTTCCGACCGTGAGGTTCAGCGTCTCGGGCGGCGTCGGGTTGTCGGGGTTGTCGAAGTAGGTGATGTCGACCGTGTAGGCCTCGCTGGGCGCGGGACGCGACGCCACCGGGAACGTCAGGCTGTAGGTGGTGGCGGGCCCCTCGACGAGGGCGGTCGAGGAAACCTGCGCGCCGGAGATGTACATCTGGGCGTACCCTCCCTGCGCGCTCGGCACCGTTACCGTAGCGGTGATGGAGTACCCCTCGGAGGTCCCCTGCTTCCAGTGGTTCGTGGTCAGCTTGCCGTTGGCCACCGTCGCGAGCGCCGCCTGCGGCGCCATAAGGAGCACGAGCGCGATGAACGCGCCGGCAAGTGCCGTGCCTGCGGCGGACACTACGTTAAATCGCTTGAAAATGTTGAACAGCATCCTGCCTCCTCTTTGTTCACCTCCCGGGCGGTTCCCCCACGGGCGGTTCGGCCTGTCTCCCAGAGAGCCGCATCCAGCGCGGCTCTCGCCCCGGCCCTGCCGGGGCAACAGATGCTGTAGCAATAAGCGCTCCCAAAGAGGGGCGATAGAAAAAATATCGAAAGCACGGCACTTTAGCGAGACAAAACGCGGGGTTGCCATGATGTGCCGGTTATCATTGGGGTACACTCCCCCGCCGTTCCGCCAATTGACGGAACGCCAACGCCTTTTGCCCGTTCCCGCAACCGCAAACGCTCCCCCATACCCTCGCCCGCCGGGAGAGGGTGGCCGAAGGCCGGGTGAGGGCGTTGCTCTCAAGGAAGATGGTTGCCCGCCGCAGAGCCCTCACCCCAGCCCTCTCCCGGCGGGCGAGGGGGAATGGAGTTACGGCCGTGCGGCGAAGGACAAAAGGGCGCCTAATAATACGCCAGCTGAAGCCCCTTTGTCCAGATGAAAAAATACTGAAAATCGCAAAAAAGCCCTCCCCCGGCGCAGCGAGGGAGGGCTTTGCTAACTACACGTTATTCATCCGTTATCCATCGTCCATCGCCGGTCGATTTAAGGCCTAATTCCGACCCAGGAGACGGCACGCGCCCGGTCCTCTTCGGTGAACATAGTCGTCGCCGGGAGGTTCTGCAGCGTCACCGCCACACTCGCGTTCAGCTTGCCGTCATCGGCCATGTCGATGGAATCGTAGGTAAGCCTTTTCGCGTAGTAGCTGTTGTGGGCGTACGCCCCCTTCTCCCCGTCCAGAAGCCGCAGGTTGAAGGCTGCCCCCATGAGGTCGCTGCCGCTGTAAACGGGCGGGCTCCCCGCCACGTAGAAGGCGCGCCAGTTGCGGTAGGCGGTGGCGTCACCCTGTGCCGCCTTCTCCGCCGTGGTGAAGAAGTAAGGGGAAAGGGCGCCGTTGTAGTTGATCCCCTTGTTCGCAAGGGCCGCGGCCAGCGCCTTCAGCGCCGAGGCGTAATCGCGCCTTTTCCCTTCGAGCTGCGCCGGGTCGTTTAGCGGGATCGGCTTCACGGTCTGGTCGTGGCAGCCGCTGCAGGTCGGGGTGAAGGCGGTGATGGCCGTTATGGTACCGGCGGCGTCCTTCTCCACCGGCGAGAAGGTGTGCTTCTTGTCGGCGGACATGTGGCAGAAGATGCACGCGCCCGGGTCGTCGCCCCCCAAAGCCCCGTGCACCGCGAAGGTGCCGCTGTAGCTCTTGCCGAAGAACTCGTACCCGTTCTTGCCGTAGAGAATCCCCGCTGCAGCCATGCCGTGCGGGTCGATCAGGGGGACGTTCCCCCAGAAGGTGCCCGAGCTGCCGTAGAGCTGCGCGAGAAGCCTCAGCGTGCTCCCCCCCGTCCGTCCGGCGTGACAGACGATGCAGTTGTTCGACTCGCCTGCGTCGTACGGCATGACCATCGGGTTCAGCACCTTCGTTCCGCTCGTGCTGTAGTTGTAGTAGGCGATTACCTGCGGCACGTCGCGCCTGCTGAAGGCCGGTACGTAGGTGTAGTTTTCCCAGTCCACGATGTCGTAGGAGAGGAAGGGGGTCGGGGTGTGGCAGGCCGAGCAGGCGATCATCTCGCGGGTGCGCTGCCCGCTTGGCTCATCGAACGGCGCGATGTCCTTGAAGCCGGTTTCCACGTACTTCACGTACCCGGTCGTCGTGTGGCACCGGACGCAGTCCGGGCCGACGGAGGTGGCAAGCGTGGCGGGGAGCGCGGTACCGAGCGTCTTGAAGTCGTACGAGACGTAGGCGGCAGAGGTGGCGCTCGCCTTGCCCGAGCGTCCCCACTGCCGGTTCGCGCTGTAGATGTTGAAGGTGCTCACCCCAGCCTCGTCGATGGTCCTGTGGCAGCTGTCGCAGGTGACGCGGGAGGTTACGTAGCGCGCCGTCGAGAAGGAGTTGAAGTGCGGCGGCGGCGCCGTGATCGTGTACGGGTTGTGCGTCAGGTGGCAGCGCCCGCAGATCCCAAGGCTCTCCCATGGGTGCGGCGAGCCGTGGCAGACGCTGCAGCGGTTGAAGGTGGAGGTCGCCGTGTGGTCGTAGTGGCAGCCGATGCAGCCGGTATTGACGTGCGGCGAAGCGGAGAAATCGGTCGCGATCTGCGGTGTCGCATTGCTGTGGCACGGCAGGCAGGAGCTGCCGGGCTGCACGAGGTAGGGATGCCCGAGGCTCCCGTCCGGGTTGTGACACCCGGAGCAGCTCACCGCGGCGCTTAGGTAATGCGTGGACTGCTGGTACCCGGCTGAGACGGCCGGGTCCCTGTTGGCGTGGCAGGAGAGACACTCCGCAGAGTCGTACCCAGCCTTCGTGAGCACGGTGATGACCGGCGTGGTCGCCGTCGAGGTCGCGCCGCGCACCGTAGTGACCGTCACACGCACCACGTAGTCTCCCGGACGCGAGGCGGAAAAGCTCGTGGTGGCGGAAGGTCCCGGACCGGCGGGGCTTAGCGTTACCGCGGCGGGATCACCCGACACGACGTCGAAGCGGTAGGTAAGGGGCGGATCGTTGCTCGTCGTGCCAGAAGCGTCGAGGGTGATCGGGGTGTCGACCGCGGTACGGGTCGATGCCGTCGACAGGCGCGCCGTCACAACCGGGATGCTCACGAAGCTTGCCTGGGCGCTCACGTTGCTTGTGCCGACCGTGTAGTCGTAGGAGACGGCCGAGGGTGAACTGCCGTTCCAGACCTGGCTCCCTGCGACCGAGAGGGCCGTGACACTGTTACCCGAGTTCGGTGTCGCGGTGACGCGCACCACGTTACCCGTGCGCAGTCCGGTGAGCGTCGTGGTCGTGATCGAGCCCAGGGTGGGCGAGATTCTCTGCAGCGACAGCACGCCCCCCGCGGTCTGGCTCGCCGTCATCGAGTACGTGGCGGATGTGAAGTAGGCGACCAGGGTGCGCGAGGTCTTACCCTCCTGCGGCACCGCAAGGTTCCCCCCCGCGGCGGGGATGGCAAGCTGAACGCCGTCCAGGGTGACCATGGAGACGGTGTAGCCGTCCGCCGGAGTCACCGCGACAGTGGTGTCGCCGGCCGGGATGGTGAGATAGCCTGTCCCGGTGGTGACGACCTTGTACGGAGAACCGCCGGCGATGCTCCCGGACGGACTTCCGATCCGCGCGGTCAGCGTCCATCCCAGGGCAAGCGACGGGAGACAGGTGAGGATGACGAGCAACAGCAGCGCCTTCTTGATCATGCGAACCTCCTTGAACAACACATTTGCAGCGAAAACGGTGAGGTTGATACAGGTTAATTAGGCAAGAAGGGGCCGTGGGCTCATGAGATTTTAGTGTTTGTAAGAAAAAATGCAACAGTTGTAAAGATTTTTTTGTAGGAGGATAAGAAAAAAGTTGGCCTCCCAACATGAGACAGCTGTCACGCAGCGGTGTTGGGACGGGGGAGGAAGGGGATCAGCGAAGGGGGCGGCGCGTAGCCAGGCGCCGCGGAACGAAAAAAAGCCGGCGTGAGCCGGCTTTTTCTAGGCGATGCTGTTTTTGATGTGACTTCTGCCTTTCTTTACTGTGTAGTGACGCGGTACTCGATGATGCCGCCGTCGATGGCGATGAGGGTGGTCGCCACGCTGCCGGTGCCGGGCAAAGCGAAATCCTGCAGGTAAATCTTCTGCCCGTCGGTGAGCACCACGGTCTGCGGATCAACCATGAAGTCCCCGTCCGCCCCGTTCAGCGAAAACGACCCGAAGCCATCGACGACCTGGATGGTGTGGTTGCCGGTAACCAGGTGCAGGGTCACCTCCGTGGTAACCGCGGTATCGGCCACTCCGGTCGCGTCCACGGTCTGGTCCGCCACATCGGTGATGGAGCTGATGAAGCTCGCGCTGGTTCCGCCTATGGTGACCGTTGTGGTCGCCGTCGTGGTCGCCCCGTCGGCGGCAGTCTGCTGTACCTGCACCGTATGGGTTCCCGCACCGATGCTGCCGGCCGAGCTCGTGAAGGCACTGCCGTCCACCGAGTATTCCCCGCCGGTCACGCTGATCTGCGCCGTGCCGCTCACGTTGACCGTCGCGGCGTTGGAGGTCTGGGTCGAACCTGGAGTCACGTTGAAGACGGCGGCGGGCGTGAAGGAGAAGGCGTCGGCGCCCCCTGCCGTGGTGCTGGAGAAGGTGGCGCGCTTGTCGCCGACGGTGAGGGTGGTGGTCACCGTGGTCCCGGCCGTGCTCGCCGCGGTATGCCGCACCGCAACCGTGTCGCCGTTAACCACGGTCCCGGCGGTCGAGGTGAAGGTCCCGCCGTTCACCGAGTACTCCCCGCCGCTTACGCTGATGTTGGCGTTCGAGGTATCCATGCTGAGCGTAACCGCGTTGGAGGTCTGGGTCGAGCCTGTGGCAACCCCGTCCACGGAGCTCGGGGTGAAGGAGAATTGTTGCACCTGGGGAGGAGGCGGCAACCACTCGACGCCGCAGCCGCCGAGAACGAGCCCAAATAGTACCGCCAACAGATAAAGTGCGCGCATCATGCTTCCGCCTTTCCAAAAGGTGTGTGGTGATAGAAAAGGGGGCCATTATAGCCACGGCCCCCCTTCCATGTCAAACGATAGGCGCAGCCCCGGTCAGTTTCAAGGCTGCAATGTGATCCGGCGCACCGTGTGGCTCGCGAAGTCCGTGACGAAGAGCTGGTTGCCGGAAAGCGCCACGCCGCGCGGGGTGCGGAAACGGGGCACGGTGCCGGAGCCGTCCGTGGTCCCGGCCGCGCCCGCCTTCCCGGCCAGGGTCGCGACGGAGGCGGTGGCGATCTTCACCTGCCTTATCGTGCTGTTGCTCGTGTCGCAGACGTAGAGGTTGGTCCCGTCGCTCAGGATCCCGTCCGGGTAGTAGAACCCGGCGTCGCTCCCGACGCCGTCCCCGCTCCCTGAGTACCCTGCCCTCCCCGCGAAGGTGGTCACCTGCATGGTATCGATCACGATCTTCCGGATGGTGTGGTTGCAGGTGTCGGTGACGTAGAGGTTCGGACCGTCGCAGGTGATGCCGTAGGGGTAGAAGAACGACGCCCCCGGTCCGACGCCGTCGTTGGTTCCCTTGTTCTTCGTGCCGGCCAGGGTGGTGACCGCCGCGTCGGAGATGCGGATCTTTCTGATGACGTTGTTGTAGGTGTCCGCGACGTAGAGGTACGTCCCGTCCGAGGCGATGCCGCGCGGCGCATAGAAGCGGGCGTCGGTGCCCGTGCCGTCGAGGAAGCCCCTAGCCCCCATGGTGCCGGCGAAGGTGGTGACCGAACCGGAGACCGGGTCGAGCCTGCGGATCGCGTTGTTGCCGCTGTCGGCCACGTAGAGGTAGACGCCGTCGGTCGTGATGCAGCGCGGGGTGTTGAAGCGGGCGGAGGTCCCGATGCCGTCAGCCGCCCCGATGTTCCCGGCAGTCCCGGCCACGGTGCTCACCTGGGTCGAGGCGATGTCGATGCGTCGGATGGTGTGGTTGCCGCTGTCCGCGATGTAGAGGTAACCGCCCAGACGGACCATGCCGTAGGGCTGGTAGAAGGTCGCCCACCCGCCGAGGCCGTCCGCGGAACCAGACCGCGAGGGGGTCCCCGCGAGGGTGATCACGGTGCTCGAAAGCGAGATGCTGGTGCTCGTGGTGGTCGCCGAGACCGGAGGCGACAGCGCCGACTCTGTCGAGACCGAGACGCTGTAATAATAGGTGGTCGCCGGGGAGAGTCTGGTGTCGGTGAAGCTCCCCCCCTCCCCCGCCGCGGCGGTGGTGGTCCCGATCAGGGTGCCGTTTCGGTAGACCGAGTAGGTGAGCACGGCGCCGGGGACGGTGTAGTTCGAGGCCTCCCAGGTGAGGGAGACGGAATCGACGGTGGTCTGGGTGACGGTGACGCGGGTCGGCGGATCGAGCGGCCCCGCGGGGAGCGTCGTGGCGAGGACCGTGTCGGTGGACGCGGTTTCCTTGCCGAAGGTGGAGGAGGCTGCGATCGAGTAGACGTAGGTGGTGGAGGGGTTCAGGTTGTTGTCGCTGTAGACGGTGGGAGCGGCGCTGGCCGGACCGGCCTTGATGGTGGTGCCGACCTCGGTGCCGTCGCGGTAGATCTTGTAGGCGTAGACGTCGCCCGCCGCGGCGCTCCAGGTGAGGACGACCGAGGTGGAGGTGGTTTTCGCCACCGCGAGCTCGGTCGGCGGACCCGCCGTCTCGTTACCGGTCACCGAGGGGGCCGATATGGAGCCGCAGGAGACGAGAAAGGACATCAACAACAACGAAAGAACGAACTTGACCAAAACAGGGCCCTCCATCTCCGGCATCCCGCTCCAGCGAGCAGGCGGAGTAAAAAACATAGCAAGCGCCTGGCCCGTTCGCACCCCGAAGGTCGCCCGCGGGCCAAGGCAAAGCATTCATATACTAAAGATATCCAACAAATACAACCTTTTAAAACAGGCGTCTTCGCGTGCTGCTCGAAAGTTGGTCGATTATGCCCGCTGCAATCGGGGTGTCTGCATTCCTTGCCCCCCGCGGTCTTCTCCAAATGTAAACCGGACCGCTACAGAATTTGCCTTTTAATGGCGAGCGAATTTGTAGTAGAATCTGCCGCATCGTGGGCAGCTCGCTGCCTCAACTTCACTGTAATTGCAAAGGAGCTGGTTGTATGAAAAGAA
>MTLC01001083.1_pt1 | contig 10250 bp, 10 predicted proteins | sample 1982451 | NCBI WGS metagenome assembly MTLC01 (sample SAMN05710165, study PRJNA340218) | biofilm metagenome | isolation source: sample SPH anode biofilm adapted to +100 mV | place: USA | collected 2012-02-03 | reverse complement strand
ACTTCCCTCCTAAGGAAGGGGTCGGACGTTCGAATCGTCTCGGGGACGCCACTTAAATAAGTAGCTGTAATAGCAGCAGAAAAACAGAGCCTCTTAGCTTTAGGTATACAACTAGGTATACTGGGAGCGAGAGGCTTTGTCATATCCAACACACCTCATACGGGTCGGTAGTCGCTTTTACTACAAGATAAAGGTGCCTGCCGACCTGTCCCATCTCTTCCCAACCCAATTCATCAAGAAGTCTTTGCAGACCAGCGAGCTACATGCTGCCAAGACCATGCTTCGATATCACGAGTTCAAGACCCACAATGCTTTTGCCTTACTGCGGACAGGTACGTTAGCACCAGACCATGTGCAACAGGTGGTGCATAGTTTACTGCCTGTACAGAAGAAGCGGAGAGTGAAGGCAGGGAACCGGCTATCTGATGTGATAAAGACATATACGGCAGAGAAGAAGGCTGGGTGGACTGAAAAGACGACATTGGAAGTGGAAGGGGTCTTTAGGCTGCTGGTTGACATCATGGGCAACGTGGATGTGTCCATCATTACGAGACCCATGCTGATAGACCTGAGATCCTCCCTGCTGAGGGTGCCACCATACTTTTACCACAAGTACCGTGGACAATCAGTTAAGGAGGTTATTGCAGCGAATACAGGTGAAGGTATGAGTCCCAAGACGGTCAACAAGCATGTAGCCAGGATCGGTAGTCTGTTGAAGTATTGCCATGAGCAGGAGGTGATACCAAGGAACCCTGCTACTGGTTTGCAGCTATCGTTGAAGCAGAGAGCAGACGAGGAAAGAAGCGCCTATACCCTTACCGATATTAAGAACATCATTGCTCATCTACCTGTGGAGCCTGAGACACCAGAACGATATTGGATACCACTAATAGGCTTGTATTCTGGCTTACGGCTCAACGAGATATGCCAGCTCCATGTTGAAGATGTGGTTAAGGTCGAGGACTACTGGTGCTTCGATATCAATGATAGTGGGAACAAACGGCTCAAGAATGCTACCAGTGCAAGGGTTATTCCTGTGCACCCTAAGCTAATGGAAATAGGGTTCATGCGGTACTATGAAGCCTGTAAGGAAGCCAAGCAGCCAAGATTGTGGATGAACCTGGAGCTGATACGGCTGCATGGGTACACGAATGGTATTGGTAAGTGGTATGCACGGTTCAACCGGGAGTATGTGACGGAGGACCCAAAGCGTGTATTTCATAGCATGAGGCATACCGTAGCCGATATGCTCAAGCAAAAGGGAATCTCCGAAGCCGCTATTGCAGAGATATTGGGTCATGCACACGCGACCATTACCAGTGGCAGGTACGGTAAGCGGTATCAGCCAAAAGTGCTCTTGGATGCCTTGATGCAGTTAGACTATGAAGTAGATATCACTGAGTGGAAAATGTAGGGCCAGAGAGCCATCATGCTCCTGGTAGCTGGTGGTGTTATGGTTTTCTGATCCTAACGACGCTAGTGATAGACAAGCTGCTGGCGTTGCTCTCCTGCTGTTGCCGGTGTCGGTGTTGTGGTGGTAGTTGTTCCAGTATCGGTAGCGGTGAAGGTGGTAATTCGCAGCTATCGTGCCAATAATGTTAGTCAGTGGACTGTGGCTGACGCCTTCGCTCCGCTCAGTTGTCTCCTCGCCTTTCAATGCAACGATAAGGCAGTTGCATTTCAAGGCCGAGGGTCTTATAGTTGCTCCTGATCCTAGCGGTCGGTAGGTGTCTCTCCTCTCAAGAAACCCTCATGTATAGCCGATGTGTAATACATGGGGAACTCCAAAAAACTCGCCTTTTCCCGTCAGTATTCCCGTCATGTCTGGCTAAGTTACTGAAATATAACCTAATGTATCGGATGTGTAATCCGGTACGTGATAATAAGAGTGTATCTTCTTGATGAGGTATTGTATATGGAGCCATTAGACATTAAAGAAACCTTGTCGTATTGCGACTACTGGCTGTCTAAAAGCGTATGGAGACTTGATGAGGCTATAGGGATTCTTGTGAGGCATCATGTATTCAACAGGAAGTGGATGGAAAGTGATGATATTGATACTGTAGCATCAAATCATCATAGGTACATCTACAGCCTTATTAATAACCATCTACCAGGAAACATGGTAGCTACTGAGATACCAGACTTTGATGGAGTACAGACTATATACGACAAGAGAACAACGATAACTCCTTATAACTTCATTAGTTGGTGCTACCTTATGAAGCTGGATCTTCCGCGAGAGCTTTTAGAGTATATCGGTGAGCTTAAGAAGGTAAGGTTAACATGGGACTTTGTAACCAAGATGATGTGTCAGGCAGTTGCTAAGACTGTGTGGGACATGAACCCTGATAAAACGATAGAAAATATGATTGAGCATTCTGCTATACAGAAGCACGCTGCCGGCAAGGTTACTCCCCACAGTACCTTGCGAAAGTGGCTAAGCGAAGTCGATAGAAGACCTTCAGAGGTCAAGCCGGGACCAAACAAGGCAAAGGTAGAAGATTTTTAGCAAATGGGATGCCCGACAATAGGCGTTTTGGCTCAAGACCAGGAATGCTATTCATAATTTTAGACTGTGGCTAATGTACCCTCCATCACACACGATGCTGCGATTCAGCATCGAATACGAAGGAGGTTGTCATGAGTGAAGGGATGGTGTCAATAAGCGCAGAGAGGTTGAAGAAGTTGGAAGAACGGGAGCGGAAGGATAAGTTAGCCGCACGTATGTCAGCGGTTAAGCTCCAGCTCTATGCTAAGAAGGCTAAGGAGCAGAATATTATCGTTACAAAGGAAGAGATCCTGAATCACATGGCCGCTGAGGATGCCAAGAAAGCATCTGGCGGTACCCAGGCATAGCAGCAGACGACAAGTGAATAGTAGCACTCAGGGGGAGGCGTAATGCCTCCCTCATCGTTTCCGAGACTATGCTGCTTGGCGTAGTATCGCTAGCCGTGGAAGTGTTGGGAATGACATGATAAATATGGTTTTCTTTGGTTTTCTTGTTGTCTGCTGACAGTACAAAACCTATCGACCCACTTGCACCAGCTACATGTCTTAAGTATCTGTAAAAACTACATTCGATAACCTAGATGCCGACCTAATAAGATAACGTCTGTGCAATACGGGGAGGTCCTGTGGTGCTGCTTTCGTTACGGTTGGTGTAGTATGTACCAAAGTGCAAGAGGTGCATGGTGTACGAGATACATTCTGACTTTAGGAACTCCAGGAAGATCAACTACAACAGGTGGAGCAACTACAAAGAGGTTGACTTGCTTGTGAATGAGTTGCTTTGTGGCATCGGTAAGAGAGAGAGGACAATATATTTCAATAACATGAAAGTTATCGTGCTTGACCTGTACCAATCTGCGCATACTGATAAAGCTCAGTATATTGGATACCATAGGAATAGCAGGCATTATGACAATATCAGACGACAGTTCAGGGATAAAAACAACAGATACATTCCGAATCCTCATATCAGTTATGATGCCTTCGTAGGTTAGAGCAAACGATTACATTGTTAACAGTCCAGGTGGTCAGTTCTACAATGAAGATCTCGGCGAATATGGGTTCCTGTCAAGGATGAGAGCTTCTGAGAAGTTGTATGAACTATGGCGTAAGTATGAAATCACTCCTGATATGATTGGGAAGTTTGTAGAGGATGAAGTTATAAGGCAGAAGGATTTCCCTGTAGAAAAGAAAGTTACGAAACGAGATGGTAAAACTAAAACCATCAAAGTTAAGAATGATTATAACTATCCTAATAACAATATTACTAACAGGATGAGAAGGGTTGTTGTCGCGTATAACAAGATGCTTGATCGAACTCATATTGATTGTGATGCTGCTTGTATTGATGGTGAAGATAGGATAGCTCTTATAGAGAAGCTGAAAAGGTATAACAAGAGTCAGACTAAAGAGATACGGATTAAGTTGCTCAATAAGAACGTATACCGAGTGTTCAACAATAGAAGTTGGGAGCAAGGTGGAAGGTTCTATGGTGCATGGTGGATCGGGTGTTCTAGTATACTGAGGAAGTACATCACGCTGAATGGTGAGCCTACCTGTGAACTCGACTACTCGGGCATACACATACATCTGTTGTATGCCCAAAAGGGTATCAACTATGCTGCAATGAGGCCGGATGCTTACACCCTCGATGATGGACTGCCAGACCGAGACTTGAACAAGTTGATATTGCTGACAGCTATTAACGCAGAGAATGAGAATGACGCATGTAGTTCGGTGTTCAATCAACTGAGATTGGAGTCTGGCATGCTACAGCACTATAACATTACATCATATGACCCTATTAGACTTAAACTCAACCTCCTCAAAGAGAAGCACAGTCCTATTGCAGATAAGATAGCCTCTGGAGAAGGTATCAAGCTGCAGTATTTTGATAGTTGCGTGATTGAGAAACTTATCATATTTGCTACAGAGCATAACATACCTGTACTTACAATACATGATAGCGTTGTTTGTGCTGTTAGACATGCCGACATCATCAAAGACAGAATGTGGCATCATTTTACTGTCATCATTCAAGACAAGCTTGGTTTCTCTATTACATACATGAACAGTAATCCATTTACTAGGCATATAGTCAGAATGTTAGCTGACCAGGATACGCGGTACAGGCCGCAGCCACTAACCGAGGAGGATACAGATGTTGAAGGTATCACCGTAGGTAAAGACACACTGGATAGATGGTTGCAACCAGATGATATCGTTAAAATCAAGACAGACCGAAGAGCTAACGGGTGTAAGAGGAACTGTAATCATTGCAGAAGGGTAGATAGCTTCCTGCATGGTAGGAGAAGTTATCTCGGTCCCGTAGTGGTAAGACTGGTAGGCGGTGCTAATGAAGAGGAATTGGAGATAAGAGACTGAGCATACTGAGCATACTGAGCAGCAATGGCTTGGGGCCAATTGCAGGTAGCTGTGTAAGCCAAACCGGGAAGGTTACTAACGGTGATGGCGGTAACTGTACTAACTGGTAAGCCGGAACGGCTGCGCTTCCTATATAACTAATGGCAACTCGCAGTAACTATTCAAAATCACTACATTTCCTTGGAAATAAGGTCTGGAACCAGACGACATAGGTGCAGCATAAAGAATGCATTTAGCCTGTCGTCATCCGAAGATAGGTGCATATCGAGCAGATGGGACCCATTGTAGACTATTTCCCACCCCGCCTTGTTTATTGCGGAAGCATGAGACGGGTGTTGATTTACTCGGCTCGGTGTGATATGGGTTCGAGTTTAAAGTAGGGGTAAAGTGGGACCTTGTAGCTACAGCGGTACGGGGAATGGCAGCGTTGAGGTGGTAGCACTACCGTAGGAGTAAGATGTGATGAAGCAGCTAAAGAGGCAAGGTGTAGCAGTAGATGATGTGGACATGGACGGCGACATGTATACAGAAAAAGGAATCGTGTACACCAAGGAGTGCATCGCCTCCTTCATCCTTGACCTCGTTGGCTACAAGACGGATTGTGACCTTCTTAACTACAAGCTACTCGAACCCTCTTTCGGGATGGGGGACTTTCTATTACCCGCTATAAACCGACTCCTAGCTCGTGCGCAGAACGATTCAGTGGTGGATGTGAATCAGTTATCGGGCTGCATTCGTGCCTATGAGCTAAACCTCAAGAGTTTTAGGAACGTAGCTTCTAAAGTTACCTCTATCCTAAAGGAACATGGTTTTTCTCCATACGATGTGCAGCACCTAGTGTCTTGCTGGCTTCATCAGGGAGACTTCTTGCAGTCTGATCTGAAACCAGAGTTCACCCATGTGGTTGGGAATCCTCCGTATATACGACAGGAGCTTATTCCAGATAGGCTGATGGATCTATATAGAAAGCGTTACAAGACGATATATGATAGGGCTGATATATACATACCTTTCTATGAACATGCTCTGTCTGCACTTCTGTATGGTGGGACGTTAGGGTACATTTGCTCTGATAGGTGGACTAAGAATAGGTATGGAAGTAAACTGAGAGACTTTGTTTCACGATCATTTCACCTTAAGTATTTTATTGACATGTATAACATTGACGCATTCCACTCAGAGGTTGGTGCGTATACTGCTATCACGGTTATACGTCGATTCACGGGAGATAACACTACGCAAGTAGTGCATAGTTCCGACATAGACCTCGACCATTTAAACGAACTTTCAACAATACTTCATGCTAAGTCTCATCATCCGTCTATTCATCTAATGGAGTCAGTTGCAAAAGGTGACTCTCCGTGGTTGTTGCAGTGCGATAAAACTAACACTTTACTCAAAAGAATAGAGTCGAGCTTCCCAAAGCTTGAAGATGTAGGGTGTAAAGTTGGTATTGGTGTAGCTACTGGTAACAACAAAGTCTTTTTTGTAAAGTTAGACGCAGTTGAGATTGAGCGTGATAGGTTGCTGCCAGTCATCAAGGCAGAGGATATTGCTACTGGGAAGCTACAATGGCCTCATACCTATGTAGTTAATCCTTTTAAGGATGATGCTAGTGGTCTAGTAGATCTTGGCTGTTATCCTCTGTTGAAGCAGTATTTCATGCGGTATAAAGAAGAACTCAGTTCTAGGCATGTTAGCCAGAAGAATCATAATGCGTGGTACCGGACCATTGATAAAATCGATGCTCGAAAGCTGAACGTTCCAAAGTTACTGATACCTGACATCAAAAATGATCCTGTTATCGTATATGATGCTGGTGAGTACTATCCGAATAACTCTTTATATTACATCACTTCTACCGATTGGAATCTCTTTGCTCTAAGAGCAGTCCTGTTGTCTGGTATTGCAAAACTGTTTTTGCAAAGCTACTCCACTAAGATAGGTGGTGGGTATATTCGTTATCAGGCTCAGTATCTACGGAGAATATGTATCCCTAAATGGTCTGATGTTCCGGCTAAGGTTCAAGCGAGATTAATAGAGGCAGGGCGTGGAGACCTTTCTGACGCAACTTCAATTGTTTACAAGCTTTACGATCTAACTCCAGATGAAATCAAGCTTATTGAAAGCATGGAGGTTTAATGGCAATAGAGATTGGGTGGCTTCGAGAAGATGTTAAGGCAGCTGTAAAGGACTTTTGGCGTGTCAGGGCTGGTGGTGATGGTGTCTTGAGCGGAAAGACACTAGATGAGTTTGTAAACATCATTCGTTGTGTCGTGAACGAGTACGGGTTACCGAGTGCTAGTATTTGCAATGGTAGATGCAACGCAGAAGTCCCTGGGTTCTTCCGACCACACAAGTCATGGGACACCCTTGTTATAGATGATAGTAACCTAGTTGCTGCACTTGAACTTAAATCACAGGTTGGTTCTATAGGTAACAACTTTAATAACCGCACAGAGGAAGTCTTAGGTAGTAGTCTTGACCTTAAAACAGCTATTGAAGAAGATGCCTTTGGTAACAATCCCAATATATTCACTGGATACATTATCGTTGTTGAGGATAGTGCCGAGTCAAGAGCTAAACCTTACATTGGAATGAAGCATTTTCCTGTAATGACAGGGTTTCTGGATGATGAAACTCAACGAGATGTCACATATAAACCATTAGCAAATGGTAGTTACCCACGAGCAACAGGGATCAGTTATATCAATAGATACGATGTCATGTGCAAGCGGCTGATGTTAAAGGGATATTATACCGCTGCTGCTGTTATAACCGCTTCTAAGGAAGATGCTAGCACTGGTGAGTATGGGCATGTAACAGTTGATACTAGCATCGAAGCCTTTATGATAAAGCTAGCAAACCATTGTCAAAACGTTGCAGCTCTTAAGAAGTTGACGATGGAAGGACCGAGGTGACAGAGCGCCAGATGAAGTAGGAACCTAAGAGACTGCTGCTATCGGTTCATTAACCTGCCATATCCTATAAGTACATTTGAAATAGTACCCTCAAGGGGTGTGCCATCATAAGTTGATGGTATGCCCCTTTTTTCTTTCCGCAAGCAGTCGGACTGCACCCCTAACGAGGTGGCAACCTAACACGGAAAGGAGAGAGCTATGAACGTGTACGATGTAGTGAACCAGAGGATCATGGAGCTGTTGGAGAGGGGAACGATACCTTGGAGGAAGACATGGAACGGTGGTAGCAGTATGCCTATGAACCTCATCAGCAAGAAGGAGTACAGAGGTGTCAATGTGTTCCTGTTGGGATGCCAGGAGTTCGGTAGCCAATGGTGGTTAACGTTCAAGCAGGTTCAGGACAGAGGAGGGTATGTCAAGAAGGGTAGCAAGAGCACCCCTGTTGTCTTCTGGAAGTGGATAGACCGGAAGGATGGAGATGAGCCAGTGGGCGAAGGTGAGCAGGGTGATGGTGGTAAGGTCCCGCTGCTAAGGTTCTATAACGTATTCAACCTGGAGCAGACAGAAGGCATTGAAGCACCAAAGACCGAGGAGGTAAGTAACACCTTCACTCCCATCGAGCGAGCAGAGCAGATAGTAGCAGGGATGCCGTACAGACCGGAGATAAACCATGGTGGCAACGTGGCGGCTTACTCACCCGTTCTTGATTACGTGAAGATGCCTACACCTGAAGCTTTCCTATCATCCGAAGAATATTACTCCACTCTGTTCCACGAGCTAACCCACAGCACCGGCCATGCCAGTAGGGTAGGAAGAAAGGGCATCCTAGAGCCATCGTACTTCGGTAGTCACGAGTACAGCAAGGAAGAGCTTGTTGCCGAGATGGGAGCCGCGTTCTTATGTGGTCATGCTGGCATCGAGCAGAGGGTGTTGGATAACTCGGCAGCGTATATACAGGGATGGTTGAAGAGTCTACGTAACGACCGCACCTTCCTGATCCACGCAGCAGCCCAGGCACAGAAAGCCAGCGATTACATCCTCAACGTATCCCACCAGGAAGACCTAACCGACTAACATCACCATAGATAGCAGAGACGAAAAGGGCGACTATCCAAGGAATCGCCCTTTCGTCGTTTAAGGAGGTTGTCATGCTACCAGTCATGCAAGACATCACACCAGTAATCAAAGTCAGCTACCGAAACCGACACCACGAGGCAGGCATAACCTACATCATCGGCTACATGGGGAACAGGTATCAACTCTCTTTCAGTCCAAGTGATACGGTCCACGCTTTCCACTACGGTATCGGGACCTACGTACTCAACATCAACGAGAGCAAGGGATACATCGGGTTCAACAGCTACATGGGGAAAGAGTATCACGCCATCAACAGCGTGTACTTGCATGGTAGCCAGGAGATCCAAGAGAAGTTGGGAGCCCGTTGGAAGAGCATGGAGCCAACGATGATAGCAGCAGTGTTGTTCGACTGTCTGTACTGATGGAGGTGAGATTATGCGATGTGAATACTGTAACAAGATACTCAGGCAGCAGGAGACCGCCCATGCAGTGAGGTTCGGAACAGTGGACCTTGTTCGGGAAGTCTTCATAGCTGCTAAGGAGAGTGCGCCGAGCATCATATGTCAGTCATGCGGAGAGATGCTGTTGAAGATGCTCTATATCAGGTTAGGTAAGGGGTAGGTGTCAATAGATGTAAAGTCCCGTTGTAGGGCAAATATGGAAGCCAGATGAGCAAACTAAACAACGAGAGAGGAGCCTTATAAGCTCCTCTTCGTTTATCAAGGAGGCAACAAAATGTCAGTATACAAGAGAGGTAAGGTGTTCTACATGGATTTCGTCACCAACGGTGAGAGAACATTCAAGACAACAGGGAGATACACAAAGAAGGAAGCAAAGCAGGTTGAGGCTAAGGAGCGCGCTAAAGTGCTATCAGGAGCTACAAAGGAGCATAAGACAGCTAAAGTGCTGTTATCGGATGCTATTGAGCAAGTATATTTGACCAAATGGAAGAGCAATAAGGATAGTCTCGGCTCATACAAGAGAGCAAAGAAGCTCTTGGAGCTGATGGGAAACGTGGCCCTGTCATCGGTAGGAGAGGATACGGTATCAGACCTGATACGAAAGCTTGAGACCAGAGGGGTATCGGTTGCCACCGTCAACCGCTACCTTGCAACATTAAAGACCATCATGAAGCACTACAGGCTCCAGGTGGACTACATCAAGCTCAAGAAGGAACGTAACGGAAGGATACGGGTGCTAACCAAGGATGAAGAGTGTAGGGCTGTCGAGTTGCTACGGGGAGCAGAGCAACACGGTAAGCGAGCATATTACACGGAGGCTGCTGGTATGGTCGAGGTGTTGGTGGATACGGGTATGAGGCTATCCGAGCTACTGAATCTAAAGTATGAGGATGTG
>MTLC01003327.1_pt1 | contig 10259 bp, 5 predicted proteins | sample 1982451 | NCBI WGS metagenome assembly MTLC01 (sample SAMN05710165, study PRJNA340218) | biofilm metagenome | isolation source: sample SPH anode biofilm adapted to +100 mV | place: USA | collected 2012-02-03 | reverse complement strand
TTTAGAGATGCTGATTATTAGAGAATTGGAAGCATGGCTATTTGTGGCTGGCGGGAGAGATTCAAATTTCAAAGATTGGCTACTAGCTACTGGCTACTTGCCAGCTGCTACGGGCATGTAGATCATTTAAACCACGAAAGGCACGAAAGGCACGAAAGGCACGAAAACTGCTAGATGAAGAATCTCGTGTTTTTAGTGTTTTTCGTGGTTAAATGTAATCAGCAGCATTTAGAGGTCTTAAATCAGATCTTGATCTTCGTCCTATTTACCACAAAAATGAAGAAAGCACAAGGGCTCATCTACATTTGGGGTTTTTGGCATATTGTGTGGCTTATATCGCTAGGTATCAATACAAGTATGACCCATTTGTAAAGAAAAAATCTGTAATACACAAAGCTGTACTCAATGAAACGCAATGGTCTGAACTATCGTTTTTATGTCTGGATAGCTGCAAAATGGGTTAATATTACTCTGGGACACCCAAAAGAGCGTCCTTGTATTTTAAGATCATTGTTTATTAGTGAGATATAAAACATGGTCAATGAAAGTGTCGAAGTCAGGAAATAAGTAAAACTCAGCCCTAGAAAAAGGAGTAGAAACTCAATCACTTTAATCTTCTTTAACTACTTTTACCTCTTCTCTGTGCATCGTTTATCATAAATTAAAACGCATAGTAATAATTTACTCTAATCAAAATGTACTAGTAAAATACTCCTTTCTTCCATTAACAACAGAATATACTTTAAAGACCTGTGATTACCTGGTCTGATACCATTAAAGAATCACTAGAAAGGAAAATTACGTCGTTAAAATCGACAATTCATATAATCTCATAGAAAGGAATACTTAGAAGCACTTTTTTGCAATCGCATAAATATTATCGGATTTGCCCATTGAATAGAAGTGAACTGCCGGGATATTATACTTAATAAGTTCTTGTGTCTGTTGAATAGCCCATTCAATGCCAACAGATCTCACTCCCTTATTATCTTTACAAGCTTCCACCTCTTTGACAAGTGAATCGGGTATGCTAACACCGAATGTCTTAGGTAATAATTGCAAATGATTTTTAACACTAATTGGTTTAATACCTGCCACAATAGGAACCGTTATATCTGCTTTTCGACATCGCTCTACGAAGTCAAAGAATGCTTGATTATCGAAAAACAGTTGGGTGACGATGTAATCAGCCCCAGCATCTACCTTCTGTTTAAGATAGCGTATATCACTTTCAAAGTTTGGCGACTCCGAATGTTTTTCAGGATACCCTGCAACACCAATACAGAAATCAGTCGCTGTAGCATTTTCAAGATCTTCATCAAGGTATTTGCCATTGTTAAGATCAACTATCTGCCTTACCAAATCAACAGCATATGCATGGCCCTGAGGATCGGCTCGAAACGATTTCATACCTCTTTCAGCATCTCCTCTTACAGCTAAAACATTATTGATGCCGAGGAAATGAAGATCTATAAGTGCATTTTCTGTTTCATCTTTTGAAAACCCTCCACAAATAATGTGAGGAACCACATTGACCTTATAATGGTACTTCAACGCAGCAGCTATACCCACAGTTCCGGGTCGCTTCTTCACAACTCTTTTTTCAATCATCCCATTTGACAACTCGTTATATAACACCTCCTCACGATGATAAGTAACATTGATATATGGAGGGTTAAACTCCATCAGCGGTTCTACAGTTTGGTATATTTCTTCGAGCGTTGCCCCTTTTAACGGTGGAAGAATCTCAAACGAGAAAAGAGTTTTAACTGTCTTATTTAGAGTATCACTTATTTTCATCTTCTTTTTATTGATTGGAATAGTTCAAATTCTGCTTTATCCATCTCTCTGTATCCTGAAGGGTCGAGCCTTTTCGATGCGCATATTGCTCTACTTGATCCAAGCCGACTTTCCCTACTGCAAAATATTGGGACTGTGGATGACTAAAGTAGAACCCACTTACTGAAGCTGCTGGTAACATTGCAAAATGATCTGTAAGCGTTGCACCTACCTCTTTTTCAGCGTTCAGCAGGTCAAATAAAATTCGCTTTTCTGAATGATCAGGACAAGCAGGATATCCAGGAGCCGGCCTAATGCCGATATACTCCTCCTTGAGAATCTGAGCTAAATCAAATGACTCCTGCTCATAACCCCAATACTCCTTCCTGATTTTTTCATGCAAAAACTCTGCAAATGCCTCAGCCAGTCTATCAGCAATAATCTTAAGCATTATAGCATTATAGTCATCGTTTTGTAGCTTGAATCGTTCAACATAATCATCAAGCCCAAGTCCGGCAGTTACAACAAACCCACCAATATAATCGTCTATCTTACTCTCAACCGGAGCAATAAAATCACTGAGCGAGAGGTTAGGTTTACCCTCCTCTTTCTTCTCCTGGTTTCTTAGAAAATGGAATCTAGCTAAAACCTTCTTACCCTTTCTTTTCGGATAGACAATGATATCTTCACCATCAGATGAGGCTGGAAGAATAAAGAAACGGGCATTAGCCGTAGTCATCTTTTTTGAAATAATCTGTGTCAGCATCTTTTGAGCATCATCATACAAGGCTTTTGCCTCTGCACCCTTGACAGGATCTCGAAAGATGTCTGGGTACTTACCTCCAATCTTCCATGAATGAAAGAAAAATGTCCAATCAATATACGATGCTATTTCAGCAAGAGGATAGTCGGTTAAGGTGAAAAAGCCGGTTTTTCTTGGCTTGAATGGCTGATAATTAGTAAACAAATCAGGTTTATTATCTCTTGCAGCATCAAAAGTTAGATACTTATCAGCAACTTTTGAAGAAAGGTATCTCGCCTTCACGGTTGAGTACTTCGAGCTTAAATTCTCTAAAAAAAGGGATCTCTTCTCATCATTCAGCAAGGAAGAGACCACATTCACGGCCAACGATGCATCTTTCACATGGACAATCGGTGAATCATTGGCTTCTGCGATTTTTAATGCTGTATGAAGTTCAGAAGTAGTTGCACCACCTATCAGCAATGGAGTTTTTAATCCCGCCTCTTTCATCTCAGAAGCAACATGTATCATCTCATCCAGTGAAGGGGTTATCAATCCACTTAATCCCACAATATTTACCTCATTCTCAATCGCCTCTTTAATAATTCTATCAGCAGGCACCATGACACCAAGATCAATTATTCGGTAATTATTACATGCCAGAACAATAGAAACTATGTTTTTACCGATATCATGCACATCTCCTTTGACAGTTGCAAGCAACACAGTTCCATTGTGCTTTATGGTTGAATTATCACCACTCTTTTCTGCCTCAATAAAAGGGGCAAGATATGCAACCGCCTTTTTCATAACCCGTGCACTCTTTACCACTTGAGGAAGAAACATTTTCCCTGCACCAAAAAGATCGCCAACTTCAGTCATTGCCTTCATTAATGGTCCTTCTATAACATCCAAAGATCGATCTGATTGAACCCTAACGGCTTCTGTATCCTCCTCTATAAAGTCAGAGATACCCTTAATCAGTGAGTAATTGAGTCGATCAAACGCACTGCCCTCCCTCCATTTTAGAGCAAGACTTGGACCCTCACTCTTATGTTCTTTTTCTTTCTCGGCATAAACAATTAAGCGTTCGGTGGCATCCTTTCTTCTATTTAAAATAACATCTTCAATTAAAATCAGAAGATCAGATGGGATCTCGTCGTATACTGGTATAACTCCGGCATTAACAATACCCATATCAAGCCCAGCTCTGATGGCGTGATATAGAAAGACAGAATGCATAGCCTCTCTAAGTTTATCATTGCCACGGAAACTAAAAGACAGATTACTAATGCCGCCACTTACACGAGCTCCATGTAAATTAGTTTTAATCCACTGTGTAGCTTTGAAAAAATCTACTGCATAGTTATTATGCTCATCTATACCTGTTGCAATAGCCAGAATATTAGGGTCAAAGATTACATCATTAGGATTAAACCCGGCTTCATTTATCAGAAGTCGATACGCCCTTTTACATATCTCGATTCTACGGTCAAAAGTAGTTGCCTGTCCCTCTTCGTCGAAAGCCATCACAACTACAGCAGCTCCATATTGTCTAATAAGGTTAGCATGTTTAAGAAATACTGCCTCACCCTCTTTTAGACTGATTGAATTAACAATTGCTTTTCCCTGAAGACATTTTAGCCCAGCCTCTATCACTTCCCACTTAGATGAGTCAATCATGATAGGGACTTTTGCAATTTCAGGATCACTCATCAGGTAGTTGAGAAATAGCTGCATCGATGACACCGAATCAAGCATCGCATCATCCATATTAATATCCAATATCTGAGCCCCATTTTCAACCTGCTGCCGGGCGATTGATAGAGCCTCTTCAAACTGACCTGAATGGATCAAACGGGCAAACTTTCGGGATCCGCTAACATTATTTCGCTCTCCGATATTAATAAAGTTTGACCCGTTAAATGATAGAAGCGGTTCTAAGCCACTTAATCGAAGACTATCACTAGATATAACAGGCTTCCTAGGCATCGCCTTCTCAGCAATAGCCACAAACGACCTAATATGTTCAGGAGTTGTACCGCAACATCCACCAATAATATTAACCGATCTATGCTCGATATAACGATTTAATTGATGTGCCATTTGACTTGGCGTCTCATCATAGCCACCAAGTTCATTTGGTAAACCTGCATTGGGATAAGCACTAACGAAATAATTGGAATGCTTTGAAAGCTCTTCTACATAAGGAAGCATCTCTTTTGCTCCAAGAGCACAATTAAAACCAATACTTAGAAGTTCTATATGCGATAGTGAAGTGAGAAAAGCCAGAGGAGTCTGTCCAGAAAGAGTCCTACCTGATTTATCAGTAATTGTACCTGAAATCATTATAGGAAATTTCCTGGGTCCCTTGCTGGTAAGAACAACGTCACGACCTTTTTGCTTTAACATGGTATCAGCCGCAAAGAGAGCAGCCTTGGCATTAAGCGTATCAAATATGGTTTCAATCAACAGTATATCTACCCCTCCATCAAGTAACCCGCTAATTTGTTCAGAATAAACCCTAACAAGATCATCAAATGTTACAGCCCGATATGCAGGATTCATAACATCCGGCGACATAGAGGCTGTCTTATTGGTAGGTCCTATAGCACCTGCAACAAAACGAGGTTTATCAGGGTGCCGGTGAGTGGCATCATCTGCTGCTTGTCTGGCTATCCTGGCCGCTTCAAAATTAAGTTCATAACAAATAGACTCTAAATGATAGTCGGCTTGAGAAATTGCATTTGCATTGAACGTATTAGTTTCAATAATATCAGCGCCTGCTTCAAGGTACTCATTATGAATACTCTTTATGATATCGCTTCTGGTTAGGCAGAGTAGATCATTATTTCCCTTCAAATCAACAGAATGATTGTTGAATCGCATCCCCCTAAAATCGCTTTCAGTAAGATTAAACCGTTGAATCATGGTTCCCATTGCTCCATCTAAAACCAAGACCCTGCTTTCTAAAAGGTCGTATATACTGTTATTCATTTATCTAATTATTTTTAGCTTCCAACTAATCAAATCACTAGTGCCTGAACCCCTTTCCCGGAGTTTGTGAATAGCGCAAAGCACTAGTAATTGTATTAGCCTTCCCAAATATGAATTTAATAACCTGTTTAAAAGAAAGAGGGGGATATAATAAATCCATCCTTTTTCTATTAAAAGATACTTTCCCGATTACTAATACTTCGGAAAATGAATAATGTTCACTGCAGGGTTTTTTATCCAATCAGCCTTTCTGAGGTTTTGAAGGGTTATCTCACCAATGATATAGTGGTTTTTCTTTGATGAGAACCTTTCAGAGATTGTTTCAAACATTGACATATCCACTACAGACCAATCATCAAAGCGAATGTATACATTCAACAACGATTGCTCATTCAGTTGTGTAGCGCCCTTTTGTTTAAGTTTCTTATACTCATAGCGATAATCATAAGAAAGTGCTGAGATATCTGAAACAACAGCTGACCCCGTTGGATTACTTCCTGCCCCTTTACCGGCAAAGAACTGTATTTCAGTAAAGAGACTCTCTACTAAAACCCCATTGTACTCATTTCTAACGGCTGCCAGATGGTGGTTAGAAGGAATAAATGAGGGCATACAGAAAGCTGTAACACTTGAATTCTCCTTTTTAGCTCTTGCAATCAATCGAATGGTGAGATTTCTTTGACGTGCGAATTCCAGGTCGAAAGTTGATATTCTGCTTATTCCAAAGGTGAACAAGCCGGAGGGATTTGTAAATATGCCAAATGCATGAAGTATCAAAATAGATAACTTATACCTTGGGTCAAACCCTTCTATATCAAGAGTCGGATCAGACTCAGCAAATCCATTAAGTTGTGCCTCCTTTAAAGCTGTGTTAAAATCGGGGGTAGTCCTTTCAGTCAGTCCGGTTAAAATGTAATTAGTAGAGCCATTTAAAATGCCCTCAATACAGGTAAGGAGGTCATTATCATAATACTCTTCAAGGTTTCTGATTATTGGAATACTAGCGCAAGCGGCAGCTTCATAAAGCAATGGCACCTGATAGGTTTGTTGCAATGTATAGAGCTCTTCACTATGTTCTGCGATCATTTTTTTATTTGCAGTTACTACGGCTTTCCCCTTTTTTAGAGCATAAGAAACGATGTTAAAGGCGGCTTCGGCATCATCTATAAGTTCAACAATAACATCAATGTCAGGATTATCAAGAAGATCTGAAGGTTCTGTTGTGAAGAAGGAATTATCAAGAATTCTCTCCTTTTTTGAGTCCCTAACACAGATCTTAACTATATCCGCCTTGATGCCTTTTGTTTGGTTTAACACATGATAAACCCCTTGTCCGACGCATCCAAAGCCAAAAATTCCGAGTTTAATTCTTTTGTTATTGGTCATGACTCAACTGCATTAAATAATATCAAGAGCTTGTTTCAAATCAGCGATTAGGTCGTCTGCATTCTCAATACCACAAGAGATTCTTATCAAAGAATCATCAATTCCGGAAGCGTGTCTCACATCCTGTGGTATACTTTTATGCGTCATTAAAGCAGGTTGGCAAATAAGCGATTTAACTCCGCCGAGGCTTTCGGCTAGTTTAAATAAGGTGGTTGCTGAACACACCTTTGTGCCAGCATCAATAGTATCCGCTTTTAAGGAAAAGGAGATCATAGCACCAAACCGGCTTTGTTGGTTTTTAGCTATAACATGATTAGGATGTGTAGTTAAGCCAGGATAATTAACCTTTTTAACTGCAGGATGACCAGCAAGGAATTGAGCAACTAGCTCAGCATTGTCACACTGTTTATTAACTCGTAGTGCCAACGTTTCAATTCCCCTGATAGTGAGCCAAGAATCGAAGGGACCAAGTATGGCTCCTGATGAGTTTTGAATAAACTTTATCTGTTCGGCCAAGTCGCCGGAACGAGTAACCACAAGACCCGCTATCAGATCAGAATGTCCGGCCAGATATTTCGTTGCGCTGTGAATCACAATGTCGGCACCTAGATCAATAGGGTTTTGAAGTATTGGTGAGGCGAAGGTGTTATCTACCACTAGAAGAGCCCCGATCTCTTTAGCAATTATCGAAATCTCTTTGATATCGGCTATTTTAAGAGTCGGGTTAGTAGGTGACTCTATCCAGATCAACTTCGTTTTATCGGATACACTTGCTCTAACATTTCTGATTTCAGAGCAATCCACCCGAACCAGTTGAATCCCAAATCGATTATAAATATGATTAAGGGTGCGCCAAGTGCCACCATACAGATCGTCTACTGCAACAATCTGATCGCCGGAGTTAAGCAGTTTTATAACTGCATCAATTGCTGCCAACCCTGATGCAAAAGCAAAACCATGTGACCCGTTTTCCAGGGTAGCAATTAGTTTTTCAAGGACTGCACGCGTCGGGTTATTGGTTCGCCCATAGTCGAACCCCCGATGTATACCGGGTGAATCCTGGATAAAGGTAGCCGTCTGATAGATTGGAGTTGAGATGGCACCTGTTAAAAGATCAGGTTCGATAGAGTGGAGAATTTTTGTCTCTTTTTTCATGGCTAAAGCATTTTAAAATAGTTAAGCTTATCAGCCAGGGTCGGGAAGAGACAAAAAAAATCTCCTCCGACAAGTCAGGGGAGATGCATCATTTCTTCATCATATGATTCAGAAACATCACCTGATCTTATCTCTCCCGATTTAACGGGTAGGAATTGGCACCTTGTGATATCACAGGTTGCCAAGGTTTCGCAGGGCCTAATCCCTCCACCTTTCTGGATAAGCGGTTAATCGAATGAACGAGGCTACAAAGTTATAGCATTTGTTTCTTAAAAATCAACTTTCTCTAATAAAAAAAACAGCACCATAAACACATATACCTGCTTTTCAATAATATATGCGACTGTATATTCAGTTCTAAGTTGGTTTAGAACCGAGAAAGCAAGGCCTATAAATCTGGATACTCCAACGAACATTGTGTTAAAACCGTCAAAAAAGACACACCTCCAACTCACTTCTTACTGTTATCCATAACTTCCAGCTTTTATCACCAAATGATCCTACACTGATTTTTCCGTCTTAAGACTCCCTTAGTACAGCCTGCTATTAACTTTAGGATTCTGACAACTAGTTGCCAGAAATCAAAGAGCATGTTGTTTGACTCAAAAAGTTGCGTCAAATCAAAAAAGTTAAGATATTTAAAGGTAAACACTTTTAAAAGTTGATTCAGACATTTATATTTGTAACATAGGTCGATTCACCTTGAAAAATAATCAGCGAGCGTTAAAGTAAACCATTTGCATTCTCGTCTTAACCTCATTACTATGAACACAAACCGACTGGAGAAACTGGAAGCAGTGCGTGGATTTGCTGCACTTTATGTGGTCTTTTTTCACATGCTGCCTCAAAAGATTTTCTTATTTGGACTAAATATTGGATATCTATTTCGGTTTGGACCAGAGATGGTTATTGTTTTCTTTTTACTCTCAGGCTTTGTCATCAAATACACTTACGAGAAATCAAAAGACAAATCGTTTGGGCACTACTTCATAAGACGGTTTATAAGATTGTATATACCTCTAATCATTATATTCCTATTGGGTTATCTCATACAATGCTACAAAGCAGGAGGGTTAGCTAATCCCGAACTTTTGAACCTTTTAGGTAATCTATTTATGCTTCAAGATGTCATTAGCCTTAAACCAAATGTTATTGTTCCGGCTTATCTTGGTAATGGGGTACTCTGGTCTCTGTCTTACGAATGGTGGTTTTATATGTTATTCTTTGTTTTAGTAAGTAATATTAAGACAGAGAAATTGAATCGCTTTGTTTTCTTTTTAACGATTCTTGGGGCTGCTACTTATCTTATTTATCCATTTATAGTGAACCGTTTGATAATGTATTTCGCTATATGGTGGACTGGGGTCAGATTTGCAGAAATATATCTTAAAAAAGAAGAGATTACATTCAAAGCTATCTATTTACAAGTTGTAATGGTTTTGATAATTACATTAATCCTGACACTAAATTTAAAGATACATTTTGAGTACACCAAGATCTACACTTATCCGTTAGTTGCCTATCCTTTTGTGGAGTTTCGTCATTTTAGTTGTGCTCTAATTGTTATTATTGGATCAATAATCTGGAAGAAACTAAACTGGTTAGGTTTTGATTTACTCTTAGGAAAGTTCAAGCATATTGCAGCAATTTCATATGTAATTTACATTTCGCATCATTATCTAGTCATTGAAGCCACCTATTTAAGATTTATTAATAACAAGGTTATTGAATATTCACTTTATCTGATTGTAATGCTTCTTTTCTCTTATCTGATTGAGGTTATTGTATACAATAAATTAAAGAAGTTGATTTTGCATTAGGCTGACTGTATCTTAACCTCCTCTCCTCCATATCCTGGAATCAACATGTTATGCTATTAACAAGGTTGGAGCTAACCTATAGCGATGCAATTAATTCCCTTTAAGTTAGAAATCAGGTATTGGAAACTGATCAGTAATTTTCTCGTAATGTTGGTTATCTAATTCAAATTGCCTTCGACTTCGCTCAGGCAGCGCCTGTGGTTGAGCGTAGTCGAAACCACTGTATCCTTTGTATCCCCCCTGTTTCTCTCGAATCCTGCTGGACACTCTCCAATCATCCACCTATCTTCTCAATATCTACCTATCCTCTCCTGTTCCTCTCCTGTTCTCCTCTTATGCCTCTCCCTATCCTCTCCCTATCCTCTCCCTATCCTCTCCCT
>MTLC01000363.1_pt1 | contig 10275 bp, 8 predicted proteins | sample 1982451 | NCBI WGS metagenome assembly MTLC01 (sample SAMN05710165, study PRJNA340218) | biofilm metagenome | isolation source: sample SPH anode biofilm adapted to +100 mV | place: USA | collected 2012-02-03 | reverse complement strand
AGGCGATGCTCTTCTCCACCGCGTCGAGCGCACGGTTGCGGTCGTCATCCTGTGCCCAGTGCATCGCGTCCAGGAGCATCCGGTGCGGGTAGCCAAGCTGCGCAATGAGCTTCACAAAGGAGGTGGGGAGCCTCGGGGAGACCTCCCGGTCGTTCATCACCCCCCAGGCGATGGTCCAGGCCCTGGCGACGTTCATCTGGTCGTACCCTCCACCACCTACCCCGACCCAGGGGATCTCCAGGGCACGCAGCTTTCTCATGATGTAGGAGTAGGCGTGCGTGGTGACCTCGAGCCTCGTGAGCGGATCGGTCCTGAAGGTATCGGCGCCCAGTTGCGTCACCATGACGTCCGGGTCGAAAGCGGCGATGAGCGGGAAGGCGACCTCGTCGAAGGCCTTCATGAACAGCGCGTCGTCGGTGTGCGCCAGAAGCGGCAGGTTCACCGAGTACCCGTTTCCCCTCCCTTCGCCGGTCTCGTTCTCGAAGCCGGTGCCGGGAAAGAAGTAGACCCCGCTTTCGTGCAGCGAGATGGTGAGCACCCGGTCGCAATCGTAAAAGGCGTTCTGGACGCCGTCGCCGTGGTGGGCGTCGAGGTCCAGGTAAACCACCCGTTTACCCCGCTCCCGCAGGTAATTGATGGCGACCACCGCGTCGTTTAAGTACGAAAAACCGGAGGCCCTTCCCTTCTGGGCGTGGTGATACCCGCCAAGCAGGTTAAAAGCGGCGGCGAAACCTTCCTCGGTCACCAGGCGCGCCGCCTCCAGGGTGCCGGAGACCCCGAGACAGGCCCAATCGTAGACCCCGGGAAAGATGGGATTCTCAACGTCGCCAAGGCCGTAGCGGAAGTCGGCCCTCGGCTCCTGGGCCTCGCTGAACTCGCGCAACCGGTCCAGGTACTCGGCGGAGTGCGCCCCAAGGAGCTCATTTTCGTCTACCGGCCGAGGACGCACCTCGGACATCCCCGGGAGATCCAGAAGCCCGTACGCCGCCATGAGATCATGTGCCAGACGGTAGCGCTGCACCTTGAAGGGGTGCTGTTCGCCGTAGCAGAACCCGCTTAGGTCTGCGCAGGCGATGAGAGCGGTTTTGCGGGACAACAAGCCACCTCCGGCAGAAATTCTGCACAAATTTACCCGCTGGCCGTTTACAGGTCAACAGTTAATCCTGCCTATCCCTTGGGCAGCGTCGCCCATTAATTGGGCAGAGTGAGGTGTCCCTTTCATTAGACGCGCGAGGCGACCAACGTAATTCCAAGCAGATATGGATTTGGCAGAGACCTTGCTATGACTCGGCGTTCTCCAACGAAGGGGGGCATTTACCAACGGAGGTAACGGAATGAACGGGATGTCGACGATGACAGGTCTTGCAAACAGCAGCGATGTGCTCTTCCTCATGTTAGGCGCGGTCATGGTCTTCGCCATGCACGCAGGCTTCGCCTTCCTCGAGGTGGGTACGGTACGCAAGAAGAACCAGGTGAACGCCTTCGTGAAGATCCTGACCGACTGGTCCGTCTCGACCGTGGTCTACTTCCTCGTCGGTTTTCCCATCGCCTACGGCATCAGCTTCCTGAAGCCTGTTAAAGAACTCCTGGGTCCCAACCAGGGGTACGACATCACCCACTACTTCTTCCTGCTCTGCTTCGCCGCCTGCATCCCCGCCATCATCTCCGGCGGCATCGCCGAGCGCGCCAAGTTCTGGCCGCAGGTGATCGCCGGCGCCGTTTTCGCCGGTCTCACCTACCCCCTCTTCGAGTCCCTCATTTGGGGGCAAAACTGCTCTGCGCTGCAGGGCTTCTTCAAGTCCATCGGCGGCGCCGAGTTCCATGACTATGCAGGCTCCGTTGTGGTGCACTCCATCGGCGGCTGGCTCGCACTCCCCGCGGTCATCATCCTCGGCCCCCGCATGGGGCGCTACGTAAGGGGCAAGTCCCACCCGATCCCGATCAGCAACATCCCCTTCCTCGCCCTGGGCTCCTGGATCCTCGCCGTCGGCTGGTTCGGCTTCAACGTGATGAGCGCAGGACACCTCGAGAAGATCTCCGGCCTCGTGGCGGTGAACTCGCTGATGGCCATGGTGGGTGGCGTGCTCGCGGCCCTCATCGCAGGCAGGAACGACCCCGGTTTCGTACACAACGGCGCCCTTGCCGGACTCATCGCCGTCTGCGCCGGCTCCGACATCATGCACCCGCTCTTCGCCTTCGTAACCGGCGCCGTCGCCTCGGTCATCTTCGTCTACGGCTTCCACATCGAGCAGGAAAAGCTGAAGATCGACGACGTCTTAGGCGTTTGGCCGCTGCACGGCGTGATCGGCTCCTGGGGGGGGATCGCCGCGGGCCTCTTCGGCGGCGAGGCGCTCGGCGGCCTCGGCGGGGTGACCTTCCTCTCCCAGCTTCTCGGCTCCCTCTCCGCGATCGTCTTCGCCCTTGTGAACGGCTTCGTCATCTACGGCATCCTCAGCAAGACGGTAGGGATCAGGCTAAGCCAGGAGGAAGAATTCAACGGCGCCGACCTCTCCATCCACAGCATCGGCGCGTACCCGGAAGACCATATCCGCTAGGTACTGAGTCTCACTTCTCAGAAAGATCAGGAGGCCCGGAAACGGGCCTCCTTTTTTTTATTTTGAAATTTCCGACGAAGTATGTATTATTTGCCATGTTAAAAACTTCTCATTACCGTCAAAGGCGTACTCTATCATGAAGATACCCTTGGGACAGTTGCTGGTTCGATCCGGCATCATAACGGTAAAGACCCTGGAGCGGGCACTGGCGCGTCAGGCGACTTGCGGCAAGAGACTTGGAGGGGTGCTCCTTGAGATGGGGGTGCTGACCGAGGACGAGCTGCTGGACGCGCTGGGGCAGCAGTACGGCCTCGAGACGGTCCCCAGGCTCTTCACGCGTCAACTCCCTGCCGAGCTATTGGCACTGGTGCCGGCGGATCTCGCCATCACGAGACCGCTTCTGCCTTTGCGGCTGGAAAACGGTGCGCTCTTTGTCGCGGTCAGCGACCCGCTCGACGGGGAGACCGTGGCGCGTCTGGAGCGGCACGGCTCCGTGAGGGTAACCCAGTTGCTTTGCCGCCCCGGCGAGCTTGCCGCCGCTGTGAAACGGCAATACCACCGTGACCAAGGGGGGGGCGACATGAAGATCCTCGTGGTCGATGACCCTGCCGCCATGAGCGATGTAGAGGGAGCGCTCCGGAGGGAAGGTTACCAGGTGTTCACGGCGCGCGACGGGGTGGAGGGGCTGAGGATCGCCTTCTCCCAGAAGCCGGACCTGATCCTGTGCGATGCCGCGACACCCAGGATGGACGGCTACGCACTCATGCGCGCCGTCAAGGCGAACCCGTCGAGCGCAGGGACGCTGATGATCCTGCTCACCTCAAAGGCCTCGCCCGAGGAGGAACACCGGGCGCTCAAGGCCGGTTTCCACGACTTCATCGGCAAGCCCATGATGACGATACGCGTGGTTTCGCGCGTGAGGCGCGCCATCGAGATCATCGATAAAGCGCGGGAACAGCAGCCGTCGCCCTCTCCCGCCTGACCCCCCCGTTTCCAGCCCGGCGGCACCGGCACCGTCATGCACCCACCCTACATCCTCACCTTGCCGGAGAGTTCGTGCAGCGCGGCCGCGAAAATCGCCATCCCCTCGCTAAGCTCAGCGTCGGTCACGTTTAACGGCGGAATCAGGCGCACAACGTTTCGCCTCAGCCCGCACCCGATCAGGATCAGCCCCTTCCCAAGACAGTTGTTGATCATCTCCTGACAGAGACTGCCGTCAGCCGCCCCTGCCTCGTCGACGAATTCGACGCCGATCATGCATCCCATCCCCCTGACCTCGCCAATGCGCGGGTTCTGCATGGCGAGATCCTGCAGGGACGCGAGCATCCGGGTACCAGCCACCCGCGCCGCTTCCAACAGCCCCTCTTCCCTGATCACCCTGATGGTTGCGAGGGAGGCGGCACAGGAGACGGGGTTACCACCGGAGGTGGAGCCATGGGCTGGTGGACCCCATTGGCGCATGAGCTCCGCAGGCGCAAGCACCGCTCCCAGCGGGAACCCGGAGGCGACCGCGCCGGCCACAGTCACGATATCGGGACGCACCCCGGCATGCTCGCAGCAGAACCATCTCCCGGTCCTCCCCACCCCGGACTGCACCTCGTCGAAAATCAGGAGGATGCCGTATCGGTCGCAGATCCCGCGCAGCCCTTCCAGGTAGCTCTTGGGCGCCGGGTAGTACCCACCCTCGCCCAGAAAAGGCTCGACCAACATCGCGCAGACGTCCTCCGGGGGGACCTGGTGCTGGAATAGCCTTTCTATCTCCTCGAGGCAGCGGTCACCACACGCCTCGGGGTTCATGCCGCACGAACATATAAGGCAGGCAGGGTAGCTGACGTGGTACACCGAGGGGAGCAGCGGTTGGTAACGGCTGCCGCATGCCGAAAAACTGCTGGTGAGGGAAAGAGCACCCAGGGTGCGTCCATGAAAGCCGCCGGTGCATGCGATGATGGACTGGCGGCCACTGGTGTAGCGCGCAAGCTTGATGGCATCCTCCACCGCCTCGGCCCCCGAATTGCCGAAGAAGAGCATGTCCAGCCCATCGGGCGCGATGGAGAGCAGTTCCTCGGCGGCAGCCACGGTCGCCTCGCTGTAGTAGATGCCGCCAGCATGGACATGACTCTTCAGTTGCTGCTGCACCGCCTCCATCACCCGGGGATGGTTGTGCCCCAGGTTGAGGGCGGCGAGTCCGGATGTGAAGTCGAGGAAGCGCCGTCCATCCCGGGAGGTGACCAAGGTCCCCCTCCCATTCCCGATCGTGATCGGGTAGCAGGGGTGCGCCGGCGGCGCGATGACAGCCTGTGCCCTTTGAATCAGTCTTTCGTCCTCGTCCATGGCGCACCCCCTCATCAATCGGTTAGGTTTTACACATGAACAAAGGATGGTACCACCGGCACGAATGCCTGCAAGGATGGGGATCGAGAGGAGCTTTGGAGAAGTTTTTCGCCGGTTCTTGCAAACAAAATGGATTAGATTACACTAATGCCTGTTTTGCAAAAAGCCGGTCAAAAAACCAGGGCAGGACACAAAGGAGGGGCGATGTACAAGGAAAAGAGGAACTTCGCCAGACTGGCATTACACGCGAAAGCTAACATCCACCAAGGGGAGCGGACCATCGAGGGGGAAGTCGAGAACCTGAGCATGAAGGGGGTTTTCGTGACGGCCGCGCGACGGCTGGAGCTCAACGACACCGTCGCTGTGACCATCTACCACACCCTCACGCCTCAGGTGCTCTGCGACCTGAAGGCCAAGGTGGTACGGGTCACCGACCACGGCATGGGGCTGCAGTTTGAGAAGACCCTTCTCGACTGAGAAGGGTCCCGCAGTACCCACCTGAAACGGGGAACAGCCCGGGGCAACCGGGCCTTAGCAGATGCGCGGCAGCTGCTCGCCCGCGAGCATCTCCACTCCCCTCATTCCACCAACGAGGGTTTCCATCTGCACCTTGCCTGCCGAGGTTTCGGTGACCTCGCCGATGACGGCAGCATCCCTTCCAAGCGGATGACGGCGCATGATTTCCAGCGCCTCATCCGCCCTCTCCGGCGCGACCAGCGCAAGAAGTTTACCTTCGTTGGCAACGTACAGCGGATCGAGCCCCAGGATGGCGCAGACCCCCTTCACACCCGGATTGATGGGGAGGCTCTCCTCGTTCAGAGTGACGGTGACGCCCGACTGCAGGGCGATCTCCTTGAGCGTCGTGGCGACACCGCCGCGAGTGGGGTCGCGCAGCACGTGCAGCGCGGGGCCGAGCGTCAGCATGCCGGTGACCAGGCCGTTCAGCGGAGCGGAGTCGCTCTTTATGCCGCTGTCGATCTCGAGGCCCTCGCGGGCCGAGAGGACCGCGATGCCGTGATCACCGATGCAGCCGTTGACGATGATCTTGTCGCCGACACGCGCCGAGGCGCCGTCGATCTGCAGGTTATGCTCGAGTGCGCCGATCCCCGAGGTGTTGATGAAGATGCGGTCCCCCTTACCTTTGGGGACCACCTTGGTGTCGCCGGTGACGATGGCGACGCCGGCTGCGTCGGCGGCCTGCCGCATCGAAGCGAGGATGCGGGAGAGTTCCTCCTTGGAAAAGCCTTCCTCGAGGATGAAGCCGACCGAGAGGCACAACGGGCGGGCGCCCATCATGGCGAGGTCGTTCACAGTGCCGTTGATGGCGAGGTCGCCGATGTTCCCGCCCGGGAAGAAGATGGGGTCGACCACGTAGGAGTCAGTGCTGAAGGCGAGCTTGACGCCGCCGATGTTGAGCAGAGCCGCGTCGTTTTGGCCCTTGACCGGGACGCTGGAAAGCTGCGGTATGATCAGGTCGTCCAGAAGCTGGTGTGAAAGCCTCCCGCCACTGCCGTGGCCAAGGAGGATGAGATCGTTGTTCAAAGCGGTTCTCCTTTTCTGTCGGACCGGTCGGACTAGTCGGACTGGTCTGACGTCGGACGGTTTGTTTGCCTAGCGCCCGTACTTGTAGGCGGCGGCGCAGGTTCCTTCGGAGGAAACCATGCAGGCGCCGACCGGGGACTCGGGGGTGCATTTGCCGCCGAAGAGCGGACAGTCGAAGGGTGACACCTTCCCCTTCAGGATCTCGCCGCACAGACACCCCTTGTGCTCCTTGAGCTCCTCTACCTGCACAGGTATGGCCAGTTCGGCGTCGAAGTCGGCGTATTTATCCGCGATCCTAAGCCCGCTCCCGGGGAGCACGCCGATGCCGCGCCACGGTGCGTCGAATGGGGTGAAGACATCGGCAAGCATCGCCTGAGCCTTGGCGTTTCCTTCCCAGCGCACCACGCGCGAATACTGGATCTCCACTTTGCTCTCGCCCGCGATCGCCTGGCGCACCAGCATCTCCACTCCCTGCAGCACGTCCGTCGGCTCGAAGCCGGTCACCACGCAGGGGACCTTGTACTCCTCGCACAGGAAACGGTAGGCATCGGCGCCGATGATCGCGCTCACGTGGGCCGGACAGATGTAGCCGTCCACTTGGAGCTCCGGGTCAGCGGAGAGGATCGCCATCGGCTGCGGCATGGTCTTGTGCGAGGCGAGCACGAAGTAGTTGGAAAGCCCCTGCGCCTTTGCCGCCAGGATGCTGCCGGCGATGGTGGGCGCCGTGGTCTCGAAACCTACCCCGAGGAACACTACGCGCTTGTCGGGGTTCTTCGCGGCAAGCTGCACGGCGTCGAGCGGCGAGTAAACCACCCTGATATCCGCCCCCTTGGCGCGTTCCTCCATGAGCGAGGAACTGGAGCCGGGGACCCTCAGCATGTCACCGAAAGATGCGATGATCACGTCCGGAAGGCGGCAAAGGGCGATGGCGCGGTCGAGGTAGCTGTTGGGGGTGACGCAGACCGGGCATCCCGGGCCGGAGATCAGCCGCACCTCGGGGGGGAGCAGGCTTCTCAGGCCGAACTGGTAGATGGCATTGGTGTGCGTTCCGCAGACTTCCATGAAGACGAGCGGCTCGGTCCGCCCACGGGTCAGGTCGGCGATGCGCTTAGCGAGCCCCTGGACCAGTTCCTTGTCGCGAAAAACGTCCGAATAGTTCATCCCATCAACTCCGGCGAATAGACTTCACGCATCAATTCGAGCGTCGCCTTGGCCTCTTCCTCGTCGAGCTTGGAGATGGCGAAACCGGCGTGAACGATGACGAAATCGCCGACCTTTACCTCCTGGTCCAGCATCATGAGACTCGCCTCGCGCTTCACGCCATCCACTTCGGTCATGGCGAAATCACCATCAACGCTGACCACCTGCATCGGTACACCTACACACATCTTCAGACTCCTTTGAGATAAATCGCCATCTCTGTTTCACACGTCCCCTCCCCCGGAGGGGGGAGGAGAAATTAAAGTCCCTTGGTGAAGGCCCGCCCGGCGATCACCGCCTGTCCCAGGGCGAGGCCGCCGTCGTTCGGGGGCACGAGCCGGTGGCAGTAGACCTGGAAACCTTCCGTCGCAAGTTCTCCAGCCACGTCCTCGGTCAAAAGCCGGTTCTGGAACACGCCCCCCGACAGGACCACGCGCTCCTCTCCATGCTCGGACCGGATGCGGCGGCACACCTCTACGATGCCGGCGGCCACGGTCCGGTGGAAGGCGCGCGCGATATCGGCGCGGCTCTTCCCGGCGGCGAGATCTGCGCAGATCGCGGCGATGGCGGGGCCGAACTCGAGGACGTGACTCCCCTCCCCCGCCACGAGATACGGATACGCCTCGTCTGCGGCGCCCGTTTCGGCCAGCGCCTCCAGTTCGATGGCGGCCTGCCCCTCGTAGCTGATCCGGTGCCGGACGGAAAGAAGCGCGGAAACGGCATCGAAGAGCCTTCCGCAGCTCGAGGTGAGCGGCGCGTTGATCCCCTTCTCTAGCATCTTCAGGAAAAGAGGACGGTCCCCTTCCTGCACCTCTTCGCAGACGGCGAGCGGCTGACGGAACAGCTCTGCACCGTGCAGGCGGTACAACGCGGCTAGCGCCATGCGGAACGGCTCGCGCACCGCGGCGTCGCCCCCCGGCATGCGCATAAGCCCGAAGTGCCCGCGCCTCGCAAATCCCGCGTACCCACCGACCAGGAACTCCCCCCCCCAGATGGTGCCGTCGCTGCCATAGCCGGTGCCGTCGAGGATCACCCCGATCGCCTCGCCGTCGAGACCGTTCTCGGCCATGCACGAGGCCATGTGGGCGTGATGGTGCTGCACCGCGACGCAGGGGAGCCCGAGCCCCTGGCCGTAAACCGTGGAGAGGTAATCCGGGTGCAGGTCGTGCGCCACCACCTCCGGCGTGATCTCCAAAAGCCGCCCGAGGTGCGCCGCGCTCTCCTCCAGCGAGGCGAGGGTCGCCGCGTTCTTCAGGTCGCCGATGTGCTGGCTCATGAAGCCCTGGCCGCCGCGGGTAAGGCACAAGGTCGCCTTCAGCTCCGCCCCCACCGCCAGCACGCGCGCCTGCTCACCCGGAAGCGTCACGGCACGCGGCACGTAACCGCGCGAGCGCCTGAGAAAGAGCGGTTCCCCCCGGTAGAGACGGATGACGGAATCGTCGGTCCGGGTATGGATCTCACGGTCATGGGTGAGGAAGAGGTCCGCTATGCCCGAGAGCATGCGAAGCGCCTCGTCGTCACGGTAGGCGATCGGTTCGTCGGAGAGGTTGCCGCTGGTCATCACCAGGGGGCCGTCGACGCCGCGTGCCAGAAGGTGCTGCAGCGGGTTTCCCGGGAGCATGAAACCGAACCAGCCGTTCCCCGGCGCCACCAGGGGACTGACCGGGCTCTCAGGCTGCCTGCGCATTAAGACGATGGGACTCTCCACCCCGGAGAGGAGCCGTCCCTCGAGCTCCGAGCAGTGGACGTGGCGGCGCACCGCGTCGAGGTCGGAGGCGAGCATGGCGAAAGGCTTTTCGTCCCGCTTCTTGCGTCGCCGCAACAGCGCCACCGCCTCCTCGTTCAAGGCGTCGGCCGCGAGATGATACCCCCCCACCCCCTTCACCGCGACGATGCGCCCCGCCTTCAAGGCGGCGAGCGTCTGCTGCAGCGGGTCCCCGGCTACGGGCGCCCCCGAGGCATCGAAGAGCGAGAGTCTAGGCCCGCACACCGGGCAGGCGTTGGGCTGGGCGTGGAAGCGGCGGTTCAGGGGATCGTGGTACTCGGCCAGACAGTCGTCGCACATGGGGAAGCCGGCCATGGTGGTGGCGGGACGATCGTAGGGGATGCCGGTGATGATGGAGTAGCGCGGGCCGCAGTTGGTGCAGTTGATGAACGGGTAGAGGTGGCGCCGGTTGGCCGGATCGAAGAGTTCCTTCAGGCAGTCTTCACATACGTCGCAGTCCGGGGAGACCTCGCCGCCGTGCCCTTTTTTCGCGCTGTCGAGGATGACGAAACCTTCTTCGCCCACCGCGTCGAGATGGGTCAGGCGGAGCGCGGCGATCACCGCCAGGGGCGGCGCCTCCTCACGCAGGGCGCGGCTGAAGGCGGCAAGCGCTTCCGCCTCCCCCTCCGCCTCGATCTGCACCCCCTGGCCGGTATTGCGCACCCAGCCGGAGAGCCCCAGACGCAGGGCGAGCCGATACACGAAGGGGCGGAACCCAACCCCTTGCACGATTCCGTCGATCTCGAGACTTGCGCGCTGCCGTGTGGTCATCCGGTTACCGTCGATCGCGCCCTAGCTGCGGGCCTTTTCCATCCCTTCCTTGAGCCAGCCGTACCACTGGTCCATCCCCTCGCCGGTCCTGCTGGAGACCTCGAAGATCCT
>MTLC01002776.1_pt2 | contig 10282 bp, 6 predicted proteins | sample 1982451 | NCBI WGS metagenome assembly MTLC01 (sample SAMN05710165, study PRJNA340218) | biofilm metagenome | isolation source: sample SPH anode biofilm adapted to +100 mV | place: USA | collected 2012-02-03 | reverse complement strand
AGGGAGAGGATAGGGAGAGGATAGGGAGAGGATAGGGAGAGGCATAAGAGGAGAACAGGAGGGGAACAGGAGAAGAACAGGAGAATATAGGTAGATCAAGGGAACGGGAGATGAACGGGACGAGTAAAAGTTATATGAGAGACATAAGAGAACATAAGAGAACATAAGAGAGTCATAAGAGAGATATAAGAGGGATATAAGAGGGATATAAGAGGGATATAAGTGGGATATAAGAGAGATGCTTTAGAGGCACAGAATATCAGTAAGTTGGAAGCATGAAAGGGAGTGTAAATTAAACTCTGTCTGGTAATTTATTTGGGGCTGGTATTTGTCTACAAGAATTGACAATTCATCTTAAAATTAATCCAATTCGTCGGTTTTTATTTCCGTAGTAGTTATGTCCCATTAATTTTGGTACAATTTTTCAAATCAGAACAAACAAAAGTAAATTAGATTATCATGGAAATAAAAATTGTTGATAAACAAGCATTATCAGTTGTTGGGATTACATTAAAGACCAGTTTTTCTAACGATAGGAATAAATCTGAGATTCCTCCATTTTTTCATAAAATCTTAAAAGAAGGGATGTTAGATGATGTTCCTGGTCGTTTAAATTTAAATCAACTTTGTGTTTTTGAAATGAGGAAGGGTGTCCCTGATTTTAATTATACCATGGGTGTTGAGGTTATGGAAAACTCAATTGTGCCAACAGGAATGAATAAGCTTTATTTACCTGCGAGTTTGTATGTTTCAGTTAGAACGGTAAAGAGAGGGCCAGAAGATGTTGGAAAGGCATTTGGTTTTATTTATAAGGAGTATATCCCAAACTCAATTTATGTTCCTACTGGAGCTCCGTCGTTTATATATTATGATAAAGAGTTTTTTGATGTTTTTAATGCCAGAGGGTATGATGGTAATCCAATGGCAACAATATATGTACCGGTGAAAGCTTTATTTATTAAACGATTATTTAGTTTTTTCAAATCATAAAGACGCAATGAATCGAATGGGTGAATTGCGTCTCTATGATTTTATTTATTATCCTCTGTGGATACGTGTTGCACCTGCTTGTGCTGTAGGTGTAATCAAAATGTATTCAATATTAACCTGAGGAGGTCTGTTTAAGGCAAAGAGAATAGTATCGGCGATATCTTCTGCGTAAAGTGGAATAAAGCCCTGATAGACATTATCGGCTTTTAATTTGTCTCCTTTGAATCTGACGGTGCTAAACTCAGTGTCAACCGCCCCCGGTGCTATATCGGTTACTCTTACTCCGGTACCAGCAAGATCGAGTCTCATCGATTTACTGACCATCTTAACGAATGCTTTGGTGCCACAGTAGACTGATCCACCCTCATAGGCCTCTATCCCGGCGATAGAGCTGATATTTATAATATGTCCTTTTGTCTTTTTAAGAAAGGGAATAATCAATTGTGCGACTCTGGTAAATGCCTTGATATTTACATCAATCATGGTGTTAAAGTCAGTCCAGTCGTAGTCTTCTATTGAGTCTTTACCAAGAGCAAGACCCGCGTTATTAATGGCGATATCAATGGAAAGATCTTCCAGCTTTTTAAAGAGGGTGTTTAGGCGTGGAATGTCGGTTACATCAAGGGCAAAGCAAAGAACCTCAACTTCATATTTCTTTTCAAGTTCTTCTTTGATCTGATGGAGTTTATCTTTTCTACGGGCAATCAGAATAAGATTATGATTAGTTTCAGCCAGTTTTCTTGCGACGGCAGCCCCGATGCCTGAAGAGGCACCTGTAATGAGGGCGTATGTTTTAGAGTTCATGATGATATTTAGTTATAGAGAAACCGCTCTATCGAGGCTGATAGAGCGGTTAAAGGTTTTTGATAATTATTTCAGCCAGCGATCGAGCCAGTTAAAGAATACCCTTTGCCATAGAATTGAGTTCTGTGGATGTAGAACCCAGTGGTTTTCATCCGGGAAATAGAGGTATTCAGAGGGTATGCCTCTGAGCTGAGCTGCATTGAAGGCTGCCATTCCTTGAGAAGCCACAATACGATAGTCGAGTTCGCCATGAACAACAAGAATGGGGGTATCCCATTTATCAACAAAGCGGTGAGGTGAGTTTGCAAATGAGCGTTGAGCTACCTGGTTACTCTTTTCCCAGTATGGGCCACCGAGATCCCAGTTAACAAACCACATCTCCTCGGTTTCGAGATATTGTTGTTCCAGGTTGAACATACCATCGTGAGCAATAAATGCCTTAAAGCGCTTGTCATGATGACCGGCAAGCCAATAAACGGAGAAGCCTCCATAGCTAGCACCTACTGCACCAAGTTTGTCTTTGTTAACCCATTTTTCTTCTTTCACATTGTCAATTGCAGCAAGGTAATCTTTCATATTCTGACCACCATAATCGCCACTAATCTGTTCATTCCATGCCTTTCCAAATCCGGGTACGCCTCTTCTGTTCGGAGCTACAATTACGTAGCCGTTGGCAGCCATGATCTGGAAATTCCAGCGGTAAGACCAGAACTGACTAACCGTACTTTGAGGGCCACCTTGACAATAGAGTAAGGCGGGGTATTGTTTAGTTGAGTCGAAGTCGACAGGTAAGATAACCCATGTTAGCATCTGTTTGCCATCAGTGGTTTTGATCCAGCGTTTGGTGACTGTACCAAGTTTAAGCTTTGAGAGGAGCTCCTTGTTGATAAATGATAGCTCGTTGTCTTTGCCTGTGGCTGGATCAACTGAATAGATCTCGACTGGTTTTGACATGCTCATCTTAGTGGCGATGAGTTTGTCGCCTGCGAAAGCAATACCTGTATAGTCGTGGATGCCTTCAGTCAGTTTGGTGATTTTTTTATCGTTTAATGAGATGTTATAGATCTCGTCAGTTCCTTGGTAGTTACTGATGAAATAGATAGTCTTACTGTCTTTAGTCCATGTCAGATTATGTGCATCTTGGTCAAAATCTTTGGTGAGATAGATGTTTTGTCCGGTCGACATATCTTTAACAAAGAGTCTAACCTGATCTGCTTCATAGCCATCTCTCTCCATGCTTTCCCAAGCAAGGTATTTTCCATCGGGTGAGAAGACGGGGTTTTGATCGTAGCCCATCATTCCTTCAGTGAGGTTTGATGTTTTGGCAGTGGCTATATCATAGAGAAATAGATCGCTGTTTGTGGATAAAGAGTATGCTTTTCCAACCAGTTTGCGTGATGTGTAGACAATCTGTTTGCTATCTGGACTCCATGTGATCTGTTCCATTCCGCCCCAGGGTTTAACAGGGCTATCCCACTTCTCATTTTCGAGGAGGTCTTTACCAGTGGTGATCTGTTGGCCGTCGTTGTAATCGGCGAGGAAGATGTGGGTGTAGGTATCTACCCATGAATCCCAGTGACGGTACATCAGATCGTTCATTAAACGGCCTGTTGTTTTGTCAAGATCTTTGAAGAGATCAGGGTTAACTTTTTCGGCAGCCACATCGGCCAGGTAGATAATCTTAGATTGATCTGGGGCGTAAGCAAAACCTGAGATACCCCCTTCAATATTGGAGATTTGTTTTCTGTCAGTACCATCGGCATTCATCTCCCAAAGTTGAGGTGCACCGTTTTCAGCACTGATAAAGCCTAGTTTTTTGCCATCGGGTCTCCATGTTGGTTGGTTTTCTCCTTTTGGGGTAGTGGTGATTTGTTTATTGTCGCTTCCATCGCTATTCATACTGAAGAGCTCTGTGTTTCCCTTGTTTTGCTTGATGTCATACCAGGTCACAGGATAGATAATCCTCGAACCATCAGGACTAATTGCGGGTGAGCCGACACGACCAAAGGCCCACATTAATTCGGGAGTAAGTATCCCGTTTTCAACGACAGGTTTAGGAGCGCTAATAATAGCTGCTTCATTCTCTTTCCCCTCTTTGTTGACCTGAGTACAACCGAAAAGGAGAAGGATGGTGGAAAAAAGAACAAGGCTATATCTTTTCATAGCAGAATGATTATATTTAGAAAGTAAATTTACAACTTTGACTTTTATTCTGGCTCTAAAGATAAAAAGTTAATAACTGGTTGTATTTTAGTATGATGAATTTGTGGTTATGTTACTTTTTTATATCGTGAGGTAGGTATCAATGAAATTGGATCGGAGTATGAATAAACAAGCATCATTTAAACAACTAATAAAGAAAGAGTTTGTACGCTCAGCTCTTATCCCTATTATCATCATTGAGTTGATGTTGTTAATACTCTATTTTAGTATTAATGCATATAAGACCTACCGAACAAGGATTACGCTTTTACAGGAGGTTAAGTTGAATATAGGTGAGATAGCCTCACGAGAAGCTGGTAACATCAATATGGAGTTAAGTAAGATCTCCGGATATGCTAATTTGATAAGAAGAGAGAATGAGCGTTTCTTTAAAGATCCATCTAAGTTTACCATGCCTGATGTTAAGCCCGTTCTTAAGGTAGCTCCCAATGGAACCATGTATAAAGAGAATAATAATGGGGGTGGAAGTATTTATTATTCGGGGTTAAACAAGTTTGGTGCTGAGCAATTTAAAAAGGCGGAGATGACAGAGGCATTTGATCCTTTGTTTAAGGCCGTTGTTGATATAGACTCGAATGCGGTGGCAGTGTATATTAATACCTGGGATAATATGAACCGTTATTATCCCTTTATTGATAAGACCTATGAGCAGTATATGCCGAACATGGATATTACGAGTTACAACTTTTACTATCTGGCTGATGCAAAACATAATCCGAGTCGTCAAGTTGTTTGGACCGATGCCTATTTAGATCCTGCGGGTATGGGTTGGATGGCATCGTGTATTATTCCGGTGTATAAAGAGAATTTTTTGGAGGGAGTTGTTGGGATTGATGTTACAATTGAGAAATTTACCCAAAATATTCTTGCATTGAAGATACCATGGCAGGGTTCGGCATTTCTGGTTGATGATGCCGGAACCATTCTGGCCATGCCTGAGTCGGTTGAAAAGTTATTGGGTCTCTCTGAACTTAAGAAGCATATATATAATAATGCCATAAAAGAGAATACATATAAGCCGGAGGATTTTAATCTTCTAAAGAATAGTTCAATTCCAGATGGGCTAAAGGCAATGGTTAAGGAAGATCGTGCGATTGAGGAGGTGATATTGGGAGGACATCATTATATTGTCAGTCAGAATCGTATCAAAGAGACGGGATGGAGATTTCTAACAATAATTGACAAAGAGGTAGTGCTTGATCCTGTGAATCAACTTACCTATCAGAGCAATATGCTTGGTTATGGTGCGATACTGTTTCTGGTTCTGTTCTATCTGCCATTCTTTATCTATCTCATTAGAAAAGCCGAGAGCATCTCAGGTAAGATATCCTCTCCAATTGAGTATTTAATAGATACAACCCGTGATATCAGTCGTAAGTTTCAATCGACAAATCTTGAGCATGTTGGCCTTTTAGAGTTGGATGAGTTAGCTGATAACTTTAATCTTATGACTAAGAAACTGAATGAGGTATATCAGCAGCAGGAAGATAAGATTAGTGAAGGGGTTAAGCAATTGAGAGAGAAAGATCATATGATCATTAAGCAGAGCCGGCAGGCAGCTATGGGTGAGATGATAGGAAATATTGCCCATCAATGGCGACAACCGCTTAACTCTATCGGTGTTATAGTTCAGAATATTGAAGATGCCTACAATTATGATGAGTTAACGAAAGAGTATATGGTTGAGAAGATCAACAATGTGATGACCTTGTTATCATATATGTCACACACGATTGATGATTTCCGTAACTTCTTTAAACCTGATAAAGAGAAGCAGTCGTTTAGTATTGCTGAGTCGGTTAAGAACTCATTAAGTTTTATGGATGCTAATTTCTCACATAATAATATCAAGGTTGAAGTAGATGTTGTGGAGGATATAAAGATATGGGGTTATCCAAATGAGTATGCTCAGGTTTTGTTGAATATACTCAATAATGCAAGAGATATAATTAAAGAGAGGGAGATAAAGAATGGAGAGATTACAATAAGGGTCAACGCTAGTTATAGCAGGTCTGTAGTTGAGATAGAAGATAATGGTGGAGGAATTAAGCCAGATGTTATTGAGAAGATCTTTGAACCATATTTTACTACAAAGGAGATGGGAACTGGTCTGGGTCTTTACATGTCAAAAATGATTGTAGAGAAGAATATGGGCGGTGAGTTGAAAGTTGAGAATAGGGGTAATGGAGCAGTGTTTACTTTATTAATCTAGGTAGATGAATTTAAACAAGGAGCAGTTGATAATAGTATATGTTGAGGATGATCCTGTCATTCGAGATAATACTTTGGAGGTACTCAGGCGGCGTTATTCAAATGTCTATTCTGCAGAAGATGGGCTTGCGGGTTGGCAGTTGTATAAAGAGATAATGCCTGACTTAGTCATAACAGATATCAAGATGCCTGTTATGAGCGGATTAGATTTGATTAAGAATATTCGTGAGGTTTCTGCCGATCAGCATATATTAATTACCTCAGCATATAATGATTCAGAGTTACTTATTGATGCATTAAATCTTGCGGTTGATGGGTATCTGATTAAACCATTTTTAACTGATGCTCTAATCTCATATATACAGAGGGTAGTTCATAGTCTTAAGCTAAAATCGGAGGTTGAGGCATATCATACCAGATTGGAGCAGATGGTTAATGAACGGACTCAGGAACTTCTGCAAAGTGAGGGTAAGTTTGGAGCATTGATTGAGAAATTGCTTGATGGGTTGATCCTGATAGAAAATCATAAGATTGTTTTTTCAAATAGTTCAATAGGAACACTTTTAGGTTATTCAAAAGCAGAACTGCATGGGGAGGAATATACCATGCTTATTGCTGAAAAGGAGGTTGCCAGGGTAAAACATATACATGAACAGCGTTTAAAGCGTGAGGGTAATGTACCTGAGCTGTATCAGACCATTTTAAAGGCAAAGGATGGTTTGGAGATCCCTGTTGAATTAAATGTTGGTTTTTTGACTTTGGAGGAGGTTCCTCAAGTCTTGGTTCTTATACGAGATTTGACGAAGCGATTACAGATGGAGCATGAGCGTTTAAGGCTTGAGGGTGCAATTGATCAGGTGGAGGAGTCAGTAATTATAACTGATACTACAGGCTTGATAGTCTATATCAATAGGGCCGCAGAGAAGTTAACAGGCTATTCAAAGGGTGAGTTATTGAATTCTAATATGAGGTTACTAAAGAGCGGGATGCATGATGAGGCATTTTATATCTCTTTTTGGAGGAACCTGATCGATAGCCATAGGTTTAGCGGGGTCTTTATTAATAAAAGAAAAGATGGAACATTATATCATGAGCAGACCTCGATAACGGCCGTTTTGAATGATAAGGGAGAGGTGACTCACTATGTTTCGGTTAAAAGAGATGTAACCTTTGAGCTGCAGATGGAGAAGACTCTTCGAAATATGCAGAAATTGCAAGCTATTGGAACCCTTGCAGGTGGCATTGCCCACGATTTCAATAATATGCTTATGGGAATGTCAGTGTACACCGAGTTAGCTTTAAGAGAGCTTGATAATAAAGAAGTGCTGGAAGGATATCTGATTAATATTAGTAATGAGCAGAACAGGGCAAAAAAACTAATAGAGCAGATATTGACCTTTAGTCGTAAAGATGAAGGGCTAAATTTGGTTCACTCTGACCTTAGATCTAGTACCGAGGATATTCTAAGGATGATTACGATTAGTTTTTCTCCTGGGGTTATGATTAAGAAAGATCTAAAGGATGTTGGCTATTTATGGATCGATCCGACTCAATATCATCAGGTGGTGATGAATTTATGTGTAAATGCCTCTCAAGCAATGCAAGGGCAGGGTATTATCGAGGTTAGTCTTAGGAAGACTCGCTCCGAGGAGGCTCAATTATATGGGGCAAAGACAATAGGTCTTAATGACTGGATTGTCTTAACTGTTAAGGATACCGGGCCCGGTATTTCTAAGGAGATTCTGGATCGAATATTTGAACCTTTCTATACCACAAAGCCGGTGGGTGAGGGGACGGGCTTGGGATTATCAACTGTTCATGGTATTGTATCCCGTTATAGTGGTGTTGTTGGAGTAAATACAAAACCAGGTGAGGGAAGTCAATTTATGGTCTTCCTACCTATAATACATGGAAAGCTAAGTATATGATAAATACAAAGCATAATTTAACCGTTTTGTATGCCGAAGATGAGGAGATGATTCGTCTTCCTTTTACTGAAATGCTTGAGAGACGCATACAAAGGGTAATCGCAGTGCCCACAGGCGAGGAGGCTTACGAAGTATATCGTAAGGGGGGCATAGATATGTTGATTACCGACATTAAAATGCCCGGCATTAGTGGTTTTGAACTTGCGGCTAAAATTAGAAAGGAAGACCAGTTTATTCCGATTATCGTTACCACGGCATATGAGTTTAAAGATTATCTGATGCGTGCAATTGAGGTTGGGATAAACAAGTATCTGGTGAAACCAATTAATAAGGCTTCGCTAACAGAGGCTCTGGATGATCTGGCTAGAATGGTCACCTTCAAGAGAAACATGGAGGAGTGTAATGAGATATTGAGCCTGATACTTAAGGTAGAAAATAGAGTCGTGATCTGGTCTGAGGTGAATGAGAAGTTTCAGATTAACTCTGATTTTCTTAAGTTTTTTGGGTTTGATAGTTATGAATCCTTTTTTGGAAGATATGCTAATGTTTATGACTTCTTTAAACAAAACTCAATTCAAAGTTTTAACTACAGTACCACCGAAGATGTCCAATGGATAGACTCTTTTATGAAGATTAATGGGGTTGAAAAGAATACTATTTTAAATTTGTCAGAGACTGGTTTCGGTTCTAATACTAACTTTAAACTACGGTTTAAGTTATATCGTGATGACACAAGGTTGGCGTTTGTTTTGAGTGAAAAAATATAATCTATTTACCTATGGATAAGATAGCTGTTTCAGTCTTATATGTCGAAGACGAAGAGTTTATTCGCATGCCAATGGCTGAAATGTTAGGTCGAAGACTAGAGAAAATTGTAGCTGCAGGCAGCGCTAAGGAGGCGATAGAATTGCATATAAAGGAGGATTTTGATATTTTACTGACAGATATCAGGATGCCGGGCTTGAATGGATTGGAGTTAATAAAAATTCTACGCCAGAAACAACCCGATTTAAAGGCAATAATACTTTCGGCCTATAATGAGACAGATTTCTTCACTGAGGCTATTGATCTTGGCATAGATGGTTTTCTTATTAAGCCAATTGACCGGCAAAAGTTATTTGCTTTACTTACTAAGGTAGGTAGTCAAAAGATACAGGAAAATATTGCTAAAGTAAATGAAGAGAAGTTTATGGCATTGGCTGCTTCGGCTAATGATGCTATAATCATGCTTGATGGACTTGGCCTGGTGAATTTCTGGAATAGAGCAGCAGAGATCATGTTTGGCTATTCTTTTGAACAGATTATTAATGCTTCTATTGAGCGGCTTCTTGTATCTGTGAATGGATCCAGTTTGACAATTGATGGAATCAGAGGTCACGAAATGTTATTCGATAAGGCTATTGTCATTTCTGAATATTCGGCTCTTCCGAGAATAGGCCCTACTTTTCCCGTCGAGATATCATTTACAACCTTTAAAGTAGGTGGTCTTGATCAGTTTCTTTTGATCATAAGAGATGTCTCTGAAAGAAAGAAACGTGAGGCGGAACTGTTGACTGCCCTTGATCGAGCAAATGAAGCTACAAGAGCAAAACAGCAATTCTTGTCGGTAATGAGCCATGAGATACGAACCCCACTTAATGGTATACTTGGGGCTGTTAATCTTCTTTTGCAAGAAAATCCTCGAGAAGATCAGTTAGACTACTTCAAAACACTTGAGTTTAGTGGAAACCACCTGTTGTCATTGGTAAATGACATTCTTGATTTTAGTAAAATTGAGGCCAATAGGATTCAGTTTGAGCGAATTGATTTTAATTTGCGAGAGCTTGTAAAGGGGTTGATGAAGATCTTTGCGTTTAAGGCTAATGACAAGGGTATAGAACTGAAATTAAACGTGGCTGATAATATCCCTGATGTGGTCAAAGGAGACCCAATGCGTCTTAATCAAATCCTTACCAATTTGATAGGAAATGCGGTTAAGTTTACCGAAAAAGGGGAGATAAGTTTAAAGATACATATAGTAGAGCAGCATGAGAAGTTCTTACGGTGCCGATTTGAAGTTGTAGATACTGGAATCGGTATTCAGCCGGAGAAGCTTAGTACAATCTTTGAGTTCTTTAGTCAAGCCG
>MTLC01005186.1_pt1 | contig 10291 bp, 8 predicted proteins | sample 1982451 | NCBI WGS metagenome assembly MTLC01 (sample SAMN05710165, study PRJNA340218) | biofilm metagenome | isolation source: sample SPH anode biofilm adapted to +100 mV | place: USA | collected 2012-02-03 | reverse complement strand
ACTTGATCAGTTCCCGCAAAGCTTGACGCACCGCCTCATGATCCAGCACCGTTGCGCTATCCCAATAGTCCGGGTTCAACACCTGTTCAATATACGCTTTTTTAGCCAGCACTTGGGGAATGGTTCCCAGGTTAGCTAATGCTTCACCCGTTCTGACAACGCTCTTTTGCGCGCGACTGGCTTTTTTATTGATCAAAAGGGCCAGTTGGATGGTCAGCATGACACAATCAAATCGTTTGGCCAGTTCGTCATCCTCATCAGACTGCACCAACGGCGCTAATGTAATAAATTCACTCTGTATTAGCCCATACCAGCGCGTTTTTTCTTTTCTCCGCACGTAAAAAAAAGGGTCTGCATCTCTGCAACCCGTGTAATTACTGATAGAGCATACTAGTTTCAAAGGAGTGGCCTCTTGAATGCTAACGAACTCCCTGCCTACCGTTTCACGCAGCGCACCCTGCGGTGAGTTTTTGTTTTACACAAGCACTTCTCGCCAATTACTCTCAGCCTTTAGCCGTGTTCATTAAACTAAATGACAATCATATCTTTGCCAACCACCTAAACACTTCGCACCGCAATTGCATATGATCATTCAACTCACTTACGAGTCCTTTTTGTCCATAAAATCTTGCACTATCAACCCCGTATGAAACCGTCAAATTCAACCTTTTTCTCAATTCGGCAATATAAACCGAGTCATACTTTGAAAGCCCCTGTGTACCTCTTTTTAATATTTGCTCAACCACTTCGCCATCTTTCTGTATAGTTGCCATAGTGCCTTGCTCAATTAATTCATAACCAAAATCACTCAATACACTTCTTAATTCAAGAAATGACATTTCCTTATTGCCTTTTTGAACTTTTCTTGAATTTTTTTCAAACCATTGTGCAATCATATCAATCTCTTCATCTCTATTATCACAAAGCTCATGAGCTGCTACTTGGCGCGTAAACTCGAATATCTCTGAGTCACCACATCGCTCTAACCAATAGTTACACTCACCTAAATAATATAAAGTACTTAGTAAGCCCGTCCTCTTATTTCCATTATGAAAACAATGATTCGATATGATACCGTGAAACAATGCAGATGCTTTTAAAAAATCTGTATCAAACATCTCTCTTCCGCCAGCAGTAAATAGCGGCCTTGCGCATGCTGACTCTAATAAGCCAACACTTTTAACACCAGGCGGTGAGATTGGGTCTTCCGATTCCACAAAATAGTCAACTAAATACTCATGAATTCTGCAAACAATATCTGCATCCATTAGCCGTATCCCCTTTGTGTTTGTTTTTATATTAAATGACCATTATTCTGCTGCCAATAACACCTGTCTTCACATGTCCAATGCATTCAAAATTTTCTTCACCACTTCAAAAGCACTAATATTCAGTCGGATTTTCTAAACACTTACTCATATTAGAATTAATAAGAGCACCTCTTTAATCAAATTCATATACTCAAATCAAACTTCTCTCCTGTTTTTTGAGGTATATTGGCGTGAGCAATTGTTATCCCTACACTAGTTAGTCACATATATTTCATAACCGAGTTGTTCCAAACACCCACAAAAGAATGAAGTTCATACCTTAAACACTGCAAATATTCTTCAATCTCATTTTCAGACATTCTCCGCGCTGCATAAAACGCCTTTATCCGGCTACATTCTTGCAAAGATAATTTTCTCTGCTGTAACAATTGATCTAACACTGTCTCATTTATCCCAGCAATTTATAACTTAGCAGGATTATGCAAACAATGTTTATAAAATTCGCCATTTTATGGGAATAACCTGCCCTGTTTTTAACTTTTTGTCATCTTGATACAATCGCACTTCTGCGGAATCTGCACATTAAAGCTACACTATCCATATTTTGGCAAATCTACGGAAAGCAAAAACGGCCGGATAAAGGCCGTAAGTTTGAAAATCCCAGTTTAGCGTAATAAATTGAAGGTGAAAAAGCAAAAGATGACGCTGTTTTAACCGAAACCCTCACCACACCCGGACATGCCGCTTTTTAAAAACATTTCTGCGATTTTCACTCAACCTCACCCTGTATCAGCCCATAACAGACCGTTTCGTCTTGTCTCAGCACGTAATGGGCCTCAAAATGGGCATCAAGACAAAATAAAAAAGGGCCTGCATCTCTGCAAACCCTTGTAATTACTGGTGGGGCATACTGGTTTCGAACCAGTGGCCTCTTGAATGTGAATCTGAAAAGTTATGTTGACTCACGTTTGTTCGTATTTGCAAACCTTTAGCTTCATTGGGTTTGACCTTATTTTTCATTTGCGGTTGTTGGTTCTTATTATATGGCATTAGTTAGCTACTGTCACCAATTTTGTCACTAATTCAATTTCGCAATCGATCCCTTATCTACTTTGCTATCGATATAAATCAATATCAATAACCTGACTGTTACGTTTTATGCGTCCTATTTCAATTTCTTGTATTTCTTCCCACTCTCGATTAATTCGTGCTCTATTCCTATTAATCATTTCTCCTGTCAAATCCCTTCGCATCGCTTTTACCATGACTATGCTTTCTTTTAATAAAGCCCCCCATTCTGCTATATTAATTGCTAGTGGATTCCCCTCTGCCATTGTAACTTTGAGCACATTGCCTCCGGTTGCTATCGAGTGAGCAAAAAAAAGCATTTTATGTAGCTTTAACTCTTCAGAGATTGCCTTCATTTCCTGCTCTGCTCTTGTTAAACTCTCTATTTTCTCATCGATATTCAAGTAATACTTTTCTAGCAACCAATATCCTCTTACAATCATTTCAACAGTAGCTGGCACTATAGCCATCGTAAGAAAATGGCGGACATCATATCCATTTAAATACATCCATTTTGATATTTCCGCAATATTTCTTTGTTTTTCCCCAAATGAACCAACTTGTAAAAACTGTAATAATCCCCATCCTGGCACGGGCAGTCCCATAGATGTACAAATATCAGAAATCAAATGCCCAATCCATGTAATTATTGCAGAGATAATCCCAGTATCTTCATACAAACTACTAGCTTGAATAATCCCAATATTTCCATGCACATCAATAGCACTTAGCGTTCCATTATAAATATCAAGAGTTCCAAACAATACTCCTAATATTGGATCATGTCCTAATGTCAAAAGTCGGTGAGTCCTAGGATTTAGCCCTTCAATATTTACTCCACTTACTTTGTCGAAGGGTACTTTATTCTTTTCTTCCATCCATGAGAAAAATGAATTTAACTTTCCATCCTCATTCACACCCAGCTTACGAAAATAACCAGTTATATCACTGCCATCTTGCTTATATTTCCCCAGATAATTTATATCTTTTGGTATTTTCACAACTAAGATATCCAGTACTGCGGCTATTAAGCCAGCCAACGAAACAACGGCACCATCACGAAGCGTCAGCTCCGGAAAAATATTGGGTTTAGCATATATTTCATCACAAATATAACTATCTAGTCTGTCTTTATTTGCTTGCAAGAAGAGACTTGAATCCCAAGCAACTGCGGCTTCATTGTGTTTTTCTCTATGCAAGCACAACTTCCCCCACCCATGCTTTTCCGCAATTTTTCGAAGTTCGTCTTGCATATTTTTTAGCCTGATTTCATCTGAAATTTGCTCGCTTTTTAAGATTCTAGTCTCTTCTTCAATTTTCTCTATTCGCTCATTCCCTTCGTCAACATCATTAGGTTCATGCATTTTCAAACGCCTCCTCATTGCGTTTAAGTGCTTTTTTCAAGTATTCAATTGATTTTCCCAGATTATCTATTTCTTTACTATTTTTTTCAGCTTGCCTTTTCATATCCAACAACTTATCTTCAAGACTGCCAATTGCCTGCCTTTGTTCCTTAATCATTTCTTGAGCTAACCGCGCGTCTTTTTGTCCTAATAAGACAACTTCCTTAAAAACTACTTCTAATTTAGCCGCTTGAGATAAAGCAAAATCTGGTGAACTTACTAACAAGCTCCCAACTATCCCGCCACTTACGCTACCAAGTAGAGCTCCACCACCAACAATAACACTTATCCCTCCTGCCACTCCAAATCCTCCTGCAGCAATTGCTCCTCCTCCTAAAACGGCCAAACCAGAGCTAACTGCAGCAGCTCCATATAAACCTGGGGCAGCCGCAGCGCCCGCTATAGGATTTATGAAAAATAATACAACAATACCCGCGAGCAGCGCTCCCCCAAAAAGATAAGATATTATTCCACCGCTTGCATCTTTAATCGCTTTTGAATAAGCGCCCTTAAATACTTCAACATAAGAAGTATTAACTGCTAACTCAGTTGCAATGCTTCTTATTCTATTTTCAGTAGCTCCTTTATCCTCATACTCAAGATTCTTAACGCTAGATTTATTTTCATCTAAGCTACAATATGGACTAAAGGTCACTAATTCTAACAAAATTAAATATTTTGTTATAGGGGAAGAAAACGAATCACTCAATCGAAGTATTTCTCTTTTGAACTCCAAATAATTCATAAGCTCATAATTATTTTCTCCCCGTTCTGCATTGACCTCAAGAGACTTTTCAATAGATTTTTTCCACTCCTGCTGCCATCGAGATTTTCGTTCTTTATCCTTTTCTTTTCCATAATACCAATCAGATTCTACCAAGTAATTTTGTAAACTAAACAGCAACCGCATTTCCTCATAGTTCAGGCCAAAAACACTTAGTACTTCTTGGCTCATTTTGTTTGCCCCTCTCATTAATTGTTCTAAATACCGCTCTTTAAACACCTTACTATTTGATCGTATATTCTCTCTTTTCATTACCAAGTGGCTCATCTTTTTTTGGATGCTCCTTCAACATCGGAACTAAATCCTTCGCTTCCTCTTTGGCCTTATTAAAAACACTCTCAAATGCATTTAAATCACTAGGGCATCCTGCTTTAATCCATTCGTGCGCAGCAATTCCAAGTGCATACGTAATCCCCATAGCAACAGGAATTTGCAGCGGTGGAAAAGGAAGTATTGCAAAAATAGTTTGCCCAACTACGCTGCCTGCAAAGCCTCCTAAAAATCCTAAAATAGCACCATCAGACAACTCTTTACCATGTAGCTTTGAAATACGCGATATCATATAGACTTCGTTTGCAATTAATGAGATTGAGCCTACAAAGGGTATAACCGCAATTGCGCCCGCCCTTGCAGCGGCCCACTTACACAATTCTTTAGCTTCATACTCCAGTTGCTCTGCTGTTAACTGCTCCGCCATAACAAAACCGCCCTTTCATCTTTTATATCTTGAATCTATTCTTATCCGGCGACAATTGTTGCCTTTACTGCTATTTAGACAACGTTCTCGCTATGTATCCATCATCCACATCTTCAACTGTAAATTTTCAACATCGTCTCAACAGTACGTTTCACGTCATCTCTAAATGCAGTTGGGGCAACGACCTCTAGACAATCACCTTGACTAAGCAACCACATCTTAATGCCCTGTCCAAATACCTCCGCTTCAATCAACGCTACTTTTCCATCAGATTCTAAAACTCTAGCAGTGGGCAGTCTGTCCATCACAGCATCTAGTGATTTCCCCCAAAACTTAAATCTAATTCGCAAAAGTGGTCCAGAGTACATAAACTGAACTCGCTTACGAAATTCACCTTCTTCAAATCGTTTGCAATAAGATACAGCGAAATGTTCTGGCAAAACCATCATTTTTTGAATGCGATCAATCCGATAAATCGCTGGAAATTCATAGCTAGAATCACAAATACACGCCACTAAATAAAAATAATACTCTGAAAAGACAATTCCTTGCGGCTCAACAATACGTATGACGTCTTGACCGTCATTTTCTTTTCTATAGCAAATACTTACTCGAAATTGCTCCTTAACAGCCTTGCTTAGCGTCCATAAATTATGAATAAGTTTTTTACCATGCTTTACAGGAACATAATGGAATTTTTCGTTACGGACAGCTTCTTGAATATAAGAGCGTTCTGATATTGGCACTTGCAATAACAGTTTTTCAAGTAACTCATCCATTTCCAGCTTGCAAAAAGCTCTGCTTTCTAGCAATACTTTGGCAATTACCAATACGTCATCTTTTTCTAACCAAGCTTTGCTTCTATTGAGCATAGTATAACCTTTTAAAGAAGGCGACCAACAGATTTCTCTATTTTCTCCTATACTACATTCGCTTGCTAAATACTCTCTGATAGTATCTATATCACGTTGAATAGTTTTCTCAGTTACATTAAATCGTTTAGCTTCAGTAACCTTTCGAATCGTTTCACCGCAGATAAAGCGGCTAAACAACGATACTATACGATGCGCTTTTTGCCTTATATCTTGGTCTGCCACCATCTCACCTTCTTTTTGCAATTATTCGAATTAACTTCTATGCTTCTACATCACACTCCTGCCAAATCACTTGAATTCACATAACAAATTCAAATTTTACTCGATCAAACTTGCTCTTAAATTACGATACACTTTTTCCTTGCAACTACGTTTTTCTTGATACATGGCAGCATCCGCTTGTTTGACGACACTCCAAAACTGTTGGTTCTCTGTAGACGCTGTATCAAAACCAATTGACATACTTAGCGGAATTGATGACGGTTGGACATTATAACCTGCAATCCTTTCTTTAATCAAATTCTTAAGCTTCCATAGCTTTTCTTCTGTCAGAATTTTCTTAAAGACTATAATATATTCGTCACCACCAATCCGAAAAAGCTGTGCATCCATACACACACTTGCCTTCAAGATTTCAGCTGCTTTTCTCACGATCGTATCCCCAGCTAAATGACCTATTGTATCATTGATAATTTTCAAGCCATCAATATCACAAACCATTACAGATACTCTAGCTTCTTCCTTTTCAATTTGTTGTGCAAGTCGAGTAAATGCATTGCGGTTTTTTATTCCTGACAACACATCATAATCACACTGTTGATAGAGCTTTTCCACTAAATTTCGCTCATTCTTTGCTTGCTTGCAAAGAAAACAAATCCAGCCAAACAAGCCTACATTTGCTCCCAATGATAACATCATTATAATTATTAATCCCCTTATAACATATGCCTCTGAAAAGACCCGATCTACATTGACTATATTTATTAAGAGGATGCTTAAAGTAAGTATTGCCGTCATTACTATACCAAGGCTTTTTCGATAATTATGCCTAGCAGATAGATTTGATAGGAAGAGCATCATTTTATCCCCACTTTCGTCACTTATGATAAGATTCTGCTTTTATTAAATACATTTTATCAATCAGCCATGGACATTTTTGGTCCATCTAAACTTACTCTGTAAAAAATCGGACCTTTTCATTATCACTCTACCATTTAAAATGCACTTTTATTAAATTCATAATTATCAGCAGGATTCTATATCCAGACTGAGAATATCAAAATTAAAGAACACTCGAGAGGTCTTACAATACCAAACCTTCCATTCAAAAAACACCTAAAAAGGGGGTTGTACCAAGTGAAATATATTCATAAAATCAAGCTATTCAACTTTAAACGTTTTGAAAAGTTTTCCATTGAGCTTGATCCAGTGATGAACATCATTATTGGAGATAATGAAGCAGGAAAGAGCACACTTCTTCAAGCGATTGACCTTGTACTAAGCGGAAGTCGTGCCAAGGTGGAAACACAAGGAATAGATAAGCTATTAAACTCTAATTCAGTTGCAGACTTTATGAATGGAAAAAAGCTGATAGAGACTCTGCCTCGAATGATCATTGAACTATATTTTTCAGAAATTGGTTCTTTTTCATGCAATGGTCAAAATAATACAGATAATATTATCTGCGACGGCATTAGCTTAATTTGCGAACCATCAGATGAATATAGCAATGAGATTAAAGACGTTTTAGAATCTGAAAGCAGTTGCTTTCCCTATGAATACTATTCAATTCGCTTTGTAACTTTCGCAGGAGAACATTACACAGGCTATCGTAAATTTTTAAAACATATTCTTATTGATAACTCAACCATTAACACTGAGTACGCTACAAAAGAGTATATCAAGGCTGTATATAACAAACATGTAGATAACAAAGAAAAAGCCCATCATTTAAATGAATACAGAAATGCTAAAGCAACTTTTAAAGCTGACATTTTGTCTTCAATAAATGAGCGGTTAAAAAAATATGAATTTGATGTGCGTACCGATATAAAATCAAATCTAATTAGTGATTTAACAATTACCGAAGATGCTATTTCCATAGAAAACAAGGGAAAAGGAAGACAATGTTTTGTTAAAACTGAATTTGCACTACAGCGAACTACTACGGGAAATGATATAGATGTCCTCCTTATTGAAGAACCAGAAAACCATTTGAGCCACACTAATATGAACCACTTAATAAGCAATATTGCGAGCAACAGTAATAAGCAAATATTTATAACTACCCACAATAGTCTGATATGCTCTAGACTTGACCTAAGAAAAGCAATTCTCATCAATAGCACTTCTGATACTGCCATTAAACTAAATTCACTTCCTTCGCAAACAGCCGAATTTTTTGTCAAAGCTCCTCATCATAATATTTTAGAATTTGCTCTCTCAAACAAAGTCCTCTTAGTTGAAGGCGATGCAGAGTATATGCTAATGGATACATTTTCAAAAAATACTCTGGGTTCAACTTTAGCGAACTCCGATATACATGTCATTTCAGTTGGTGGAACAAGTTTTAAACGCTACTTAGATATTTCTATTCTCTTACACATAAAAACTGCCGTAATCCGAGATAATGATGGCAACGTTCAAGCAAATTGTATTGATAGATATGAAAACTACCGCCAACCAAATGTTAAACTTTTTTACGATCCCGCTAATGAAATTAGAACATTTGAAATTTCCATCTTCAAAAACAACTCTCAAGTTTGCAACGAATTATTTGCTAGTGGCCGTCGAAAGCTAACTGTTGAAGAATATATGCTCACTAATAAAACAGAAGTTGCCTACATTCTTCTTACAGAAAAAGCTGCTGCGCTCAATGCTCCCCCATATATCAAGGAGGCATTGCAATGGATAAACGAGTAATCTTATCTGTAGCAGGTTCTGGGAAAACAAGTTTTATCATCAACCAGCTTAATCCCACAAAAAAAGCCTTACTAATTACATACACCAAAAACAATTACGAAAATTTAAGAAAAAAAGTATTTAGTAAGTTCAACTACTTTCCTGACACTATTCACATTTTTACTTACTTCGACTTTTTGTACAATTTTTGCTACAAACCATATTTGTATTTTCAATTTCCTGCCAAGGGTATTTATTGGGATCCACCACCAGCCTTTACTCAAAGGCTTTCTAGAACAAACCAAAGCTTTTATATAGATAGTAAGAAACGACTCTACCACAATCGCATCTCTAAACTCTTAGATGTGCATAACGTTTTTAGTAAAATCAATCATAGAATTGAAAAATATTTTGATTGTCTATTTGTTGATGAAGTTCAAGACTTTAACGGACATGATTTTAATTTTTTGATGAATATTACCAAAGCAAACGTTGGATTATGCTTTGTAGGTGATTTTTATCAACACACATTTGATACTAGCGTAGATGGTAACATTAACAAGAATTTATACTCTTCCTTAGACAAGTATAAAAAAAAGCTTGCCTCAAATGGCATTATTATAGATTGCTGTACACTAAACAATAGCTTTAGATGTAGCCCTTCTATCTGCAAATTTGTTGAACAAAACCTTAATATTTCTATTTCTTCGCACCAACAAAATGATACACGTATCGAGTTGGTTGAAGATGCTACATTAGCAAATCAACTTTTTTTATGCGATAAAACAATTAAACTGTTCTATCAAAACCATCGTAAATATCCTTGTTTTTCCGAAAATTGGGGAGCTTCTAAAGGAATGGATAGTTATCAAGATGTATGTGTTATATTAAATAAATCAACATACGACTTATTCAAAAAGAATCGATTGTCAGAAATGAACGAAAAAACAAGAAATAAGTTTTACGTTGCTTGCACAAGGGCAAAGCGGCACCTTTTTTTCATCCCAGAATCTATGGTTCGTCACTTTGCTACCCAACGTTAGTTTCTATTCTTTAATCATACCCACTATAAGCCAAAAAGGAGCTCAAGAGCTGACATTGCCCTTGAACTCCTTTTCTATTTCCTTCATGCCGCCGGATATCTCGAATAGACAAACTCATATATATACGCGCAAGCCGTTATTGTCGTTTTCATTTTGCTTTACCTTCCTCTACTTCCTATTATACTTAGCACAGACAATGAGTATTCCGGGCCAAGTTGCACCGCCTGTCCGGCTCTGTGATACCGCGAT
>MTLC01000993.1_pt1 | contig 10298 bp, 8 predicted proteins | sample 1982451 | NCBI WGS metagenome assembly MTLC01 (sample SAMN05710165, study PRJNA340218) | biofilm metagenome | isolation source: sample SPH anode biofilm adapted to +100 mV | place: USA | collected 2012-02-03 | reverse complement strand
GCGGCCCAGAACCTCACCCAGCAGGCCGAGGAGATGACGGCGCTGGTCGGCACCTTCAAGGTGGCCTGACATGGAAATGGCGGCAAGCCGGGCATACGGGGACGAGCTCCCCGACCCCTGCCTGGACAGGATACGGGAGCGGGTCTTCCAATTGAGCAGGCTCTACTTCGCCCCCCGCAAACTCTCCCTGTTCAGGCAGCGGGTGGAAAGCCGGCTGGCGCAGCTCGGGTTTGCCGACTGCTGCGGCTACCTGGACCACCTGGAGCGGACCCCGGGTGAGTACCTCACCCTGCTCGACCTGTTGACCATCAACGAGACCTTCTTCTTCCGCAACCCGGACCAGTTCACCCACCTGCGCCAGGTGGTGCTGCCGGAACTGGAGCTGGCCCGGGGACGGGAGTTGATGCGCTCGTGGGGGGGGAGCGGGGAGGGAGGGCAGGGTATCATGAAGCTGCGCATCCTCTGCGCCGGCTGTTCCACCGGCGAGGAGCCCTACTCCGTCGCGATGACCCTGCTCGAGGGGCTGCGCTATCCGAAGGCCTGGGACATCGAGGTCGTCGCCGGCGACATCAGCAAGAGCTGCCTTAAGTCCGCGCGGGAGGGGTTCTACGAGATCGAGCGGCTGCACAACATCCCGCCCGACCTGATCGGGAAGTACTTCACCGCCACGGCCGGCGGGGCCTTCGTGGGGGAGGAACTGAGGTCGCTGGTGCGGGTCATCCCGCTCAACCTGAACGACCTCATGGGGGGGGCGCTTCCCGCCGGGATAGGTACAGGCTGGGGGGAGTTCGACCTCGTCTTTTGCCGCAACGTGATGATCTACTTCTCGCCTGCCTGCCAGCAACTCCTCGTGGAAACCCTGTCCCGGCTGCTGGCGCCGGGGGGGCACCTTTTCACCGGTGACGCCGAGCCCCTGCACCTTTTCGACCACGACCTCGTGGCGGTCCCCAAAGCCGGCTGTCTCGTGTACCGCAAAGTGGAGAACATAGAACATGCTTCATCCTTATGAGCCAGTCGGCGAAGAATTGACCCGCTTGCAGGAACGTTCGCTATCGGAGCTTCTCGCGTTCGTCGGTGATGGCGAGCGCGGGCGCAAGAGCGAGGCTCTGGACATCATCATCGGCCGCGGCCTGGAAGGGATCTACGCCACCCTGGAGGCGGCGGTGCGCGACAACGACAACGCCGACCTGAGAAACGGCGCCATGGAGGTGCTGGTCAAGTTCGGCGGGGAGGCGGTGCCGCGCCTGAGCCGGCTCCTCTCCGACGGCGACGAGGAGATCCGCAATTTCAGCGCGGTCATGTTAGGCGACATCGGCAGCCGCGACGCGGTGAAAGACCTGATCGCGGCGCTCACCGACCCCGACAGCAACGTGAGTCATTCGGCGGCCGAGGCGCTGGGCAAGATCGGCGACCGCAGCGCGCTGGTGCCGCTATTGGAACTGTTGAAGGGGGATTTCTGGCTGCAGTACCCCGCCGTCTGCGCCATCGGTGAACTCAGGGACTACCGCGCCGTCCCCCACCTCCTGCCGCTCCTTGGTGATGAAATGCTGCGCGGCGCGGTGGTCGAGGCACTGGGGAAGGTCGGTGACCAACGCGCACTCTACGCCCTTGCCGGCATCCTTCCCTTCGTGGAACAGGAGCTGGCGCGCAGCGTGGCGTGCGCCATGGTCTCCATCATCAACATCCTGAACGAGCAGGAAAGCTACAAGAACCGCATCGAGGTGGGGACCCAGGAGGAACGGCTGCTCCGGCTGGTCTCCCCCCGCGGGGTGGACCGGCTCAAGTCGATGCTCCGGGAAGAGGAAGATCTGCAATCGGCGCAGGCGGCTGCGATGCTGCTGGGGTGGATGGGGGAACTTTCGGCCCTGGAAGGATTATTCACGCTGCTGGCGGACGAGCGCAACATAGAGGTTGTGGAGAACGCCGTCCTCGCCATCGGGAGGCGGGCCGAGGGGGAGCTGCTGGCGGCGCTTGATCATGACAGTGCCGCCGTCCGACTGGTCGCGCTGCGCGCGTTGCGCACGCTTGCCCTTCCCTGCCACCCCGGAGAACTGGCGCGCCTGCTCGCCCAGGAGGACGAGCAGGGACAACTCGAGGTGTTGGAGACGCTGCAATCCTTCCCGGATGAGTCGTTCTTGCCGCAGTTGCAACTCCTGCTGGCAAAGGGGAGCGACGCACTCGCGCGCCAGGCGGCCCTCGCCCTGGCGCACCATCGCCTCGGGTCCGTGCTGGATCTTTTTGAACAGCTGGTGCACTCTCCCGAGCCGCAGTCGCGCCGCCGCGCCGCCATGCTCCTTGGGTGCCTCAAGCAGGGGGGGGGGATCGAGAACCTGCGCCTGCTCAGCTTCGACGACGATACCGAAGTGCGGGCGGAGCTCGTGCGCTCCATAGGGAAACAGAAGGTATTGCAGGCCGTGCCGCTTTTGTGCCGCGCACTGTGCGATCCGGAGGAGTTGGTGCGCGAGGCTGCGGTCCTCGCCGCGGCGGAACTGGGGGAGCCGATGCTCGTGGATGAGCTCCTGGCACTATTGGGGAACGGACGCGAGGATCTCGACTACTGTGTGATCCGGGCCTTGGGCGACATCGGGGCGCGTGAGGCGGGCGCCTTCCTGGTGGAGTACCTTTCCCGGGGGGTGTCGCGTCAGTTGGAGTACGCCATCGTGGAAACCCTGGGCAAACTGGCCTACCGGGAGGCATCCGATCTGGTCACCAGGCGTTACCTAAAGCATGACGATCCCGACATCAGGCGCCTGGCGGTCTACACCCTGGGCGAGCTGGCCGACCAGGAATCGCTCAAGGCGGTGGAGGAAGCGGTCGGCGACCCCCACTGGAGCGTGCGCATCGCGGCCCTGCGCGTCCTGGGCAAGATCGGCGGCGGCCGCGAGCTCCCATTGCTCCTCAAAGGGGTGAACGATGCCGATGCCATGGTGCGCAAGCACGCCATCACGGTCCTCGGGGAGCTGCGAAACCCCGTCTCCGTTCCGGAACTGGTTGCGCTGCTTGAGGACCCGGAGGTGGGGAAAGATGCCTTCGAGGCGCTGGTGGCGTTCGGGCGCGGCGGGCTCCCCTGGCTGCATCGTCTCATGAAAGATAACCACGGTGCGGAGCTGCGCGAGCGGGTGATCGACGTCATCGGCAAGATCGCCGACGACAAGAGCGTGGAGCCGCTGTTGGAGCTGCTTAACGACGAAAGCGAGATCGTCAGGCTCGCCTGCATCGACGCGATGTGCCACTGCTACGACACCCTCCCCTTGAAGCGGCTGATCCAGGTGAGAAAGGAGGATCAGAGCGCCGAAGTCCGGGCGAGGGCCGAATTGGCCCTGATGAGTTTCGCCCAGCGGGAATACCTCGGATGATGGCGGAGAAGAATGCCATGCAGGCCGAGGAGTTCAGGCTGTTCAGGGAGCACGTGGCCGAAACCCTGGGGCTCGTACTGGAGGAGGGGAGCCAGAGGAACCTGGCGGCGAAGCTTGGGCCGCGGCTGGAAGAGTTGCGGCTGAAAAGCTTCGCCGAGTACTACTGCTACCTTAAGTTCTCCCCGGGAAGAGATGCCGAGTGGCGGCTTCTGGTTCCGCTGCTCACCAACAACGAGACCTACTTCTATCGGGAAGCGGCCCAGTTGTCGGTCCTCGCGCAGGAGGTGCTGCCGGTGCTCAAGGAGAGGAAGGTGGCCCGGGGCGAGCGCGCCATCCGCATACTCTCCGCCGGCTGCTCCAGCGGCGAGGAGGTCTACACCCTGGCGATGCTTCTTTTGGAGTCGGGGTGTTTCTCCTGGGACTGGGACGTGCGCATCACCGGCGTCGATATCGACACGCGGGTCCTTGACGCGGCGCGGCAGGGGCTCTACACTCAGCGCGCCTTCTGGGCCGCCGACCCGGAGCTGGTGCGCAGGTACCTGACCCCCCATGGGGACAAACTCGCCGTCAGGCCGATCCTGCGGAAATGGACCAGCTTCGCGCAGGGGAACCTGCTCGACCTGGGGGAGCGGCTGGCCGGGGAGCGCTTCGACGTCATCCTGTGCCGCAACGTCCTGATCTATTTCGCGGAGGAGACCGTCAAGCGGGTGGTGGACAACTTCACGGCGCTGCAGGCGCCCGGAGATTACCTGTTCCTGGGGCATTCGGAATCCCTTTCCAGAACGGGCGCCTCCTATGTGCCGCTTCGTTTTCCGGGTGCCATCATCTATCAGAAAAGGACGTGACGCTTTGGGGGACTTGAACAGGAAAATAAGGGTGCTGGTGGTCGATGACTCCGCTTTCGTGCGGCGCGCCATCATGCGGATGTTCGAGGAGAGCCCGGAGATCGAGGTGATCGGTGTCGCGGCCAACGGCGAGAGTGCGGTGGCACTGGCGAAGAGCCTGCGCCCGGACGTGATCACCCTCGACGTGCAGATGCCGGTCCTGGACGGCCTTTCCGCGCTGGAGCTGATCATGAACGAGTGCCCCGCGCCGGTGATCATGTTCAGCTCCCTGACCGGCAAGGGGGGAGAGAAGACCCTCAAAGCGCTGGAGATCGGGGCGGTGGACTTCATCGACAAGAGCTCGGCGGGGGGGGCCATGGACATAGGCGCCCTGGCCAGGGAGCTGACCGGGAAGATCAAGGTGGCGGCCTGCGTCGACCTGGAAAAGCTGCACGGCTCGGCGCACAGGCGGGAAGCCGCGCCCCCCTCGCCGGGTAAGGCGCGCAGCGCCGGCACCGACGTCGTGGTCATCGGGACCTCGACCGGCGGCCCTCCAGCGCTGCAACAGGTCTTGAGCCGACTGGAGCCCCCTCCCTGTCCGATCCTCATCGTCCAGCACATGCCGCCGGGCTTCACCACCTCGCTCGCCGCGCGGCTGGACCGCAGCAGCACCCTCACCGTTCGGGAGGCGAGTGACGGCGAGACGGTGCTCTCGGGAAACGTCTACGTCGCCCCGGCCGGCTGGCACATGCGGCTTCGGCGCAAGGACGGCGCCCTCCAGGTCTGGCTGGATCCGGAGTCCGGAGGGCACCTGCATTGCCCGTCCGTGGACGCGCTCTTCGAGTCGGCGGCCGAGGTCTGCGGCAGCCGCTCTCTGGGGGTCGTCCTGACCGGCATGGGAAAGGACGGCGCGGCCGGCGCCCGTGCCATCAAAAAGGTCGGGGGGAGGGTCGTCGTGGAGTCGGAGGAGACCGCGATCGTCTACGGGATGCCGAAGGCGGTGGCGGAAGCGGTCTGCGTCGACGCCGCGGTCCCGCTCTACCAGGTTGCCGATACCATAGCGGGCATGGTCCAGGGGACGGCGCGGGCAAAGCGTTAGTAATTAAGGGGCGGGAGCTTAAATTTCCCGACCGGCTGCCGATAAGGGTAAAGAGATCCGCACTCGGGAGCCAACGCCACATGCCCAACACCACCAGAATACTCGCCGTAGATGATGAACCGGTCTTCCGTTTCCTTCTGGAGAAGCAGCTTCGCGACATCGGCTATACCGTCTATACCGCGGTGGACGGCCTGCAGGCGCTGGAGGTGCTGGAACAGCAGCCGATCGACCTGATCCTCTCCGACCTGGTCATGCCGAGGATGGACGGCCTTGCCCTGATCGAGGAGGTGCAAAAGCGCAAAGCGGCCCCTCCCATCATCGTCATAACGGCGCACGGCAGCGTCGAGAGCGCCGTGGAGGCGATGCGGTGCGGCGCCTACGACTACCTGGAAAAACCCTACCAGCCTGACGATCTGCGCATCACCATCAAGCGCGCCATCGATTACCAGCACATCGTTCGCGAAAACGAGCAGATCAAGGGGCTGCTCTCGGATCGGTACACCTTCCAGAGCGTCGTCACCGTGAACGCCGCGATGAAGCAGGTGCTGGAGTTAGCCGCGCGTGTCGCGACGGCGCGGCAGACCACGGTGGCGATCTACGGCGAGAGCGGATCGGGGAAGGAGGTGCTGGCGCGCGCCATCCATTTCGCGGGGAAGGGGCTTCCCGCCGAGTTCGTGGCGGTGAACTGCGCGGCAATTCCCGAGCACCTGATGGAGAGCGAGCTCTTCGGACACGTGCGCGGCGCCTTCACCGGCGCGGACCGCGACCGCGAGGGGAAGTTCAGCCTCGCCCGCAAGGGAACCATCCTCCTCGACGAGATCGGCGACATGCCGCTCGCGCTGCAGGCGAAGCTTCTGCGCGTGCTGCAGGAGCGCGTCTTCGAGAAGATCGGCAGCAACACCCCGATTCCCGTTTCCTGCCGGGTTATCGTCGCCACCAACAGAAGTCTCGCCGAACTGGTCGCTGCCGGACGCTTCCGCGAGGACCTGTACCACCGCATCAACGTCTTCCCGCTCACCATCCCGCCGCTTTGCGAACGAAAGGACGACATCCCGATCCTGTGCGATCACATCCTCGAACAGCTGCGCCAGCACCTTGGGAAGCCCTTGCCCGGGATCTCGCCGCAGGCGATGGAGGTGATGCTCAACTACCGCTGGCCGGGAAACGTGCGCGAGCTGCACAACTGCCTGGAGCGGGCGGCGATCCTCACCGACAACGAACTGATCCGTCCCGAGCACCTGGCTCTCGCCGGTGCCTCCCCTGGGGCTGAGGAACCGGCAGCGGACGGAGGCCGTGTCAGCTACCACCTCTCGCTCTCCCCGGACGAGCTCTCTCTCGACGCCCTCACCGAACAGATCCTCGACGTCACCCTGCAGCGCTGCGGGGGGAACAAGTCGAAGGCGGCACAGCTTCTCAAGGTGAACCGGAAGGCCTTCTACCGCTCCTGACGGGACCCGGTTCGCAGCAATGCCGTCGCCGTTTTCGCCCCGGCTCTCGCGCCTTGTCATATTCCCGTCCCCAATCCGTACAGGGTGTCCCTTTGAGGGACACTCCGGTGCTCCTCTCCTTCAGCTAACCCCCCTAAAACACGCCCAAAACGTTCTTGGCACCGGTCGTGCTACGTACTGCAGTACAGACGCCGCACTGTTCCGCAGGGAACAGGGGCAAACGGACCGGCCGTAGCGGTAGCCTTCAAGGCTCCGCGGCCACACAGCAGTCACGGAGGAATCACAATGAGAACGATAAGGGATCTGAAGGTAGGAACAAAGCTGGCGGCCGGGTTCGCCTGCGTTGCGGTCATAGCGGCGATCATCGGCTTCATCGGCATCAGGGTAACCAACAACCTCAACGCGGAAGGGAAAAGGACCTACGAGAAGGTGACCGTACCGCTCGGGCAACTGGCCGGGATGTCCGTCAACTTCCAGCGTGTCAGGATCAACGTGCGGGACGCGGTCGAAGCGACCGACCCGGCGCAGCGCAAACTCTACGTCGACACGGTGGCGACCTTGCGCGGCAAGATCACCGATCTGGCAGGCCAGTACGAGAAGAGCATCAGCAGCGAGGATGGGCGCCGTCTCTTCGCCGATTTCAGCAAGGCCCGGGCGAGCTACCTCGGGTACGTCGACAAGATCCTCAGCCTGGACGAGTCGGGTAAAGAGGCGGAGGCCAGGGAGGTTCTGCACGGCGTGGCGAAACAGGCGGCCCTCGAGCAGCAGGCGCTCCTCGACAAGATGATGTCGGTCAAGGAGGACCAGGGGAGAGTGACGGCGCACAGCAACGAACTCGCCGCCGTGGCAGCCGGCCGCACCATTGCCGCGCTGCTGGTCCTGGGGCTGGTCATCGCCCTGGTCTTAGGTGTGACGATCACCCGTATGATCACCCGTCCCCTTGACAAGGCGGTCAAGGTGGCAAACCAGCTCGCCGAGGGGGATCTCACCGTCGAGGTGGTGGTCGATTCCAAGGACGAGACCGGGCAACTTCAGGCGGCCATGGGGCACATGGTGGCGAACCTCAGGGAACTGGTTTCCCAGACGGTGCACATCTCGAGCAGCATAGCCTCCGCCTCAATGCAGCTGCAGGGGACTTCGGCACAGATCGCCACCGGCGCCGAAGAGGTCGCCTCGCAGACCGGTACCGTGGCGACCGGCAGTGAGGAGATGGCGGCGACGAGCGCGGACATTGCCCGCAATTGCGTGCTGGCCGCCGAGGCGTCGCGTCAGTCGACCGAGTCGGCCCAGGGTGGTGCCAAGGTGGTGCAGGAAACCATCGTCGGCATGGGCGAGATCGCAGTCCGTGTGCGCAACACCTCGAAAACGGTCGAGGCCCTCGGGGTTCGCTCCGAGGAGATCGGGGACATCGTCGGGACCATCGAGGACATCGCGGACCAGACGAACCTCCTGGCACTGAACGCTGCCATCGAGGCGGCCAGGGCCGGTGAGCAGGGGCGTGGTTTTGCGGTGGTGGCCGACGAGGTCCGGGCGCTCGCCGAGCGCACCAGCAAGGCGACCAAGGAGATCGGCGCCATGATCAAGGCGATCCAGGGCGAGACCCGCGAGGCGGTGCGTGCCATGGACGAGGGGGTGAAGGAAGCCGAGAAAGGGGCGGTGTCGTCGCAGCGCTCCGGCGAGGCCCTGGAAGATATCCTCAGGTGCATCAGCGAGGTTTCCCTGCAGGTGAGCCAGATCGCGACCGCAGCGGAGGAGCAGACCGCCACCACTACCGAGGTGACCAGCAACATCCAGCAGATCACGGACGTCGTGCACCACACGGCGCGCGGCGCCGAGGAAACGGCGATGGCGGCGGCGCAGCTCGCCCAGCAGGCCGAGGAACTGCAGCAGCTGGTGAGCCGCTTCAAGCTCGCGGCCTAGGAAAAGGAGAACGGTCATGGCTAACGATCTTCAGATAGTAGCGGGCAATGCGCAGCAACTGCTTCAGCTGGTCACCTTTCACGTTGGGGGCGAGGGTTTCGCGGTGGAGGTGGCGAGCGTGAGGGAGATCATGCGGCTTCCCGTCATCACGAGCCTCCCGAACGCCCCGGCATACGTCGATGGCATCATCAACCTGCGCGGCGGGGTGATCCCCATCATCTCCCTGCGCGATCGCTTCGGTCTCTCCGCCGTGGAAAACGACAGTCACACGCGCATCATGGTGATGACCGTGGGGGAAAAGGTGGTGGGGTTCCGGGTGGACGCGGTTTCCGAGGTGATCCGGGTCCCGCAGGGACAGCTCCAGCCGCCTCCTCCGCTTGTCGCCTCAGGCGGCGGACGTCAGTGCATCACCGGCGTCATCGATCACGGCGAGCGCCTCCTGATCGTTCTCGACCCGGAACAGCTCCTGCTGCTGAGCGAGCTGGACTGGGAGGCGCACGCCGCCTAGCCGGTCAGTGGGCGGCGTGGACGGGCAGGACGAAAGGAACATGAGGGGACGCGTAATGAGTGTGGAGCGGAGCCGGGAAAAAATGGCGATGTGGGGTAAGGGGCAAGCGTTCCCCGCAGTGGACTTCGAGGCCGGGGTACGACTGACAGGCGGGGACCGGCGGCTTTACGAGGAACTGCTCGTGAGGTTTGAGGCCGAGTACCGGGAATGCGATGAGGAGATCGAGCGGGAGGCGGCCGCTGGAAGGCTGGATGAGGCGGCACGGCTCGCCCACTCGGTGAAGGGGATCGCTGGGGTGCTTGCGGCCCAGCCGCTGCAGCGGGCGGCGCAGCGGCTGGAAAGCGCGCTCAAGGGGAAGGGGGAGTCGGCGCAGGCGCTGGCCGATTTCCGGCTGGAGTTGAAGCTCACCATCACCGCACTGCGTACTGAAGGCAGGCCGCTCACCGAAAGCGGCGGGCGCGGCGTGGCAGGGGAGGTGTTAGAGGAGTGGTCGAACGCCTGAAACGAACTGCCGGCGGGCTCTTCCATACCTTAAAAGAAAAGGTGCGTCCTCTTGGGAGGACGCACCTTTTTTGTTTCGAATGTTACACCAAGCGACGGTGTGGGAAGCTAGTAGTTACTGCTTCGCCTTGATCATCTCGATCTCGAGGTTGATGTCGACATCCTCGCCTACCGCCACGCCGCCGGTCTCGAGGGCCGCGTTGTAGACCAGGCCGAAGTCCTTGCGGTGGATCTTGGTGCTCGCCACGACGCCGCTTCTCATGTTGCCCCACGGGTCCTTGCTCTCCTTAGCCGGCCCTTCGACATTCAGTACCACCTGCTTGGTCACCCCGTGCAGCGTCAGGTCGCCGGTCACCTTGAGCTTTCCTTTGCCGGCCTTGGCGACACTCTTGGAGACGAAGGTCATGGTCGGGTACTTGGCGACGTCGAAGAAGTCGGCGCTCCTTAAGTGCTCGTCACGCTTGGCCACGTTCGTGTTCACCGAGGCGGTCTCGATGGTGACAGCGACCTTCGACTTGGTGATGTCCTTGTCGTTGATCTCGACGGTCCCTTTGTGCTTTTCGAAGCTCCCCTTCACGTTGGATACCATAAGGTGACGGACCTTGAAGCCGACGTTGGAGTGGTCCGGGTCGATGTTCCAGG
>MTLC01002725.1_pt1 | contig 10306 bp, 13 predicted proteins | sample 1982451 | NCBI WGS metagenome assembly MTLC01 (sample SAMN05710165, study PRJNA340218) | biofilm metagenome | isolation source: sample SPH anode biofilm adapted to +100 mV | place: USA | collected 2012-02-03 | reverse complement strand
GGCCTGCTCAGGGGAACCAGAAAAGGAACCAAAAAATAAAAAAGGCTTAGCCTTTATCGGCTAAGCCTTTGATTTCTTTGGAGCGGGAAACGGGATTCGAACCCGCGACCTTCAGCTTGGGAAGCCCAAGTACAACATCGCAACACGTTTTGACGTGTTACTTAACCTGTTAATATTACATACATAATCACAATCAGTCTCGCATTTTGTATTGATATCTTTCTGGCAATATGTCACTTATATGTCACTTAAATTGGAAAAGTGACAGGAGGGACTGTGCCGAAAATTAAATTGTCAAAAAGTGTGGTAGACAATCTCGCACCTCCCCCTCAGGGGACTCCACAGTTGGATTATTGGGACACTGACCTGAAGGGCTTCGGTGTCACGGTTGGCGCAAGGGCAAAAACCTACTGCGTGATGAGGCGCGTCAACGGTAGGAATATCAGGGTTAGCATTGACAGACACAACGTCATAACTTTCAAGGACGCAAAAGATAGAGCGGCGCAGCTTCTCGTTGAAATGAAGCAGGGCATCAACCCAAATCTCAAGAAACGGGTTGCTACTGAGAGAAACATCACCCTCAAAGAAGCCTACGAAAAATACGCGGAAACGCGAAGCATCAAGGCTTCAACAAAAAGCAAAGACTTGAGCCTACTAAACTGCCACCTGTCGAGTTGGCTGAACAAGCCGATAGCAGATGTCACCAAAGACATGGTGTCAAAAAGGCACGGCGACCTCTCCAAGACTGCTGGCGACCACACAGCCAACAATGTTTTTCGGATGTTCAGACGGGTCTACAACTGCATCAATGCCCACCTTGACGATGCTCTCCCGCAAAACCCCGTAGCAAGACTGTCAGCAACAAAGCAATGGGCCAAGGTAGGTAGACGGCAGACCATCATTGCGGATTGCGACCTTCCAGAGTGGTACAGAGCGGTACGCGCTATCGACAATCCCTTCATGCGGAACTACCTGCTGCTACTGCTGTTTACCGGACTAAGAAAGGAGGAAGGTTTATCGTTAGAATGGCGCAACGTCAATATGGCAGACCGAGCATTTACCCTGCCGGAGACGAAGAACGGGAAGTCGCACACCATGCCAATGTCCAACTACCTTTTGGACCTATTCACGGAGTTGCAGACCATCAAGCAAAACGGATACGTGTTCCCAGCGTTTGTCACAAAAGGCAAGGTTGAGCACATGACGGAACCTAAGCGCCATGTGCAGAAGGTTAAAGAGACAAGCGGCATCGAATTCTGCCTGCACGACCTGAGGCGCGTCTTTAAAACGCTGGCGCAGGACACTGTGACCAAGGCAGAGTCAGACCGTCTGACAAATCACACCTCACGCGATGCAGGGGACGGCTACATTATCCTGTCAACAGAGAAGGTGCGTGAACCTATGCAGCGAATTACTGACAAGCTGTTGTGCATGACAAATGCGTGGTCTAACTTCCCGAGGACGTAAGGGGTTTCACAGTCCATATTCGGGCCTTAGCCCGAGCATGGACTAGAACCTTAGCTGAAAAGGCAGTTTTCTGGGCAGCTAGGACGGCTCATAAAGTCTGAACCAAAATGGTCGGCACAACCAATCTGCCAAAGCATTGCCAGCAGATTCGTAGCCCCAACCACTTCTAGCTCGCCACCTTATACTATTCAACGCGGCTATTACTGCATCGCGCCCCACCACTCTGCATTCCACATTACCGCTATAGACAAGACTAAATTCAGACTTCGGTTAATTGTATAGATACAGACATTGCTATTTAGGGTCCGCATCAAGTATATTAGCGCCTCTACATCCAACCTACAGGAGGAAAACAAAATGCGTTTCAGGTTAATGGTGACTGGTATTCTTGCGATGTTGCTTTCTGCATGCGTGACAACTCATCAGGTGCAGCGAGGCACCAACAACGTAACCGTTGGTGAAGTACCTGCATCCAAGGTTCTTATCTATACTGGTGGCACCGTTGGCGAAAGCCTCCGTATCCAAGCCGATGAGAACGGGAACGCCACAATTATTGCCGGTCAAGGATTGGTTGAGATGATTCCCATGTACCTCTCCCCCGCTGCGATTACAGAACTTGATGCCAAGCTTGCGAAAATGATTGAGTGGGGCGATATCTCGCTCAAAAACAATATCGAAACAACTAAGCCGATGGACGGGTTTCTCATAAAGTCCTTTTTTTCAGACGGGCCGGTATCCGTTACCCCAGTTTTTATATCCGGCAAAGATGGGAAAGGTTGGGTAGGCAACCTCCAACTAGCCCAGCTAAGGTCGCAGGAAGAATTGCTGTTTGGGCAGGGGCATAAACTGGGGGATATTTATACTCGTCAACTCTCAATCTTCATGCAACCAGAGTCTGTTGTTCAACTCAGAAAGATTCTTGCTCGAATACCCGACTACTCTACAAAAGCAGCAACCTCTAAATCGAGAAGCGAACTGCTAAAGTAAATAACAATTTTGGGGATGAATTATCATAGGCCGCTTTTAGCGGCCTTTTTTATTGTCTGTTTTAAGTACACTCAGGTCGTGCAGACGAGTGCGACAGTTTTCGCGTCTTATATGAATGTACGAAAAAAGAGGTTGACGCCGACCGCCGAACATCTTAGATGTAAACCTGACAAAATTACAGGAGGCGGGCTATGAAAGGTCTGAAAGGACAGCAGCTTGGATACGTCAGGGTCAGTAGCATTATGCAAAACACCGATAGGCAGCTTGACGGCCTTGAGCTTGACAAGGTGTTCACGGACAAACTATCGGGCAAGGACACCAATCGTCCAGCCCTTCTTGAATTGCTAGCTTATGCACGACAGGGCGATACGGTTCATGTCCACAGCCTTGACCGACTGGGACGCAACATCGACGACCTAAGACGGCTCGTACAATCATTCAAGGCGAAAGGTGTTGCAGTAATATTCCATAAAGAAGGCCTACGCTTCACAACCGACAGCAGCAGCAACCCAATGACAGAATTGATTTTCAACGTTATGGCAGCATTCGCTGAGTTCGAAAGGTCTCTCATACGAGAGAGACAGCGTGAAGGGGTACAACTTGCTAAAGCAAAGGGACTCTACAAAGGTCGCCCAACAGAAATGACCCTTGAGCGCTGGCAGGAAATTATGCAAAGGATTGTTGCTGGTGAATCTAAGGCCAAAATTGCCAGACACTTTGGGATAAGCCGCGACACCCTGTATAGGCACTTGAAGAATAACCCCCAAACGGAGGGACTATGATTCTCAACATTGCTGGCTACAAGTTGAGGCCGGAACTCGGCATACACGCCGTATCCGACGCACCGCTCAGGAAGGGCGTGTATCCAACGCAGCGCCCCAAGTATCTTCTGCCGCTGGAGGAAGCAAATTGGCCCTCAGAGGTCGTCTCCCGCATAGTGAAGGCATACACGGCCGTCGGCCTGCAAGACCCGCTGAAACAAAAGCTCGTTGAGCCTAGCGCCATCGTCTTCGGCGGCAAGTACAGCGAGGGCGTCACCGACCTGACCGGCGTGAACTGGGACATGGTGGGCGACTATTTCGAGTGGGAGGCGCAGGCCGCAGTAGGCAACTACCACGAGTCGGTCGTCTTTCAGAAAAAGGCCAAGGAGAAATGGGGAGGCATCTGGTCGCACAGGCAAGTTTACATTGGATACGACTAGTGGTTCACCTCGCGTTCCTCGGCCCATGGCTGTCATTCTCCTTTGAGAATAACTAGCCACAGAAAAAAGTTACACCACATTTGGCCTCCTCCTGACTATGTATATAGTGAGCACACCTCTCAACGGAAGGTGTCAAAACTACAACAGGAGGAGTAGACAATGAGCACAGGACGAAAAAGATTGAACCTTCCCCCCAAAAAAGCCGAGATGGTGCCAAAGCGCGGACGCCCCAGCAAGGCAACGCTGGAGCGTTTGGCACAAATAAAGGCTAGGGTTGAGGTTGGTGAAGCCAAGACTACAATTGCGTTAGAGCTTGGCATAAGTAGAGACACGCTGTATCGCTACTTGGGCCAGATGAAAAGAAATCCAGCAAACATTGATGTTTCAGCCTTAACAGAAGCCCCCCTTAAGTTGGTAAGAAAATACGCAGTCATTCATCACAAACGGATTGATAGGCAGCGCCTCCCCTTGGAGCTGGACGACGTAATCTCCATTCTGGGTGAGGTTTTAACAAACTGCCTGAGCAAATTTGATTCGAAAAGGGGGGCTGCAACGTTCGAGACATATTTCCGCAAAGCCGCTGAAAACCGTATGATGAGCGAGGTTAAAAAATTGATGAGAGAACGGAGCGTCGTTCCTTTCAATTTTTACCATGACGATGATGGGCTGATAACTTTTGAGCATCGAAGTTGATATTGCATTTTTCGGACACTATGAGGGTATCAACTTACCGCTGTCGGCTGTCAGCCCTTGTAGCGCCCCAAAATATTGTGACACTTTAGCTAGTTACGAGATAGTTATTTTATTTGCCCGAAATCGGCCCTCTCAGTTGTATATTTAAATAGAAGAACAAATAGAGAAGAGGCACCGCCTTTTGGCGGCAACATCCACAGGCTTAGGCCGTTTCCAGCAATGGAAGCGGCCTTTTGTTTTTTGGGCTGTTAATCGGTTCGGCGTATACGGGCATCCCTGCTCCCGTCTTAAAACGTTGAAGCGCTGGCAGCGCAAGACAGCAAATGCTTGTGAGAACATAGACTTGTTCTATCAGAACAGGAAAGGGAGGTCTACTGTGGTATGGCGGTAGCTTATCTAAAGAGTTTCAAGACGGATGGTAGTTGTACTTATGAAGGAGAACCAAGGAGGGCATGGGTAGCTGTGACCCTCCACTTCCCATGGAGGGTCACTAGGCGTCAGCGGAGGCACTTGTTGTCAAAGTGGGTTCACGAATGTAGGAAACGAAGCGGCTTGGCGCTTGCCTATGCAGGTGCAATCTTTCAACACGGCAAAGCCCACCATGCTCATTTGACAGTTTTCGGGGTCAATGAGCGGGTGGGCTTTGACATTTGTGACGTCAACCTTACGGAGCTTGAGGCCATTTGGTACGAGGTTACGGGCCTAAGGAGTTTCAAAGCGGCACAGATAGACAAAAAGGAAAGCTATCAGCTCTGGCAGCGATACATCTTTGTCAAAAACGCAAGGGAAATGGAATGTAACGATTACGAATGTATCTACTTCAACACACGGATGCTGAAAGCAGCAGGAGTTAAATAACCATCATCACACGGAGGAACACAATCATGAAACGAAAAGGCGAAGTTGTACTTTTTGACACCGTAGAGGCAGGAGATTACTTGGGGTTTGCTCCCTGTTACCTGTCCCAGTTACGCAGTTACAAGCGAGGCCCAGCGTTCATAAAGCAAGGGCGCAGAGTCTTCTACCCCGTCAACAGCCTTGACGCTTACGCCACCACGAATGGCCTTGAAGTTGACAAATCTATCCTCATAGGAGTCACCGAACATGAAGCAGCTTAATTCCGTCATCAAGTCAATCAATAACAAAACCCTTCAGGGCCTCGCAGAGGCCCTTACCAACGCAGCAGTCCTTCACGGTAAAATTCAGGCCCTTGAAGCCATTCTGAAGGCAGAACGCGCCAAGGCCAATGGTATGCCCTTACCCAACTCGGCAGACCTGCTCAGAATTGACCTTGAGCGGTTCCAGCAGCAATACGAAACTGAACAAGGCAAGGCGGTCAAGGCGGCGGCGCTTGTCACAGTCGAGTCGCTCGCAAAGGATGCGGGGGCAAAGAACCCACATCTGGTCGCGCTGGCGGTACAGGACAAGGTGAAGGCGAAAGTTGATGAAGCTGGCGGCATAAGGATTCAAATAGTCAACGAGTCAGGCCACGAGCTTCAGTACAACCCGAGGACGGGTTCTCCCTATACCGCAGGGGAGTACATCGAGCGCATGAAGACGTCCAGCGAGTACGCGAACCTGTTCAGCGAAGGCGGGCTCGATGGCTACACTTCCCTCCCGAACCCTTGGAAAAAGGAAACCTTCAACCTTACCCAGCAGGGCATCATTTCACGGAGCAATCCGTCGCTTGCCACTAAGATGAGGGCAGAGGCGGGGATACGCTGAGGCTCAGAACAAGGGGCGAATCACTGATTCGCCCCCCCTCTCAGCTTATTGTACCAACATAGTAAAAAATCGAAGGTAGGGGCAACCGATGGCAGAGACAAAGAAGGGCAAACGATTGGAGTACCGTGAGTTGACAGCGATGGAGGTGTCAAAACTGATGGTTGAATATCAGTTCGGCACGCCGCTCCACATACTGTCAACAAAGTACGGGATAGGCAAGAGGTCAATAAAGCATCTCGCATCAACAAGGAGCTGGGGTGAACACGGCGGCAAGCGAGACGAGTTCATTGACAGGGCAACCAAGGAAGTGAAGGGCGAAATCTCAGAAGCGTTCGTCGATATTGTCAAAGAGGTAAACGAGCGCCAGCTAAGACTCTACAGGACGGCAACCGCTCTAGCCGTTGGCTTGATGAAAGACATGGATGACCGCCTGAAGCTGATACGCAGGGAAAATTCAAGACTGCTTGCAGAGGCAGACGCGAAGGGTACGTTGCCAAGGCTGATTTCGACAGCCAAGGAAGCCTACACCCTCAATCAGTTAAGCGACATCCTCAAAAAGACACTGATTGAAGGCGAACGCTATATCCTTGGCATTAGAGAAGGCACCTTTGATAGGCCAGACGCCAATCGGGGCCTTGGGGACATTGCAAGAGTTCTAGAAGAGGCAAGGCAGGAATATGGAAGTAGTACAGAATAAACAAACAATCCACTGGGTAGGAGGTAAATGGTATGAACCAATCTTGGAGCTTTGCATTATCGCAGGAAATGCTTGACGAATTTTTAACAACTAAAGAGGCCGCAAAGATGCTGAAGGTAGGAAAATCTACACTTGAACAGGCAAGATTGAACGGGGGTGGACCAACCTTCACCCGTTTTGGTGCAAAAACTATTCGATATCAAGTTGATGACCTAGTAGCTTGGGGCAGGAGATACTCCAGCACCGCCGAGTACTAAGAAACGCCGATTCTAGCTGTGATATGAGGGGCTTGACCCCCCTCATATCACTTAGATGCAAGTAGCTGTTTAACAACTTCAAGTGCCGCTGACAAAAGGGGAACATGAACGTGGCCCTGCCCTGGTATGCCTAAATAGAATGTGCTACCTGACTTTGAAACGTTAAACTTAACCCCATTCCCAGACCTACTTAACTTTCGGCCGTTCTCTTTGAAGAAACCATATGACAGCCAAATAGCATGCACGATTTCCGGCTTCTCTTCACACAGCAAAATTGCATACTCAAAACTTCCTTCTGTCAATCCTAGAAACCACCTATCAGGCTGCCGCTGTGTCGCATAGGCAATGCCGACATGTGCCCCAGAAGGGGCAAGATACATCGCCCCCTTAATTCGGCGAAGCGGAACACCTGCACAATCTAGCATCTCGACGATAACCTGCCTTGCCCGCTCTCCCCCCTCCCGCCCTAGTTCTCGCCCTGGCGCTTTTCTTTCACTCGGCAATGGACTTTGCCCCTTAAGAAACGACTCAACATCCCTCTTAAATTCTTCTCCACGAGCAATAAGTCCCTCAACAGCCTCAAGCTTCCGCCCTCCAGCAAGTATGTCACTAGACTGGCCTGTTGCTGCCGCACGTTCAATTTCCTTTAAAATTTCACCCCTTAAGACTGAGAGCCTATCCAGAGCCTCCATATTGCCCTCCTAAAGGTTAGTTAGAACTTAAGTTACCTCAGCTTACATAAGTGTCAAGGGTCTCAAACTTAACTTGTGTTAGAGGTGAAAGCTCGACAAAGCATTCGTATATCTTTACTAATCTACCCTTTTTTGATACACCGAGCGGATGCAGTACACACCACTGAGCAGAGGGAACCATGAACCTCACACCAGAGCAACTTCGCGTTTCAATGAAAGAGTTCGATGAAAAGTTTAGGGATAAACGTGAGTGGTCAGATTGGACACAAAATAAAAATTACAAATTCGCTATCTTTGACAATGACAGGTTATACCCCGTCAAGCAAATCATATCCATGGCGTTAGGAAAACCTAAATCTGACTTCTCTGGCGGCATCCAATCTAACACTGTGATTACTCGGTGTGGGTTTTCCGTTATCTCATTGCGAGAGTCTTCGTGGACAATAACGTCTTCAACTGAGGCCGTAAAGAAATTAGACAAATCGGCATTTACGCAAGGAACCGGTATCCCAATCGAAATAAGACCATTCTTTATGCGTGCAGACCCTCGCGTTGGAGAACGCCTCCCTATTAAGCTTGTACACCAGGGGCAGGTGTTTCAAGCATATATCGCCATTGAAAGCAGTCCTACCCACAGAACCCGCCTCTTCTGGCATCAGGATTTCATCAAAGAACTTGCCAATCGTTTCCCCCTCCAGTTCTCATACGTCACCAACGGTAAGGATATCAAAGACTTACCTCATATAGAGCTAATTTTTAAACGGCAAGAACAGTTTCATCTGTACAAAGTGGAATTAAGAGAAGGAATAACCTCTAGCGCAGAATGGTCTGACGGTGAAATAGAAGCAGCTGTAAAAGCCTACCTATGGATGCGGGACCAAGAGTTGAATGAAAAACCCTACAGCAAAACTCAGGTCAATAAAGCTCTGCGGGAAGGAGATTTGTCGGGTAGGTCAAAAGCTTCTATTGAATATAGAATGCAGAATATTTCAGCTGTCCTTGAGGAAATATGCCAACCAAGGATTAAAGGCTACTTGCCAGCAAAGAACATCGGCTCTCAGACCAAGGATAAGGTGCTGTCCATATTGGAAAAATTAGGAGCTTGCTGTCGTGAAGATTATGAACCAGCTTTTGACCAGCAAGTGGTCGATGCCAGAGCACGAAAAATTCTTAAAAGGCATATTGAAGGTGTTCCTAAAGGACAGGCCTCCCCTAAGCAATCAACCAGGAGTTCTGCCTCTTACGCTCGCGACCCTCTGGTGAAAGCCTGGGTACTACAGAATGCCAAAGGGCGATGTGAAGGGTGCGAAACCCCTGCACCGTTCATAAATAAAGTGGGAGAGCCATATCTAGAAGTTCACCATGCATGCACCCTTGCTGAAGGAGGCGCTGACACCATTTACAATACAGTTGCACTATGTCCCAATTGCCATCGGAAGTGTCATGAAGGGCTTGATAGTGATGACTTCGTCAAAACCCTGTATAAACGCATTTCCAGGTTACAGAAAGAATCACAAGTCCCCCCTGAAAGGCTTCCCCTTGGAAATTGAAACTTTTATAGCCAAGCGCTTCCCTGGCGACGGCGAAAAACTTGATAAGTATCGGTATCATATCGTTTCAACATGCAAAGCTTTCGCAACCTCAGGTATGGCTGACCATAAATTCCTGGTTGAACTATGCTCGGGTTCAGACGCTAAGCTCTGGGCCTGCCTCTCTGAGGCTTTTCTAGCAGAGTGTTTACGCTCTCATGGAATCAACCCCTTACCCGCCCGCCTTAAAGGACCAGATTTCTTAATCTTGAAAGACGACAAAAAAATCTGGATTGAGGTGATTTGCCCAGAACCAAAAGGTATACCAAGAGACTGGCTCAAGCGACCATCCGGAACACACTGCGTTAAATTTCCATACCAGGCAATTTCTTTGAGATGGACGAGCGCCCTTAAGGAAAAAGCGGAAAAATTACTAGGGACGGCAGATGGGCGGTTAGAAGGCTACATTGCCAAGGGTATCGTTGGCCCAACGGACGCATATGTTATTGCAATTAACGGATGTCAACTGCATGATTGTGGCTTTTCAGGTGTTAACGGTATTAGCACTTTTCCTTTTGCCGTAGAAATTGCCTTCGCAATCGGCCCCCAGCAGATACACATTGATACCGAGACGTTCAACCAGGTTGGCAGAGGGTACCAACATCGGCCAATAATCATAAATTCGAATGGAAGCCCCGTTCCAGCAGATAGCTTTCTAAATCCTCGCTTTAACCCTATTAGCGCCATTTGGGCGGTGGATATTGATGGAACCTCGGCAATAGGGAATCGTGAACCGATGGTAGTTGTGCACAACCCAAACGCTACGAACCCAATCCCTATAGGTTTCCTCCCTGCAGAATTGGAATATGTAGCAACGCGGATAAACGATGAGCAGTTAGAATTGGAGATACGGGGAGGGCAATTGAGCAAAGGTGGCTACTGAAACAGTCACTTATATGTCACTTAAAAGCCAAAAAGGGCTTAGCCTTTGTCGGCTAAGCCCTTGATTTCTTTGGAGCGGGAAACGGGATTCGAACCCGCGACCTTCAGCTTGGGAA
>MTLC01002448.1_pt1 | contig 10334 bp, 7 predicted proteins | sample 1982451 | NCBI WGS metagenome assembly MTLC01 (sample SAMN05710165, study PRJNA340218) | biofilm metagenome | isolation source: sample SPH anode biofilm adapted to +100 mV | place: USA | collected 2012-02-03 | reverse complement strand
TTGCATTTGTCAAGTATGATGTGGGTTATTTTGCAAATTTATGCAAGATTTTGTTTAAACTAAACTTGCTAAATGTTTCATAACTTTATCATTATCTTGATTTTCTAGTTCTTGAATCACATGTAAGTAGGTGGATTGTGTTGTTGTCATGTTAGCGTGGCCTAATCTCCGAGCCACTGAAGCAACACTGACGCCTGCATATAATAGCAGTGAGGCATGTGTATGCCGCAATCCATGAATGGAGATAATCGAGACACCTGAACGCCTGCATAGACGTTCCAAGTAGTGATTCAAAGTATCGTTGTAGACTTTTTTATCTTTAACAAATATAGGTTCATCTGCTGCCATTTTTTTAGTCAATTGGGAAAATTGAATCACAGTCTGCCAATCCAAGGGGACTTTTCTCACAGAGGATTTATTCTTGGTTGGTGCAAAGCCTGATTCGACACTTTTATAATCCCAAGTTTTATTAATCGTCACATACTGATGTGCAAAATCAAAATCACCAGGTGTTAAACCTAAAGCTTCTGAAAATCTTAAGCCTGTTTTCGCGATTAACAAAATAAAGTAATCCCAATTCAAGCCTTCATCAAGTACCAAATTATTCAAAACTGCTTGTAGCTCAAATTGATTTAAAAATTTTGTCTTATGCTTGCGATGCTGCGTCCCTTTGATAATCGCTTTTCGAGTAGGATCTCGATGAATCAATTGTTCTTCTAGGGCATCAATGAGTGAACTGCGAATATGTCGATGAAAATCTAACACAGTTTGACGTTCATGTGTTCTAGCATAATCATTTAATAATTGCTGATAAGCCAAACGCGAAAGGTTATCCAAGGTCAAGTCAGGCACCAGCCGACGTAAATTTCTATGCGTCAACTTATATTTGGCATAGGTCACCTCACGCACTGCATCTTTCTTGTATAACTCCATCCATTGCTTAAAATAAGCATGTAACTTAATTTGTGTCATCTCAACACCTCCATTTTTATTTGAAGTATAATAACTAGGCAAAGCCACTCTCACTATACAACATCATTATACAGAGACTCAAAATAAAAAACCTGCTCAAAATAAGAGCAAGTTTCCATACTTAAAATTCACCATAAATGGATTTTGTGACAAACAAATAATTCAATAAATCATTTTCCAGGTCATTTTTATAGCGCAAAGCTGGAAGACCCCCCATAGCATTTTCCGGATTTTGATACCAGTCAGATTTCAAATAATCATTACTGCTCTTTAATTCATCCAAATAGTTGATTACCTTGTCGCCAACATGATAATTTTGATAGACTTTCAGTAAAATTTTCTGATCAACGGCCCAAGTTTTTGCATAGGCACCTAATGAATCTTGACCAGTTTTGACTCTAAAGGCCTGATAATTATCCGCAACACTGAGATGATTATCAAGTTTATCTACTGTTACCACGTCAGCCATAAATTTCTCGAGTAATTCGGCATTATCATTATCACCAAAGGTACGCAATTTTTGGATTGCTTCAGTGATTAAACGTTCATTTTCAGCATTATTAGCATCTGATGTATCTAACTGCCCAGAGGGTGTTGTCAATTTACCAATCAATCTGATAATCTCAGAGAAAGTAATATCCTGCGTATCAATCAGCTGTGTACTACCGACAAGATCCGCAATTTCGTTTTCTGGACCACCCTCTATTTTAGGTTTCAAATTCTGGTAGGCGCCAAAATATTTCAGCCAGGTTTCTTCTGAGAATGCCAAGGCTTTTTCACCCGTGCCTAACCAATCAAATTCATAATACTGTTGGAGTAAGTTGAGTTTCTTTGCGACTTTCTTAAAGGCTGTGATAAAGTCGCTTTGGTTTGGTTCGAGATCCTTGATATCTAGCCATCTCTCAGGTTGAGCTAGCGTTTCATGCAATGACTCAAAAAGTGGTACCATTTGTTTGACAACAACGACATATTCATCAACAACGACATGTGAACTTTTTCCACCTGAACCGTATAATTTTAGCGCTCTTTCAAGAGCATATCTCGATTTAGCCGGATATTGAAAATTCACAATCGTCCCAAATTCTTTATCCTCCTCATAAATCCGGTTGGTCCGAGAATAAGCCTGAATCAAGCCTTGTAGTTTTAAATACCGATCAACATATAAAGTGTTTAATAGTTTTGAATCATATCCTGTTAACAGGCGATCAGCAACAATTAGGAGGTCAATATTTTTTTCATTGTTGGCATGTCCACCATTTTTAAATACCGCTGTAATATCGCTAAAGAAACCACTCTCACCATTATCAGGCTTAGCAGCATCAACTTGATATAGAGGATGTCCCATCTCATGCCAATCTTGAAAAATAGTGGCGAGGTTGTCTTTATCTTTTTGACCTAAATCAGTATTTTCATTACCCGTTGAGAATGTCGCAGTTATATTGAGCTTAAGACTACTCTCTGCTAACTGTTTTTTAAATTCATCATAATAGGCGATCACACGTTGCTTACGTGCAACAGTTAAAAGCCCATTAAACTTATGACTGACTTTTTTTCCGTTAACACTGCCTTTTGAATGTTTTTCCCAGTTATCAATGATACTCTTGACCACTTGAGGGATATGCAGTTCATCATGGTATTCTAGGACATTTTCTAACTCAGCACGGCCAATATTAATGCCATCTTTATCCGTTTTTCTATCATTTTCCAGCTGCAAAGCATAACAGGCAAGTTCATCATCAGATCGTTTATTTAAAGGATCCGCTTTTTCATGCGCAAGCCATTTTTCTTTTAACAGACTGTAGCTACCGATTTCACCTGTATCAATATAATCTACGTGAAATCCAAGTACATTTTTATCTTTAATGGCTTCATCAATTGTATAACGATGCAATTCTTTACCAAACATATCCTCAGTTGTTTTCATACGCTCAGAATATTCATTGACAAAGCCAACAGTGTTACTTTCATCAAACAAAGGGGTGCCTGTAAAGCCGAAGAATAAGGTATTTCTCAAGGCAGACTTGATTGTTTGCATCATCTCGCCCATTGTCGTGCGGTGTGCTTCATCCACAATCACCGCCATTCTTTTTTTCAGGATAGATTTATCATCACCATTTTCCTGAAGCTCTTTAATGACGTTATTGAGTTTGAAGGTCGTCGCAACAACCACACCTTTTAAAGACGTACTGAGACTTTCACGCAAATCATGCGTATGCGGTGAATCGCTGACTTCGATCGTCTCATACTGGGAATAGGCTTTAAAATTCTTAGAAGTTTGGGCATCCAAATCTTTTCTATCAAGCAAAAAGATGACTTTGTCAAATGTCTTAGACAGGGATAAGGCTGCCTTAAAAGAGGTGATTGTTTTTCCAGAACCAGTCGTATGCCAAACAAAACCACCATGCGGAACGTGCGTCGCGATATCTTTACCAGCAGCAGCGTACTCAATTGCTCTTAAGGCTTCAACCTGATAAGGTCGCATCAGCATATGGTACTGATTTTTCGAATCACGTGTATCTTCATTGATAATCAGATAATCCCCTACCATTTGATGAGCCATCGGGATACGCAATAGCGTCTTGACAATATCTGTCATGCTGTTGATACTTTGATTTTTCGAATCTGCCCAATGAAATTGGAAGGCTGGATTAAAGGCTTCCAAGGTTTTAGGTGTCGCAAAATAACGCGTGTCAATATCAGTCATGATGACCATCATCTGTGAAAAAGCAAAAAAGTTATTGGTATATTCACCATCTTGATAATAACGTCTAAATTGTCCAAACGCCTCATCCGCGTTTTTATCAACGCGTTTTTGCTCAATATTGATGAGTGGCAATCCGTTGATTAAGAGTAAAATATCAAAGCGATTGCGGTCATTTTCAGTCCAAACTTCACGCGCGAGCTGATAAACGGTATCTCCACCATTGACTTTAGCTTTTTCAAAGATGCGTAAGGTGATGCTATCGTGGGTGACACCTGCTAAGTTATTGTCCCGAATAATCCCATCTATTTTACCTACACCATTTTCAGAAGCTAGCAGTTTAGCTGCTTGATAAGAATTTTCAAGGGTATTAACTTTTGACAAAACTTGCTGAAATTCAGCATCCGTCAAGTCATGCCCCTCTAATTCCTTAGTGTTTTGTTGATTTAAAATATGGCGCCAATTATCAATCAAAGTCTGATAAGTGACTTTATGCTTCGTGCCATCTAAAAAATCTGGTGCAGTCCAAGACTTAACATTATCATATTTACCAGTCAAACCGCGTACTGTCGCCTCTTGAAAAGCTTCCTCGGCTAAATTTTTATTCTGAATCATATCACTTATCTTTCTTAAAATATTTTTGATTATATAGAAAATCCTTATAAATACTGGGGAAAATCGCTTATTTTGCTTATGCTCATTAACAGTAATCAGGTTGTCTAGGTGCTTGAAAAACTCTCCGATTTTGGTTTGTTCATTTAATTCTGGAATTGGGACAGAAATTTCCATAGCTTTATTTTTAGATATATTATAGCGAGAAATCCCTTGTGCTAATAACATAAAATGGTTCCTAATTGATGGGGAACGTAGCATAAATGCTAAATATATATAATCAAAAACAAGCTGTGGTCTATAACCAAAACAAAAGCTATTAAGGTAAATATTATCTTGTTTTCCAAGCCAAACAGAGGACATCCCCACTTCATCAGGAGTTTCTGAAGAAGTAGTAAATAACACATCTCCATAATTAACTTGTGCTTGATTATCATCAATCTCAACGTTTTCCAATTCATTCAAATCAGAAATTGGATTTTTTAACACATTAATATAAGTAACAAACTTACCTTCACCATGTCCAAAATCTTCCTTTGTTTTTCCTGAAAGACCAGTAAATGTTTTTCCTACATCGCCTAATTTACACTTCACCCAAGCGTAAACGTTAAAAATTAATAACTAGTAGCATTACGCTTGGGTGAAGTGTGAGCTAGGAAAATTCAGTGAAAGTTATTCTGGCGGTACACCTTCTGTAAGAAATATTGATTACTACGGTGGAAATATTCCATTCATTAGATCAGCTGAAATCAATGCAAATTCGACTGAATTATTTCTTACAGAAGAAGGAATTGTTAACTCATCTGCAAAAATGGTACAGAGAGGTGATATTTTATACGCATTGTATGGTGCAACCTCTGGAGAAGTTGGTATATCAAGGATTAATGGTGCGATTAACCAAGCAATTTTAGCAATTAAATTGAATGAAAACAAAGACGATTCTATGTTTCTAATGCAGTGGTTACAAAAACAAAAAGCTCAAATTATTAATACGTTTATTCAAGGTGGTCAAGGAAATCTCTCAGGACAAATCGTAAAAAACTTAATTGTTAGTAGGCCATGTATTGAAGAACAAAAACAAATTGGTGCGTTCTTCAATCAACTTAATAATACTATTACTGTTAATGAGCATAAGTCTTTTAAAAGCATATTATCAAGTTAAAGCCATCATTTCGTAACAATTTTATAAAATCAAAGTGCTTATCTCATAAAAATGGTCCGTATAAACCCAAAATTGTAAAAATATACCTCAAATAATCAGGATTATTTAGTTGAATGATAATCCAAACCAAAAACTTTACGTTGTTTTTTATTAGCTTCATCTGCTAAAAACTTCATAAATGTTTTTAACTCTTTATTTGTCGCATTTTGAGATAATTGAGAGTAGCTATCTCCATACTTATCAACAATTTGTTGAACTTTTTCTCTTTCAGTCATGTAAATTTTCCTCCAAATAGGCTTTCGTATAAAGTTCTGGTAGTATCATTTGAATATTTTCTGTATCAGCATGTGTTTCAGAAATCTGGTTTTGAAAATCTTTGAACAAGATGTTGATTTCAACTTGATCTCCAAATTTTTCTTTTACTTTAATCAGATTATGTCGTGCCATAAAATAAGCATTAATAAAGCGCTCTTTTGGAACATTTCTACCCTCTACTTTTTCACGTTGTTTGACGAATTCCCAGGCTATCATTGGATCTTGATAAACATAATATATCGAAACATTGTAGTTCCGTTTTAATACTCTCTCAATATTTTTACTAGCAGAAGATAGAGCGAAAGTACCATCTAAGAGTAAAGAATAGCCCTCATCAGAAACACGATTGAAAATATCTCCCACTAACCAAGAAGCGCCTGACTGAAATTCACTAGAATTAGCACCGTTATAAGTCGGAAACCCTTCACGAAAACGGTCAGCATCAATGATGACCATATTATGATAAAAAGATAGCAACTCTGTCGCAACCTCTGTTTTACCTGCTCCTGGGCTGCCAGCCATAAAAATAGCATCTTTTGTTGACCCAATGTGTTTGTCAGCTATCACATGACTGTAAAAATCATCTTTATGTTCTTTTGCATACTCTCTTGAATCCAAATGTCACCCTCTTTCAATCATTTATGATAAAAAATGTTCAAAATCTATACAAACATATCTTTTAGATACGATTTTTTAAGTTCTTTTAGCTTATTTAGTTCACGCTCATTAACAGTAATCAGGTCGTCTAGGTGCTTGAAAAACTTTCCGATTTTGGTTTGTTCAATCTTATCTTTTGAAAAATAAAATTCCATTTCCTTAAATTCTGTTTTATTCACTATAGGCATTGTCCCAGAACTAGCAAAATATTTCATCTTTTTTGACCATATTTCAGACATCACGAGTAGAAAATATGAATCATTTTCTTTGTTTGGGATAACTCCGTTTATTTGTTGATTAAAACTTCCACGTACTGTCAACATAGTATTTTTACCAATGCTAGCAATACTAGTAACTAAAATTGTTCCTTTTGGAACCATTCTAGAAATCATTTCCCCTGCTTTGGAAAGCCTTTTTTGTGTTTCTGAAATTGTTGGTGTATTTATATCTGTCGGGGTGACCCAAGGAGAACCCATTTCTGAATAGTTTTCAATTTTAGATGTTGAGGGTGTTGAACCCGTAATAATTTCCCCTATTTGTTTTAACTCACACTTCACCCAAGCGTCAGCATAACCAGGAAATCTTAATTCTGGAATATCTGACCCATTTTTAGGAAACATTTTTTCAAGGTAGGATTTTTTCAAATCTTTAAGCTTATTTAACTCACGCTCATTAACAGTAATCAGGTCGTCTAGTTGTTTGAAAAACTCTCCGATTTTACGTTGCTCATCTATATTTGGAATTACTATTTGTTTGGACTCCATGTCCGTTTTTGTAATGTGTATCATTGTTGAACCATTAGAATTTGCAATAATTTTCGCTCGATCAGCATCTAAAATTTGTAAAACAAATTTTTTATCTATCTCTTCAGACAGTACAACTTTCCAGATATGATAGTGATAGATTACTTTTTCGCCACTCCAAATATGCGGACCAAATGTTGCGGACCATGTATAGATTAAATCACCATTATCAATATATTTATTATCTGGTAATTCTAAATCAGAATAATACCAGCTGTCATTTGTATAAAAATTTCCGACACGGAGAATTTTATATTTACCACTATCAAGCATTTCTTCTTGTTTATAAGCTCTTCCATTAACAAAAGTAACAACTTTACCTAATTCACACTTCACCCAATCATCAGTATACCCAGGAAATCTCAACCGAGGGACATTTTTATTTTGATCACCCATAGTTCACCCCTCTACCAATTGTGCCATCATGCTTTGTAATTCTTCTTCAAGCGCTTTTTTCTGAGCTTGAATATCCTGCAATGTATCGCTATAACGATCAATGAGTGTGCTGAGTTGGTCAAGTTCTGAGTCTATGGCGTTGTCAAGCAACTTAATCATGTCCGCTTCAAATGATCCAAACCATTTTTCAAGGAGAAGTGTTTTGACTTCATCTTCTGTTAGATTAGCATAGCGAGCAATGGTCATCTCATCTAGTGCTTCTGCTGCTTTTTTCACAGTACGGTTAGCATCACTTTTCAGTTTATCAGCGGCGGCAAACGCTTTTAACCAGGTCAAGACATCATCTTCAGATGTTTTATCATAGTCCTTCAGGTCTGATTTAATGTTGTTCTTCTGAACTTTGCCATCTTCATAGTAAGCTTCCAAGTCAGCATTAGATTGCCCTTCCTCAACCAAGGTGTTGTAGGCTTCTTCTGCTTCCTCTGCAGCTTGTTGCAACACCGTCACCTCTTGCAATTCAGCCACAAAAAGGACTTTTTGAACCAGCGTTTTGGGAATCACGCGTCCATTGCGACCGGTCACTTTCCCTTTATTGTTCGTCTCAGTTACGACTTCTTGACCTGTCTGGCGCAAACCAAATTTTTGGATTAACTCAGTATCTTGTGTTAAAAATGCCGTCCAAAGATTTGCGACAACCTGATAAGCCGAATATTGGTCAACAACGTCATCAATTTTCAGCGCTTGCTGAGCGTCACGGGACATCTCAAATTTCAAGGCTTCAAGTGACAGCTCAGGTGCTAGCTTAATCAAACGCGCAAACCATTTCTCAACAAAGGCCGAAATACTTGTCTGATAAGCGTTTTTACTTGCAATCACTTCATGTGCTTGATAAATGGACTTGCGCAAAACTTCTTTATCAATGTTAGCTTGCAGGTAGCCTGGTCTGATGACATCAAATGAGGCATCCAATTCTGCTTTGGCTAGTTTATTAATGACATGTAAATTTTCAAGTGCATAAGCAGGGACACCACCTTTTAAATGACCGTCTACATCTTGAACATCTTCCTGTGTAATAGACTCGACATAACGCGGAATGTTAAGGTTCCAATCGTTTTCGCGAATCTCATCTAAGGAAGCTAGATGACTAAAGCCAGGAATCTCATCACGAGTTTTGACTGTATCAACAATCTTAGCGATGTCACGCTCACGCAACTTGTTTTGCTTGCCGTCTTTGACGAACCCATCAGATGCATCAATAATCAGCACCTTATCCCCATTGCTTCTATTTTTCTTTAGCACCATGACGATAACCGGGATACTTGTATTCGTAAATAAGGTTGAAGGCATACCGATGATGATATCAATCTGATTGCGTTTGAGCAGGTTTTGACGAATCATCGCTTCATCGCCACCTCGGAAAAGCACACCATGTGGCAAGACAATCGCCATTGTTCCCTGGTTATCGAGATGATAAAGCCCATGGAGTAGAAATGCAAAGTCAGCCTTTGTCTTAGGCGCAAGCGCACCATAATCTTGGTAACGTGGATCTGTCAAAGTAGCTTGCTCATAAGCACTATCATCACCCTTGCTCCAGTTATGCGAATAAGGTGGATTCATGACTACCGCATCAAACTGTTTACTTTGTTGTGGATTCCGCTCATCTTCTGGCCAATCTTCTCTCAGAGTGTCACCATTGTTAATGGTCATATGGTCAGGCTGAACGCCGTGAAGCAAGAGATTCATTCGCGTGAGGTTAAAAGTCGCTGTATTATATTCTTGACCATAATAACGCAACAGTGTTCTGTTTTCAGTATCTAGGTGCTTCGCAACTGTTAAAAGGAGCGAGCCAGAACCAACAGTTGGGTCATAGATTGTTTGGATACTATCAGTAGTACTCGTGATGACTTGCGCCATGACTTCTGATACTTGACGAGGCGTGTAGAATTCTCCCGCTTTCTTCCCTGACTCCATACCAAATTGGCCGACTAGGTACTCATAGGCATCACCAAGAACATCCGTTTTTTGCAGCTCTGCCATGTCTAAGTCAGCAAATAATTTGATCAATGCGCGTAAATTTTTATTACGTGCATTCAAATCGCCACCCAAATCAGGACTATCAACATTCATGGAACTAAATAAACCATCAAAATCATGTCGATTACTTGACCCTTGAATATTTCGATTGAAGTTATTGATCGCATCTTTGATATTTTGGACTTCAAAAGTATTATTCTCGATTTTTTTGATCCAGGTTTGATACAAATCCTCCGGCTGAACATAATAGCCAAGTGTTGAAATCAATGCTGCATTGACCTGAACACGCATATCATCAGCTGCTAAATATTGTTCATAAGCTTCTTCACTAGGAATTTCTGCATATTCCGAAAAAGATGCTAGCGTTTTATCACTCAGAAATTTATAAAACATAATCCCAAGCATATAGTCTTTATATTTCGAAGCATCCATTGAGCCACGTAGCTGTTCAGCACCATCCCAAAGGCGGGCATATAAATCTTGATTTGTTTGAATCGTCATTTTATCTCCTAGACACAATTTTTCCACTATTTGAAATCCGTAGAATACTGCTATTTTGCGGTTTTTCCTATCTTCTATTATACAATAAATCGAAAAAAACGCATCTCTGCGCATTTTTTCTATATTTACTCATCATCCATACTCAAAACGCTCAAGAAAGCTTCTTGTGGGACTTCGACAG
>MTLC01000597.1_pt1 | contig 10346 bp, 11 predicted proteins | sample 1982451 | NCBI WGS metagenome assembly MTLC01 (sample SAMN05710165, study PRJNA340218) | biofilm metagenome | isolation source: sample SPH anode biofilm adapted to +100 mV | place: USA | collected 2012-02-03 | reverse complement strand
GGCAGGCACCATCTTAAACTATTGTCCTGGAAATGGGGTCCACTATACCGGTGGGAAGGACGAGAGTGAATATACTCACAATAAAATTATCGTATTTTCCGCTGTAGATTTCTCCGATAGTCGGAGAGTTGAACCGCGACCCGTCGAACATGGATTGCAGGCATGAGCAAGATGTTTTATTCAGGTAACGCCCAAACTGATTCAGACTGATTTTCTTCAGTCCACATTCTGAAGCTGCTTTATCAGCCTTCCTGGCCGATTTGGGGGCGAACAAAATAATAGCCGTGGTCAAGGCGGCTAGACTCAGCATGCCAATAGCAAATGGATTCAAATCCCTTAGCCACTCCATTAAAGTTCCTCAGAATTTCTTTCAATCATTTTGTCATCCAACGGACATCGGAAGGACGTTGTTAATATTTTCACTTTTGCTCTACTTGCCTCGCCAAATGTAAATATATCAACAATGTCCCCCCCCTGCTCAAAGAACTCAAGCACGTCCCCTTTAGCTACGTTACGGCGACTGGACGAGAATTCATTCCAATAACCCTTTCTTGTACTGGAGTAGACAAAGAAAAAGCCCTTAGTAGTACCAAAGGCCTTCTTTATGTGGTCAGTGGGGTCAGGCTCGACATTCGGGCATTCCAATCCGCTCAAAGGTCCAAAAGTCTAGGCCTAGCCCCGCCTTTTCCGGTGCAATTCAAGGGGGCACTGGAGTCAGGATCGACATTCGGACGTTCAAGCCACTCAAAATGTCCAAAAGTCAGGCCTGACCAAGCCTTTCTTGTCATCCTGTCATTCGAAATCAGTTGGTTCGTAAATTTACATTGTATGTAAATGTTTGCTTCGTTTCAGTAATCGTGAACCGATAAGACAAACTTACTGTATTATTGTTCGTCAGCGGTGAACGGAGCGAAAAGGTGACAGGTGATCCGGCGCTTATTGTTTGTCCGTTACTTAAACCACTGAAATAGGGTACGACCTGGTCTGTACTGTCAGCAGCAGAAAGATTTTCGATTGTAAAGTTGGTGCCCATGGCCTTTAACGTGAACGTATCAATAGTTGCGTACGTTGGGGTCGGAATACCAGTCAACGTCTGACTAGACGCTGTGTTTATGGTGTAAGGCATTGATAAAATAGTTACGGAACCAAAGAAAGGGTCAATTTTGGATAGTTCAAGATAAGGTGCTATAGCGTTGATAGTCACCGTAGCTACAGCACTATTTAACTTGCCGTCGTTTACTACTAAATCGATTGAATAAATCCCTGGCAAATCTGGTGTGAACGAAGGGGACATTTCTGTTGAGCTGGATAATGTTGCCATGCTATTCGCCGGTTTATTGCTTAGGACCCAGTTGAATGTCAAATTGTCGCCATTGACATCACTGCTGTTGCTCCCATCAAGAGTTACAGCTACACCTGTGAAGACAGCATTTTGGAGAATGACAGGATTAGCAACTGGAGGGCTGTTAGCCGGAATCAATCCAATAAATGTATTAATTGTGTTCTGTACTTCCTGGATATCAATGTCGCCAGATGAATTTTCGTCTACACATCTTGCGACATTTTCAGTTCCCAAGAACATGTCTATTGCCAATCTAACTTCAGCATAAGTAACTATCCCATCATGATCACAATCGCCTGTAGCTAAAGCACTTTGACAAAAACTCAGCCACACTAAAACAGAAAAAATAAATGTCACAATCGGGCGCATAACGATCTCCTTTTCTGCGGCAATGGCTCCTCTTGCTTCGTTTATCGACGTAAGGGGAGGAGGGACGTGGATATGGCAATGAGGGGACGGTCTGCTTGCCCCATGTTCTTACTTGGTTTTCATCCTGCCCACTCTCATCTCTGCATTGTGGGGAACACTGGGGTCAGGATCGACATTCGGACGTTCCAATCGGCTCAATGAAACAAGGGGACAGGTATAAGTTTATAAGATTCGGCGATATAAACTTATTTTCTTATGCGTGTCCCTCTGCGCTCTTGCTCGATCCTCGTAACGCAGAATTAGACTACGATGTAGTCAAGGACTCAAGGATACGCACGTATGCTAATAAGATTCTTCCGAAGAAACCTATATTCTTATGTGCATTTCCTGTCGCCCAATAACATTAATATGTTACCTTCGTCCCCTCATCCTGCTGGACTGCGTATATCTGTACCAGTGCCCTTTCTTTGTATATTTGTAAAAAGGCCGGCAATGACACTAAATAAAGTTATCGCAAGCCAGCAATAGAAGATTGGGCGCGCGAGTCCTTGAGCAGTTTTAATAATTCTATTTAGTTTTAAAATATTATCTCTGTGTTCAATATCCTCTTTTGTAGGCCGATACGGAGTAGGCTTTCCGGCTTCAGTCAGATAGTTAACTATTGCTCCATCGTTTTTATACACATCGCTCGCATACAGCTTTGAAATTTTAGATTTTAGCTTTTGGTCGCATTTGTGACTCTCTATATTTCGTTTTATGATCTCAGCGTTGGATTTTGTGAAGGTGGGATCTAACGACATTACCCAATATGATGCAGTCAAAATAACCAAACTTATTACGGACCCAGCAACCAAGAAAAAGATCCCTTTCACGGGCTGCAATCTCTGCCTCAGCAATCTGATACCAGTAGTTATCAAACTAGTGGTCAAAATAGCCAAGGCAAGCCATGGCAAGAGGCTATCTGTAAAGGCGGTGGAAACTAATAGGACGACTCCTGCGAAGATAATCCATTCGCTTTTTTCGCTAACTACTCTCATCTAGCCTTATCCTCTTGTCGCTCCAACGTCTTAAGGCGCACCGGTGGAACGTTAGGAAAAAAGTCTGAGGAGCAGGTCTTGTTTCTTGAATTTTGAAGCCTGCTTGGTTAATGGCAATGTCAAAATTCAAGACCTGACCACCTAGCCCTGGAACAACTGGTCAATAAGTCATGCATGCCGCGTTGAGTATACCCGCTACGCTGGAAAAGGCGGCGAGGAGCAGGGCGGATGGGACTTTGCCGGCTTTTATGTCGTCGACGACGAATCCCAACAGCTTGCGTAGCACGGAGAACACGAATAGCTGCACCATGGTCGCCATCAACGCCCAGGCGGCCATGTCCGGGAGGTTCACGCTGTGCGCGATGACGATGGCTACCGGGATGGCGAAACCGATCAGGGCTCCTGTGAGACTTATCGCCGCGGCCAGATTTCCCTCGCGGATAAGCCCGATCTCGTCATAGGGGGTGAACCGGATGTAGATCCATGAGAAGAGCGCCAGGTAAAACATGGAGAGGACCAGGTAGATCCCGTAGTTGATGATTATGTTGTGATCGAGCGCGAAGGCCATCCTAGATTCCTCCTTGTTGCGGGATGCGCTGGTTGTAAACCTGGCTCCAGGTCTGCGCCAGCCACACCGGTATCTTTACTTGGTCGGTGGTGGCGTTTTTCTCTTTCAGGACAAAGGACTGGGGGGCGGTAAGCGGGTAGAGCACGCCCAGATCCTCCTTGTAGATCGTTGCGGCTCGTTCGACGGTCTGCCCCTTGAACCTGAACTGGAAGGTGACTTTCAACGCCTCGGAGCACTCATCGAGGTATATCTCGCCGTGGCTGTCCCCATAGGGGTAGGGGGCCTGGGCCAGGGCGGGCACCCCCAGTGTCGTTGCATCTTCTTCGTTCACCCTCGACTGCAAAACCGCCCCGGACGATCTGGTGTCGGCGATCTTGGCGCCGCTGCTGTTCCTGAGGGTTTCGAACAAGTCCTTGCCGATCTCGGCCGTCGACTCGGAGCTCGACACCGGGGGGGAATCCTTGCTGTTGTCCCAGGTGTATCGCACCAGGGTCGCCAGGTAGGCGGGACGGCTGTCGAGGACGCGCGCCACCCACTCATCCGACCGGAGCGCTTTCTCCCCGGTGAGCCGCTGCACCAGCCAGCGCAGCCGCTCGGCGCTTTTTTCGGCAGTTCTGGAACTCAGGTAGATATCGCTGAAGGGGAGGGCGCCTGCCTCCTTCGAGCCTGCGAGTTCCTGCTTGATGCTCGCTACCAGCGTACGATCGCCTCCTTCCCGCAAGCTCTTCGGGTCCCCCAGGAGCTGTTCCGCCCGGCGCAAGAGGGCCTTGCTCTCGGAGAGGTCCTTGTGGAGGCGCTCCTTCATGCCGACACGGTCGATCGACGCGGTAAGGACGTCCTCCATGTGGTCGGACAACCCGGACATCTCTTCCTTCACCGTGTCGGCCACTTCCTGGCACGCGTCGAGGTCTTTCACCCCGTCTTCGCACACCGATTTCCTCGCCTCGTTGATCCTTGCCCCTCCCGCTGAGATGGCCTGGGTCCACTTCTCCCGGTCGGCGAGCGGCTTTATCTCGGCCCACTCCTTCTGCGAGCAGAGCGAGGCATAAACGCTCTGGCACTGGGCGACCTCTGCCTGGGCACCGGCGCAAAACTGCCGGAGCTTTTCGTTGCGCTCCTGTCTTTCGTTATAGAGGTTGGCGAGGTACACCCCGCCGATGGCGAGCCCTATACCGATGAAGCTGGCGAAGCCACCCAGGTTTGCGAGCGGGTTCGACGACTCCTTTTTCTTTAACTTTGCCATGGAGACTCCGGGCTACCTGATGATGTGGCCGATGAACTGCGACCGGTCGGAGTGAATGCGGGGATCCCTGCGGAAGCCGAGCCCGGCCGGGCGCCCCGCGAAGAACACGCCTGCCTGGTACTTGTTCCCTTTGGCATCGACTGCGAATTGCGCCAGCTCCTGCCATATCGATTGCTGTGCACCGTACCCGCCGTCGGCACCTGCTACGGCGCCGGTCCCCAGCAGAAGTTCCACGTTCTTCCCTTCGCGTCCGAGCACAGGTTTCCTGGCGCAGGGGGCGGGCAGGGGGGCGAGCGAGGTCTTCAAAAGGTACGGATGGTCTGGAAACTTTTCGTAGAGCTTGGCGAGGAAGCGCTTGTGCTGGAACAGCAGGGCGTAGGGCGGGTTGATCACCATGGTCGATCCTGATTTCATCGACTGCCCCAAGAGGTCGAGCAGTTCCGGCTCCTCATAGATGATCGACTCCCACGGGATCAGCTTGTAGAGGTACGGCCAGTGGACCTCGGCGGGATCGGTGGTGAAGACCCCGCCGGGAGCGAAGGTGACGGCGTCTATGTCCTCGAAGTCGCAGTCGAACCCCGCGTCGTTTGCGGCCTTCTCCATGAGCCGGCAGGTCCAGTAGTCCTCGGAGGAGTCGAAGCAGGTGGTGAGAAGCCGCCGCTCGAGTTGCGGATTGAGCGATGCCAGCCTGTCGAACTGGTCCCGCAACGCCTCGAAGAGATCGTTCACCTGCGCCGTCTCGTCGAAGCCGTTCAGTCTCGCCTGCAGCCACTGGACCACCGCGGTTTCCAGCACGAGCGTCGCGGTGTCGGAGTTGAACTCGATCAGCTTGATCGGCACCCCGTCCATGCCGCCGGCCAGGTCGAAGCGGCCGTAGATGTGCCAGTAACGATCCTCCTCCCAGCTCTCCCAGATCAGCGAGTTCATCTCGAGCGGGAAGCCGAACTCGGGGAGGAGGTTGTTGGACATGATCTCCTCGGCGGTCTCGACGAACATCTCGTACAGCTCTTCTGCCGCGTCGAGATAGGCATCCGCCTCCGGCTCGCCCAGTTCGACCATCTCCTCGGCGCACTGGTACTCCTGATCGAACCAGTCAAACCCGGCGCGGGCCAGATCGACGGAGCTGATCGGTTTCGCCTCCACGAGCCTCACCATGTTACGCGCCTCCCCTGCCGCCGCCGGAGAAAAATCCGGACCGGCCGCCGGACACGGAGGAAACCTTCCCTCCGGACATCGCGGATGCGACGTGGTTTGCCGCGACTTTGGATTGCATCGCCGCCGCCCGGTTGGCGAAGCGGGCCGGGCTCACGTGGTCGTAGGAACCGGTGCGTCCCTGCCGGTAGGAGTAGAGCGTGTTGTTGTAGTAGTGGTGCAGCCAGGAGTTGTAGTGGTGAGGGGCGCCGGCAGAGCCGTCGAAGGCGGGACCTTTTTCGTACTCCTGCCGCATGGTCTCGTCATCGAGGATGTCTCTCGTGCCGTCGCAGCGATCGATGATGGTGCTGCTGACGTTGGCCGGTTCCTGGCTCACGATGACCAGACGGCCGTTTCTTCCCCCTTTGCCGAAAGAGGCGATGCCGTGGCCGCTGTCGCAGACCTCCTTCAGGTGGATCTTCACCCCCACGCGGTTCGCCAGTTCCTGCGGACTCCTGCCGTCCGACCAGTCCCCGGACGATCCCGCTTGCGCGTTAAGTACGCCCATGGCCAGCACGGCAAGGGCGAAAGGGACCTCGGTCCTCGGTTTCCATTTCATTCTTTAACCTCCAGACGGCGCCTGGGCCATGCTTCTGCCGATGAGGCGCAGGCGCGCGATCCGTTGCGACATGGGCGGGTGGGTCGAGAAAAGGCTCTGCTCGTCGGAGAGATCGGCTGCGGTGGGACTCGCTATGCACAGGTGGGCGCTCGCCTGGCTGATGCTGTGCGTTGCTCCGGCCGCCCCGGAAATCTTCTCCAGGGCCGAGATCAGGGCTTGCGGGTTGCGGGTGAATTGCGCCGCCGACGCATCGGCTAAATACTCGCGCTCCTTGCTGACCATGAGCGCCATGATGCGGGTGGCAAGGGGAGCAAGGAGCACGGTGAAGAGCCAGATCACGAAGATGATGCTGCCGATGCGGCTGTCGTCGTCCCCGCTTTGGTCGCTGCTGCCGTAGTACCGGCAGCGCGCCACGAACTCGGCGATCAGCGCGGACAAGCCAACGAGGACGGTGAGCGTCGTCATAAGGCGCACGTCCTGGTTCTTTATGTGGGCGATCTCGTGGGCCACCACCCCCTGCAGTTCCTCGCGGGTCAGGGAGAGGAGCAGCCCCTCCGTCGCGGCGACGTGGAAATCCCCGTGCTTCAGGCCGACCGCCATGGCGTTCGGATCGCGGTCGGGGATGATCCAGACGGAAGGCATGGGCATGCCTGCGGCGATGGACATCTCTTCCACCACGTTGTGGAACACCCTTCCCGGCCCCTTCGTGTCGCCGTTGACGGGGGTGGCGCGGACGGCTTTTAGCACCGTGGCGGCGGCGCCGGAGAGTTCCCACCAGGCAAGGCCTGCACCCAAAAGTCCTATCACGAGGGTGAACACGGGGCGAAACGGCCTGGACTTCTTCTCATAGGGACGGATCGCTCCCGGCGGTAGCTCCGCCTCCTGGTAGGCTCCCTGTCCCGTCTCCCGGTAGACCTTCGCCGGGGTGGGGCGGTCATGGGCGCGGGCCTTATAGTAGAGCGCCAAGTCGAGTCCCAGCCCAAGCCACAGGAAGAACGCTACGAAGAGGGCGACGACCCACTTGGTCTTTCTCCGGTTCTCTTCCTGAAGCTCGAAGAAGGTCGCCACGTGCTACCCCTAGCTTCGCGCCAGCACAGGCGCGGGCTGTATGAATATGTGCTTTAACTGCGGGACCGTCTTCTGCACCTTCTCCCTCAGCTCGGCGATCGTCTTTTCCACCTCGTAGTCGTGCAGCTCCTGCTTGAAATCGACGTCGATGCAGATGAGGGAATCGGCCACGCCAAGCTGCATGGAGCGGATGGCGCCCACCGCCAGCACGTGCTCATGGCTGTTGATGACGCGGCGCGCGTAGCGGACCTGGACCGGGTCGATCGCCTCACCGATCATCAGCTTCCTCATCTCGTTCGCCAGGAAGAGCGCCATCACGAAGAGGAGCGCGCCGATAAAGAGGGAGGAGGCCGCGTCGTAAACGGGATTTCCCGTCAGGGAGACGAGGGCGGTCCCGAGCAGGGCGATGGCCAACCCAAGGAGCGCCCCGGAGTCCTCAACGAATACCACGACCGTGCCGCTGTCCTTGGAGTCGACGACCCCCTGCAGCAGTTCCGAGGAGGAATGTTTCCCCATACTGCGGCGGGCGATCCACCACGACTGTCCCTCGAGCACGATGGAACAGCTCAGGATCGCGTAGTTGAGGTAGAGGTGCTGGAGCGGTTCGGGGTGCTGCAGCTTGTGAAACCCCTCCACGAGCGAATAGACGCCGCCAAGGACGAAGAGCAGCATGGCTACGATGAAGCTCCAGAAGTACTCTTCCTTGCCGTGGCCGAAAGGATGTGTGTCGGTGGGAGGGATCTTGCTCCGTTTCATCCCGAAAAGGAGCAGGACCTGGTTGCCGGTGTCTGCCAGGGAATGAACCGCTTCCGCCATCATGCCGGCGCTGTGTGTGGTGAGGGCAGCGAAAAGCTTGAACAAGAAGATGACGAGGTTGTTTCTGAAGGCGACCTTTACCGCCTTTTCTCCTGAAGCCATGGATTTCCTTTTCTGAAGGTTACTTGAAAGAGAGGTTCACCTTGGGGACTTCGCGGTCGGCATGCTCGCTGATCTCCCAAAGTGTGGCGGGAGCGGCCTTGGCCAGCCCGGCGAACAGGACATTGGGGAACTGCTGCTGTGCCACGTTGTAGCTGGTGGCGGTATCGTTATAGGCCTGGCGGGCGAAGCCCACCCTGTTCTCGGTGGAGGTGAGCTCCTCCTGGAACTGGGCAACGTTGCCGGTTGCCTTCAGATCCGGGTAGGCTTCGACGATCGCGGAAAAGCGGGACAGGGCGGCGTTGAGGGCCCCCTCGGCTGCGGCGATCTCGGCGACGTTGGCTGGACCTGCGCCGGTGCAGACGCTGACGGCTTTGTTGCGGGCGGCGATGACCGCCTCAAGTGTCTCGCGCTCGAACTGCATGGCGCCGCGGACCGCCTCCACCAGGTTGGGGATAAGGTCGTGCCGTCTTTTGAGCTGCACGTCGATCTGCTTCCAGCTGTTATTGGTCTGTTCCTTCAGGTTGATGAGGCTGTTGTACGAAGAAACGGCAACGAAGACGGCGATAACGGCGATGAGGCTGATGATGATCGCACCGATCATTAAGGTGTCCCTCCAAAGGATGTGCTCATAAATCCGGGCAAATTAGCGGCGACTATATACTGATTATGGAATGAAGTCAATGGCCTGGACTCAGCTTGTCTTTCTGTCTGTAGGGCTGTGGAAGGTTCCATTCGGCGGGAAACAATGGATGAATGAGCTACCATCTTTGGCATAAAGATGAGGAAGCGCATCTATGCGAGCTGTTGGTGCTGCGGAAATAGTGCGTTTAAATCTGTGTAGGTAACTCAAGGAACTCAAGCACGTCCCCTCCAACCTCTACAAGCATCTGCCAGCCGACGCTGGGCTATCGCGCATCCCAAATGCCAGACCTCTTCAACGGACAGAATCGTCGCTTCCGGGTACGTGGATCGCCACTTATCGGCGGCCTCGGGGGAGCTTAAGAAATGGACTTGGCTGCAAAAAGTGTTGCGCACATTGCAGCAGCCTGCCTGATCGGCAGGTATCACGAGAGACACCACAGTTTCGGCCGGAGCCAGCGCGGTAACCCCCGTTGGTGTGACAGTTAACCGAACCGCAACTTCTGTGACCGGGCAGAGTGATTCCACCAGTACCATCTGCTGCAATGCAACGGGGTACATCAGAGCATCCAGTGCACACCATGTAAAAAGATTGTGGCCGTCAACGCTGAAGCGGTGTGGGGTGGGAATCAGAGACAGTCCGCAGGCGACTATGTTGCCATCATCATCGAACACGGTGTCTTTGAATTCCATCAAATCCGTTTCTATGTTTCGCAGGGGGATATCGAGAGCGAGTGCTATGCTTGCTTTAGCCACGGGCTTGCCTTTTGCCAACGCGCGCAACAAATGCAACCAGAGCTTGGGATGGCGACAATGCAATGCGGCCTGGAGCCGCTCTCCCAATAAAGGATCAATGGACATGTGCCTTACCTCTCTTTATGACCCAGCGGCTGGGAGTTGACTGGGCAGAATCTCGTCCCGGTCAAACTGCCTTGGTACCTTTATCCGCACTGTCTCCTGTCTCAAATATCCAAAAGTCGAACCCGACCCCTCTTCCACGACGAAGTTCCTGCCCAAAAAGCGGGTGGCAAAGGCGTTCAGAAAGCCACTGCCGTTGATCAGGTAGGCGTCGGGAGGGTCACTCAGGCCGAGGGTCTTGCAGCAGGTGAGATGCCGGTTGTAAAGGTCGGGGAACTGGGTGGGGGAGAGCTTGATGCCGTTGCCCTTCAGATGGGCGATGAGTGCGGATTGACCGATCAGGAGGGCGATGCCGAAAATAGGCAGCAGGAACGCGAAAACGCCTTTGGTCGCGAAGAGCAGCCCCAGCCAGTAAATCGTTGCCACCACGGCGTGGATCATGAAGAGGCGCTCCTCCCGGTGGTAGATGATGGGGCCCAGCTTGACGTTGGGGATGCTGCCGGAGGCTTTCTTCGAGGATCCGCTTGGGCCGGACGTCCATTTGTCATAGACCA
>MTLC01001284.1_pt2 | contig 10353 bp, 5 predicted proteins | sample 1982451 | NCBI WGS metagenome assembly MTLC01 (sample SAMN05710165, study PRJNA340218) | biofilm metagenome | isolation source: sample SPH anode biofilm adapted to +100 mV | place: USA | collected 2012-02-03 | reverse complement strand
GGCGTGGTTTCCCACCTCGGTCAGCACCCTTTCGATCACCACCTCAGGCTCCTCTTCAATAAGCCCGGAGAGGAGCCGGCAAAGCCTGTCCACCCCGAAGAAGTCCCCCGCGTCGTTCTCCGCCTCGATGATGCCGTCGGTGTAAATGAAGAGGAGGTCCCCCGGTTCCAGGGTACTGCGGCGCTCCTCGAAAACGACATTTTTCTCGACACCCAGGATGAGTCCCTCTGCGTCGAGTTCCTGCCAGCCCCCGCCGCGGAACAGGATGGGGCGGGTGTGGCCTGCGTTGGCGAAGGTGAGGGCGCGTTCGGTGCCGTCGTACCTTGCACAGAACATGGTGATGAAGAGTTCCGCGCCGGTCAGGTCTTCGTACAAAAGCTCGTTCAAAAGCTTCAAGAGGTCCTTAGGGGAGGTCGACTCCTGCAACTGGGCGCGCAGCACGCTCCTCGTCTCGACCATGATGAGGGCGGCCCCGACGCTATGCCCGGAGACGTCACCCATGACCACGTCCATCACCCCGGTGCCGCGGTGGAAGAAGTCGTAGTAGTCGCCGCCGACGTGGGCGGCGGGGACGCACCGGCTGGCGATGCTCAGCCCGGGCAGGGACGGGGGGCTCTCCGGCAGGAGCGAGAGCTGGATCTGTTTGGCGAGCTCGAGATCGCGGGTGACCCGCGCGTTCTCCAGAAGTGCCGCCTCCTTCTGGCGCCGCTCGCGCTCCTTCGCCTCGCGCTCCTCGACGATGCGCACCGCCTGGGCGAACTGTCCCGCAAGGCTCTCCAGGAGCTCGACGAACTGCTCGGTGAAAAGGCCGATGATGGACCGGGAGAATACCGAAAGCACCCCGACCGGAGGGGACCCCTCGCTGGCGATCGGGATATGGGCGAAAGACTTGATCCCTTCCTTCTGGAAGATCTCCTTGGCGATCGGCTTCGTGATGAAGGACGTGTCGTTGAAGAACTCGGTCCGGCGCCCGAGGAACGCCTCCCCGACGTGGGTGTCTATCTCCAGGATGCGGTCTTCCGCCGTGATCCTTTCCCCGCCGACGCCCCGGTAGCAGCGCACCTTCAGTACCGACTCCTCGTTCAGAAGCCGTATCACGGCAAGGTCTAGCTTGAACTCGCGCAAAAGGAGCTCGAGAAGATCCCCCATGATGATGTCGAGCTCGAGCGAGCGGTTCATGATCTCAGAGGCACGCAGCCTGACGAAGAGGGCCTCGCGGCTTTGGTCGCGCGAGGTGCGTACCGTGGAAAAAATGTCGTACACCGGCTCCATCCTGGAGCCTATGTCGCTTAGAAAACTCTCCACGACCGCGCCTGCGGCGGCACCGCCCAGCGACCCCGCGAGGGTCTTTTCCACGAAGCGCTTCAGGTTCGGGAGCTCGAACTCGGAGACCCCACCCTTGCCGTCGATCTCGCGCTCACCCAGGTAGTCCGCGATCGCGGCGTGGGCCTGCTGTTCGCCGATGAACTTGGACATGAGGGTGACGAACTGCACGATGGTTACCGGCTTCGAGAGACGCTTGGTCTCCCACTGCGGCGCCCCCTCCGTCGAGAAGACCCGCACGAAGCGGTTCATCTGTTCGCTCTCCTTTTCCCCCTGACCGAGGAGTATGGAGAGGGAGAGGTAGGCCGCTATGTTCACGAACATGCTCCAGAAGAGCGTGTGGGTGAACTCGTCCAGACCGGTCAGCCCGAAGAGCGCCTGGGGGCGCAACAGCTCGATCCCGAATGGACCGTAGAGCAGCAGGTCGGTCTGCCAACCTCCCGCCTGCAGCACGGAGGGGAGGAGCAGGGTGTAGAACCAGATCGCGAAGCCGAGCAAAAGCCCGGTTATGGCGCCCGCCTTGTTGCCGCGGGGCCAGTAGAGGCCGCCGATCAGGGCGGGGGCGAACTGGACCGCGGCAGAGAAGGAGATGAGCCCCATGTTGGCGAGCATGTAGCTCTCGCCCACCGCGCTCTGGTAGAGGTACCCGAGCAGGATGACGAGCACGATGCCGAAGCGTTTCAGGTTGATGAGCAAAAGGGGAAACCAGGACTGCGGCCTGAAGCGGATCACGACCGGCATCAGCACGTGGTTCAAAAGCATGGTGGCGACGGCGATGGACTCGACCATCACCATACCGGCCGATGCCGAGAACCCGCCTAAAAAGGCTGCAAGGGCGAGCCAAGGCGACTCGAGCCGCATCGGCAGGGTGAGCACGAAGTAATCGGCGCCGCTGTTGCTCCCGGTGATCAGGATCCCGGCGAGGGCGATGGGCATGACGAAGAGGTTCATGAGGAACATGTAGGCCGGGAAGCGCCAGGATGCGCTGTTCAGGTGCGCCTCGTGCGCGTTTTCCAGCACCATGACCTGGAACTGGCGCGGCAGGAGCATCACCGCGCTCATCGATAGGGCGAGGATGCTGAACATCGAGGCGTAGGAGTTCTCCCCGGTCACGTCGAGGGTGAGCAGGCGCGCCACCGTCCGCGGGTCCTTCTGGAACATGCGCGAGAAGATGTCCCCCATGCCGTCGAAGGCGAAGTAGGTGATGAAGATGCCGACGACCAGCATGGCGGCCAGCTTGACGACCGATTCCAGCGCTATGGCCGCCACGAGGCCGTCGTGGCGCTCGGTCGAAGTCAGGTGTCTCGCACCGAACAGCACGCTGAACACCGCCAGCAGCAGCGCCGTGAAGAGCCCCGGGTGAGGGGAGGGGATGTAGACACGCTGCATGAATCCCAGGTGGAAGTCGTGGTAGCCGGTGATGATGGTAAATGAAGTGGAGACCGCCTTCAGCTGCAGGGCGATGTAGGGCATCACCCCCATGACCGTGATCACCGTGATGATGGCTCCCAGCCACTGGGAGGACCCGTAGCGGGAGCTGATGAAGTCGGCGATGGAGGTTATGTTGTTCTCCTTGGAGATGCGCACCATCTTCTTCAGCAGAAACCACCAGGTAAAGGCGGTCAGGGTGGGGCCCAGGTAGACGGGGAGGAAGTCGATCCCGGTGGTGGCGGCCTTTCCGACGCTGCCGTAGAAGGTCCAGGACGTGGCGTAGACCGCGATGGAGAGGGAGTAGACCCAGGCGTTGGCGGTGATGCTGCGCCCCGCCTTCTGCCGCTGATCGGCGTAGTAGGCGACCAGGAAGAGAAGGGCTATGTAGAGCAGGGCGGTGCCCCAGACCCAGTTGACCTCAAGCATCAAAGGTGCCCCTTGGTATCACTGTCGCGGCGCGCGGCGCGGCTGAAAAGGTAGACGATGAAGATGGAGAAGCTCCATCCGACAAGCAGGTACAGGTAGAGAAGCGGTATCCCGAAGGGGAGGGTCTCCTTGTTGAAGATGCTGATGAACGGATAGTTCATCATGACGAGGCCGAGCACGAAGCAGATGACCCAGGTGTCCTTGAGTTTTAACCGGTGTATCACCAGTTCCTTCAGCCTCTTTTTCATGGCCGTAACCCCGCTGCCTCGATCACCAGGTCGGCCCCCTGCTCCACGGGAAGGGTGCTGTCGACGATGACCGCCTCGCCCGGCTGTGGTGCTTCGAACTCCGCCTGCAACTGGCGGTAATGTTCCCAACGCGCGTCCGATACCTCGGCGGCATCGCCGTTTCGTGCCTCCAGGCGCCGGCGTGCGACCTCCTCTGAACAGCGCGTCTCGACGAGCAGAAAGGGCACGCCGAGCCTCAAGGCGAGTTCGCGGAAGCGCTCGCGGTCCGCTCTGCGCCTGAAGGTCGCATCCACCACCATCCCTTCACCTCGGGAAAGCGAGAGTTCCGCCTCATCGAGGAGGGCGCGATAGGTGACCTGGTCCATCGAGCTGTTGTAGATGCCGCCGCGGTATGAATCGCTGAGCGTGGCTCCCGCGATGGGCACGCCGGCCAATCCCTTGCGCACCACGTCGGAACGCCTGAGGGCGAGCCCCAGCTCCCGGCTGAGCGTGCGGGCGAGCGTGCTTTTCCCGCTTCCGATCATCCCGCAGGTGAGGACGAGCATGGGGCGCATCCTTGCTCTCAAGGTATAGCCGCGCGCCAGCCTGAAGTAACGAAGGGCCGCTTCCTTCACCTCGACGCGCTCCGGCCCGGTGAGGGATGCGTGCTCGAGGCGCAGGCTTGTCACCTTGCCGCGCACGAACGCGCGCTGTGCCTTGTAGAAATCAAGGAGCGGAGCCATGCCGTGGTCCCCGCTTTCCGACTGGTAGGCGTGAAGAAGCTCGCCGGCCAGGTCCTTTCGATCGGCGTATTCCAGGTCCATGAGCAGGAAGGCGAGGTCGGCCGCCGTGTCGATATACCGGAATTTCTCGTTGAACTCTATGCAGTCGAAGATGCAAACCGGGTCGGTGAGGCAGATGTTGCCGGAATGCAGGTCGCCGTCGCAGTCCCTGATGAAGCCACCGGTCACCCGCTCCTGTAAGAGCCCGTCGTTCTCCCGGAGAAAGGATGTCACCCATTGCCGGATCTCCGCCATCTGGGCGGCTGAGATGGTGACACCTTCAAATGGGGCCGCCTGTCGGAAATTCTGCTCCCAGTTCTCGCGTATAACAGCGGTTGCGCCGCAGGCGTCGATGATCGGGCCGCGTTCGGCCCCCTCGTGGAAGCGCGCTACCGCCTGTGCGATGAGCGCCATGTCGCTTGCGTCGACGCCCCCTTCGGCAAGGAGCCTGTCTAGCATGCGTTCCTGCGGCAGGCGCCGCATCTTGACGGCGTAGTCGATTACCGGACCTTCGCCATCGAAACCCGGTCCATTCTCGGTGTCGCGCAACTCGACTACGCCCAGGTAGACCTCGGGGCAAAGACGGCGGTTCAGGCGCACTTCCTCGTTGCAGTAGAAGCGGCGCCGATCGAGGGTGGTGAAGTCGAGAAAACCGTAATTTACCGCCTTTTTCACCTTGTAGACGAAGTGATCGGTGAGGAATATGAAGGATACGTGGGTCTCTAACAGACGCACTTCCGTCGTCGGGTCCGGGTAGGCCTTTGCTTCAAGTAGCGATTTTATAACGTTTCGGATCATCGTTTTACCGGTAAAGTGATGATTTCACTTGGAAATAATACCATACCGCATTTGAGGCGCAACCGCCTAAAATGCAGCTAAATGTTGTTTGACGCTGCTACCTATTTATGCTAGCTTTCATGGTAATTGACCGCGCCACCCACGGATACTGTATCCGGAGAGGGTGCCGCGTTTTTTAGGTTTTTGCCCCAAATCTACCGAAGCCACAGGTACCCCATGACCAAGAAGTGTCTGCCGCTCCTTTTTCTACCCCTGCTGATCAACGCCTGCGCCACCGAGCAAGCTTCGGTTTCGACTCCGCTCGCCGATCTCGGCGCCATCACCGCGCCGGCTCCTCCCCCCGGCGGGGGGAAGACCATGTACCTGTTCGCCCTGGCGAGGCTGCGCGCGGCCGAGGGAGACCTGGACGCCGCCCAGCTCCTGCTGCGCGAGGGGATAGCGGCGGACCCGAACTCGGCGTTTCTGCACCACACCGCGGCGCAGATCTACCTCCAGCAAAACCGTCCCGAAGATGCACTCGTGGAGTGCCAGGCGGCCATCGGCATCGATCCCTCGTCCGTACCCGCCCAGCTTCTTTGCGGCAACATCCTGATGACGCTGCAGCGTGAAAAGGAAGCGATCCAGCACTACAAGAAGGTGATCGAGCTAGATCCTTCCAAGGAAGATGTCTACCTGCACATTGCCATCTACTATCTGAAAAGCTTCGAGTACGAGCAGGCGGTGGACACGCTGAAGGCGCTGGTGAAGGCTTCGCCTGACTCGGCGCTGGGGTACTACTACCTTGCCAAGACCTACGAGCAGATGCGCCTGCCGAAGGAGGCGCTGACCTATTACAAGAAGGCCATCGAGATAAAGCCAGACTTCGAGCAGGCCCTGATCGAGATGGGCATCTCCCAGGAGACCCAGGGACTCATCCCGGACGCGATCGACAGCTATAAGGACCTTCTTGAGATAAACCCCAACAACGCAAACGTGATCCAGCACCTGGTGCAGCTCTACATCCAGCAGAAGCGGCTTGACGAGGCCCTCGCCCTGTTGCAGCAAAAGGGTGGGCGCTCCCTTGAGAATTCGCGCAAGATCGGGCTTTTGCTGCTTGAGCTTGAACGCTACGACGAGGCCATCAAGGTCTTCCAGGATATCCTCAAGGCCGAGCCGGACGCGCAGCAGGTTCGTTTCTATCTCGCCAGCGCGTTCGAGGAGAAAGAGGCCGTAGATCAGGCCATAGAACAGTTCCAGATGATCCCGCGAGACTCCGCCTATTACCTGGACTCGCTGGGGCACCTTGCCTACCTGTACAAGGAGAAGGGACACCCGGAAAAGGGGGTTACCCTGCTTCTGGACGAGATAGCCAAGCAGCCTTCACGCATCGAAGCCTACCTGCATCTGGCCGGCTTTTACGAGTCGATGGAGCAGTACCAGCTCGGCATCAATACCCTGAAGTCCATGGACGCGAAGCTCCAGGCCGACCCTCGCGTCCTGTTCCGGCTGGGGATCCTGCACGACAAGCTGGGGCAGAAGGAACTCTCCGTCGAAATGATGAAGAAGGTCATTGCCGCGACCCCGAATGATGCTCAGGCCCTCAATTACCTTGGGTACACCTACGCGGAGATGGGCGTGAACCTGGACGAGGCGCTCACCTATCTTAAAAAGGCAGTCGAACTGAAGCCGGACGACGGGTTCATCCTGGACAGCCTCGGGTGGACCTACTTCAAGCTCAAGCGCTACAACGATGCGATTACCCAGCTTGAGCGCGCGGTCGAGCTTTCCGATGGTGACGCCATCGTAATGGGACACCTGGCCGACGCGTATTGCGCAATCCGCGCCTACAAGAAAGCGCTGCCGCTGTACAAGAAGCTGCAGAAGATGGAGCCGGAGCAAAGCGCCGAACTCGCCGAGAAGATCAAGCACTGCCGACAGGAAGCCGGCGAGAAATGATCCCGCTGCGTCGTCTTCTCCTCCTCGTCCTCCTGACGCTGACCGCCTGCAGCCAGGGTGCGCCGGCGGACAGGGCCGGGAGCCGTGGACCCGGCGCCAATGGTTCCTCCTTCGTCACCGGGAGCATAGGGGAGCCTTCAACCCTCATCCCGACCCTCGCTACGGATACCTCGTCGGGCGACATCGCCGGGCTCGTCTACAATGGCTTGGTCCGCTACGACAAGAACCTGAAGCTCGAGGGGGATCTCGCCCAATCCTGGGAGGTCTCCCCGGACGGCCTGCAGATCACCTTCCACCTGCGCCGCGGCGTCAAGTGGCACGACGGCAAGGATTTCACCTCGCGCGACGTGCTCTACACCTACCTCGTCACCGTCGACCCCAAGACCCCGACCGCTTACGCTGAGGATTTCAAGCAGGTGCAGAGCGCTCAGGCCCCCGACGACTACACCTTCAAGGTGCGCTACGCGAAGCCTTTCGCGCCGGCGCTCGCCTCCTGGGGGATGAACATCCTCCCGGCCCATCTGCTGGAGGGGAAGGACATCACCAAGAGTCCGCTCGCGCGCAGCCCGATCGGCACCGGCCCGTATATCTTCAAGGAATGGATCCCCGGACAGCGCCTGATCCTGGAAGCGAATCCGAACTACTGGGAGGGGAAGCCGCGTCTTTCCCGCTACGTCTACCGCATCATCCCGGACAGTTCCACCATGTACATGGAGCTGAAGGCCGGTGGGATCGACATGATGGGGCTCTCCCCGGTGCAGTATCAGCGCCAGACCAACACCAAGGAGTTCCTTGCGCGCTTCAACAAGTACCGCTACCCTGCCTCGGCCTACACCTACCTTGGGTATAACCTGCGCCTTCCCATGTTCCAGGACGCGAGGGTGCGCCGGGCGATCACCTGCGCCATCAACAAGGAAGAGATCATCCAGGGGGTGCTGCTGGGGATGGGGCAGATCGCCCACGGCCCCTACAAGCCCGGGACCTGGGCGTACAAGGCTAAAGTGGAGAACGACCCCGCTTACGACCCGGCGCGTGCCCAGGCCCTCTTGCATGAGGCGGGGTACGTCATGGGAGCGAACGGCATCCTGGCGAAGGACGGCAAGCCGCTCAGCTTCACCATCCTCACCAACCAGGGTAACGACCAGCGTCTTAAAACGGCCCAGATCATCCAGATGCGGCTCAAGCATGTCGGCATTGATGTGAAGATCCGCGTGGTGGAATGGGCGTCGTTTCTCACCAACTTCATCGACAAGGGGAAGTTCGAGGCGGTGCTCCTCGGGTGGACCATTTCCCAGGACCCGGACCTGTTCGACGTCTGGCATTCCTCGAAGACCGGCCCGAAGGAACTCAACTTCATCAACTATAAGAACCCCGAGCTGGACCGGCTCATCGTGGAGGGTAGGGGGACCTTCGATCTCGAGAAGCGGCGCGACTGCTACTACCGCATCCAGGAGATCCTCGCGAAGGATCAGCCCTATACCTTCCTGTACGTCCCGGATGCCTTGCCGGTGGTCTCTTCCAGGATCAAGGGGATCGAGCCCGCTCCAGCGGGAATCATGCATAACTTCATCAAGTGGTACGTCGAGTAGCTATTGAAGATCGACAGTGACGATTGACAACGAACCTCAGGCATCGTCCCGGTGACGGCTGGGGCGATTCTCTGTACCACTTCAGGGAACTATGGCCAACTACCTGATAAAACGCATTCTCATGCTGATTCCGCTACTCCTTGGGATCACGCTGATCACCTTCACGGTGATTCATCTCGCGCCGGGCGAGCCGGTGGAGATGCAGACGGCGATGAGCCCGAAGGTCTCGGCTCAGTCGCGGGCACGGCTGCGCGAGTTCTATGGGCTCGACAAGCCGCTGCACGTGCAGTACGGCAAGTGGCTCGGGAACCTCTCCCGGCTCGACTTCGGCCGCTCCTTCGCGCCGGACAACCGACCGGTGCTCGACAAGATCAAGGAAAGGATACCGATCACCATCTCGCTCAACGTGATCGCGCTGATCCTCGAATTCGGCCTGGCGCTTCCCATCGGCATCCTCGCTGCGGTGCACCGCGACACGCTGCTCGACCGCGCCATCTCGTTCTTCGTCTTCGTCGGTTTCGCCGTGCCGACCTTCTGGCTGGCGCTTCTCTGCATGTACTTCTTCGGGGTGAAGCTCTCCTGGCTTCCGATCTCGGGCATACACTCGCTCGGCAGCGAGCAGCTCCCTTTCTTCGGGCGCGTCCTCGATCTCGCTAAGCACCTGGTGCTACCCGTAGCCATCGCCACCTTCGGGAGCCTCGCCGGGCTGTCGCGCTACATGCGCTCCACCATGATCGAGGTGCTCTCGCAGGACTACATCACCACCGCCCGCGCCAAGGGGGTGAAGGAGCGCGTGGTCATCTACCGGCACGCCCTCAAAAACGCGCTGCTCCCGGTGATCACCCTGCTGGGCTTTTCGCTCCCCGCCCTGATCGGCGGCAGCGTCATCTTCGAGACCATCTTTTCCATCCCCGGGATGGGGCAGCTCTTCTACCAGGGCGTCATGGCGCGCGACTATCCGCTCGTCATGGGGATCCTGGTCATCGGCGCCTGCCTCACCCTGATCGGCAACCTCCTGGCCGACGTGAGCTACGCCCTCGCCGATCCCAGGATCAGGCACGGAAAGGGGTAGGGGATGACCTGGACTGATTTGAAACTGCGGAGTGCGGATTTCGACGCTTCATGGAGGGGCCATGCGTGACAAGGTGAGCAGCCCGGCCAGGGAGTTCTGGGAGCGTTTCACGACCAACCGCTTCGCTACCGCGGGGCTCGTCGTCATCGCGGTGCTGTTTCTGCTGTCGTTGGCGGCGGCTCTCGTGACGCCTTACAGCCCTGACACCATCGACGCGTGGCACGTGCTCCTGCCCCCCTCCACGGCCCACTGGTTCGGCACCGATGAGTTGGGGCGCGACGTCTTCACCCGCGTCGTATACGGCGCGCGCGTCTCGCTGAAGGTCGGTTTCGTCGCGGTCGGCATCGCCGTCGTGGTCGGTACCGTGGTGGGGCTCTTTGCCGGGTTCTACGGCGGCTGGATCGACTCCGTGCTGATGCGGCTTGTCGACATCATGCTCTGCTTCCCGACCTTCTTCCTGATCCTTGCCGTCATCGCCATGCTGGAGCCTTCCATCTGGTACATCATGGTGATCATAGGCCTTACCGGATGGATGGGGGTGGCGCGTCTGGTGCGTGCCGAAGTTCTCTCATTGAAGAGCCGTGACTTCATCCTGGCCGCCCGCGTGCTCGGGGCGTCCGATCTGCGCATCATCTTCCGCCACGTCCTGCCCAACGCGCTTTCGCCGGTGCTGGTCTCGGCGACGCTCGGGGTGGCAGGCGCCATACTCACCGAGTCTGCGCTTTCCTTCCTCGGCATCGGGGTGCAGCCGCCGACGCCCAGTTGGGGGA
>MTLC01000955.1_pt1 | contig 10354 bp, 11 predicted proteins | sample 1982451 | NCBI WGS metagenome assembly MTLC01 (sample SAMN05710165, study PRJNA340218) | biofilm metagenome | isolation source: sample SPH anode biofilm adapted to +100 mV | place: USA | collected 2012-02-03 | reverse complement strand
TCATGCTGCTGAGCCTCCTCTTCTCCCTGCTCTTGTGGAGTTCCATAGCGGTTGGCGTCGACGTGGTTACCCCGGCGCGGCAGTTGATGGACCGCATCGACTTCGACGTCCTCTTCCTGCAGGGGATACTCAGCCTGCTGCTCTTCGCCGGGGCGCTCTTCGTGAAGGTCGAGGAGCTCCTCAACGTAAAACTCAGCATCGCGCTCTTCGCGGTCGCCGGCGTCCTGGTCTCGGCGGGGGTGATCGGAGGGGGCTTCTACCTCCTCGCCCTCCTGCTGGAGCTGCCGGTCCGACTGGAGTACGCCCTGCTCTTCGGCGCCATCATGTCCCCCACCGACCCGGTGGCGGTGCTCCCCACCCTGCGCCGGCTCGGCATACCGGACCGGCTTAACGCCTGGATCGCAGGAGAAGCGCTCTTCAACGACGGCATCGGCATCGTCCTTTTTCTGGCCCTTCGTCAGGTTGCCGATCAGCCTCCTGCGCCGGGTACACAGCGGTTATATCGGGGACTACGTCATCTGGTTCACGGTGGGTACGGCCGCTCTCACTCTGCTTGCTGTACTCAGCTGGTGAGCTGGACCGGGGCAGCATGCCGGCGCTGTCACAGGCGGCCTTTTCAATTGATTAAAAAAAACCAATTTCATATAATCGACTTATGTATGGGAGATAAAAAGGCCGTAAAAGGAGGAAGTTATGGCAACGCGTGGCACAGGTCATTCACCGGCAAACGTCACCAAGCATCTGAAAGGGATCGACTTCCCGGCAGAGAAACAGGATCTCTTAAAACACGCTCAACACATGAAAGCAGAGAAAGTGGTTCTCGACGAGATCCAGAAAATGGAAGAAAAGGAATATGGCAGCATGGCGGACGTCATGAAAGCATTCGGCAAGGAGGGGAGCGAAGAATCAAGCTCTAAAACTGGCAGGAGCAAACAACAGTCAGGCGGACAGGCAAGCCAAGGCAAATCCCACAGCAGGTCTTCCCATCATTGACCCTAATTCCACCCCCTCCCTTCCGGGAGGGGGTTTTTTTATTCCCTCTACTTCGTTATGAGGTCGTTCTTCACTTCCTGGACACCCTTCACGCCGCGGGCGATCTCGCCCGCTTTCCTAGCGTTCTCCGCCGAATCCACGAAGCCGCTCAACTGCACCACGCCGCGGTAAGTGGTGACGTTGATCTGGAACGTCTTCAGGGCGAGTTCGTCGAAGATGGCGGCCTTGACCCGGGTGGTGACCACCGAGTCATCCACGTACTCTCCTGCCGACTCGCGCTTCGGCGTGGTAGTGCAGCCTGTGAACGAGGCGAGCATGCAGGCACAGAGCAGGACAGTAACGATGCGTCTAATCTTAGCCATAATGATCTCCTTTGTGCTGGATTGGTTCGGCCGAAGCCGATTAAGCATATCTAATCAACCAGTGCATCGCAAGAAGATAAATTTGAATTTATTGATCGCACCACTATACTTGGCGATGGCTCTGGGGAAACCGCTGCACAGGAGGTCAATCATGAAGCGCGCTCTGTTACTACTTGTACTGCTGGTGCCCGGGGTGAGCGACGCCCTCGCCGTTGACGCCTCCATCTGCAATCCGGGATCAGCTGCAATCTACTACCCGAACGGCGACCTGAAGTCCTGCAACCTGAAGGACATCACCTTGCTGAGCGGGGTCAGGTGCAACCTGCTGGCCGAAGCGGAGTTCTACGAACTGGGGATGTTGAAGAGTTGTGTCACCAAGGACTTCTTTTACTACGAGGGGTTGGTCTGCAATGAGTACGGGGCGATCAGCTTCTACCAGTCCGGCAAGCTGGAGGGGTGCGTCCTTGCGACGCGGGTGCAGGTGGACGACAAGATATGCGTGGAGCAGCAGCCGATCTCGCTCTTCGAAAACGGCCGTTTGAAGTCGTGCAGTTCGCCGCGCTAGCCTCTGCCCAGGCGGCGCATAACGAGTTTCATGTCTTCCCAGACGTGGCGCTTTAGTCCCTCGTCAGCAAGGAGCGCCTCCGGGTGCAGCGTCGGCATGACAGCCATCCCCTGCAGCTCGCGGAAACGGCCACGCAGCCGGGCCAGGGGAGTTCGGTCGTTCAGAAGCAGCGAGGTCGCTTCCTCTCCAAGCGACACGACCACTTGGGGAGCAAGTTCTGCAATTTTCGCGGCCAGGACCCGCGCCATGGCGTCTTGATCCTGTCCCGCTTCGAAGCTCACCAGGCAAACTTCATCCCGCTTGAACTTCATCCCCGCGATGATCTTGGCAAGGAGTCCTCCCGGCGCTCCGGCAAAACCTTCCCCGGACATAAGGAAGAGAAGACCGGAACCGGGTTGCCCCTCCTGGCGCAGAGACGGTTCTGCGGCAGCGGCCGCAGGGGCCGCCGGGGAAGGTTCCGAGGTTGCCGCGCCCGCACCGGCGCCTTCGGCCGTTGCAGGGGGGATGTCGCCGGCCATTGCAGCAGCCGCAACTATGTCTGCACCGCTAGAAGCCGCAGCCAGCTCCTCAAGCGGGGCGGCCTCGAAGAGAAGCTCGTCGACGCCGCTCTCGGCCAGACCGGTCAGGTACCCCTTGAGCGAGCGTAAAAGCAGTTCCCGCTCCTCCATCTCCGCCATGGCAAACCCCTTTACATTTCCCGTTTCATTAACTATGCTCGAAAGCATGCCGCTACTGATCCTCGCCACATCCCTGATACTTCTGGCGCTCCCCGAGCAGGCACTTGCCTGGGGGGCCGGGGTGCACCTTCAACTCGGCATGAACGTCCTGAACAACCTCGACGTCCTCAAACCTGCAGTAGCCGCCGTCATCGCAGCACACCCGTACGATTTTCTTTACGGCACCATCGCGGCCGACATCACCCTGGGGAAGAAGTTCACCCACTACCTGCAGCACTGCCACCGCTGGCGCATCGGGCACCGGGTTCTCGACAAGGCCGGCGACCCCGCACAGCAGGCCTGCGCCTACGGCTACCTGAGCCACCTGGCCGCCGACTGCATCGCGCACAACTACTACGTCCCCTTCAAGGTGATGCGAAGCTTCTCATCGCTTACCCTGAAACACGCTTATTGGGAGATGCGTTTCGAGAACTACGTGGATAAGGAGATCTGGGACACCGCGAAGAAAGTGGCGCAGGAGCATTTCAGCAGCAACGATGAACTGCTGCGCAAGGTGCTCTCGGATACCATCTTCTCCTTCGGCACCAACAAGCGGATTTTCAATTCCATCCTGCTGGTGAGCCGCCTCGAGAAGTGGCAGAGCCTCCTGTCGACCCTGTCCGACACCTCGCGCTATCAGCTCGAAGAGGACGATCGGGAGGAGTACATGCGCCTCGCCCAGGAAGCGGTCTTCGACTTCCTCAACAACGACGACTCCTCACCCTTCTTCCACGCCGACCCGACCGGCGAGCGGGCGCTCGCCGCCGCCGAAGCGGTGCGCAAGAACCTGCGCCTTCTCTACCGCACCGGCAAGATCACCAAGGACCAGGCGTACGCCGAGCTCGACGAGATCAAGCTGAAGCTGAAAGAGGCGATCTGCGAGCCGGAACTGCTGCTGCAGATCCTCTCTAAATAGCTCCAGGCCGCCCGCCTAAACACACATTCCCGCCGCAATTAAGCCTTGCTAGCCGCGCTCCCCGCCGCGCAGATGTTCCACGTGCTCCAGGATCACCCCGGCAAGTTCCTCTTTCTCCATTATGGGGAGTTCCTCCACCCGGCCGTCCCGGAAGAGAAGCTTCGCGATGTTGGTGTCCACGTTGAAGCCCGCCCCTTCCTGCGAGACGTCGTTAGCCACCACCATGTCCAGGTTCTTCTTCTCCAGCTTCACCCCGGCGTTGCGCACGAGGTCCTGCGTCTCGGCGGCGAAACCGACCAGGATGCGCTTTCCTTTGCTCGCCCCGAGTTCCGCCAGGATGTCCGGGTTCTTCTCGAGCTCGATGGTGAGGCTCTCCGTCTCCTTCTTCATCTTATTGCCGGCACGCAGTTTCGGGCGGTAATCGGCGACCGCGGCCGCCTTGATGACGACGTCGGTTTTCTCGAGGCGCTCCCGCACCGCTTCCCGCATCTGCTGCGCGCTCTGCACGCGGACCACGTCCACCCCGAGCGGCGGCGCGATACAGGTCGGTCCGGTCACCAGGGTGACCTCGGCGCCGCGCAGGCGCGCCTGCCTGGCGATGGCGTACCCCATCTTGCCGGAGGAGTGGTTGCTGATGAAGCGCACCGGGTCGATCTCCTCGAGCGTCGGCCCGGCCGTCACCAGAATGCGCGTCCCCGCTAGCCGCTTCGGGGTCAGTGCCGCCACCGCCTCTTCGAGGATCACCTCGGGCGCCTGCAGTTTCCCTTCACCCTCGTAGCCGCACGCCAGCATGCCGCAGGCGGGGGCCACAAAGAGGTAGCCGTGTGCCTTCAGGCGCGCCTCGTTTTCCTGGTAAATCGCGTTGCGGTACATGTTCACGTTCATCGCCGGCGCGATCAAAACCGGCGCCCTCGTCGCCATCACCGTGGTGGTGAGGAGGTCGTCCGCGATGCCGTGAGCGATCTTCCCGATGCAGTTGGCCGTGGCCGGGGCGATGATGAAGAGGTCGGCGCGATCGGCGAGCGCGATGTGGCCGATTTTCTCCTCGGAGATCAGGTTGAAGAGCTCCAGATGCACCGGGTTCCCGGAGAGCGTCTGGAAGGTGAGCGGCGTCACGAACTCGGTGGCCGCTTTGGTCATCACCACGTGGACATGGGCTCCCGCCTTGACCAGAAGGCGCAGCAGCTCCACAGCCTTGTAGACGGCGATACCGCCGGTCACCCCGAGAACGATCTCTTTCCCCTTGAGCATGGCGTCCCCCTAGTCGTTGAGGTACGGGTTGAAGCGCCGCTCCTGCCCGATGGTGCTGGAGGGGCCGTGCCCGGGCCAGACGATGGTATCGTCCGGCAGCGCCATCAGTTTGGTGCGGATCGAGATGATGAGCTGGTCGTGGTTTCCTCCCGGGAGATCGGTGCGCCCGACCGAGTCGGCAAAGAGGGTGTCGCCGGTGAGCACCAGCTTTTCGTTGGCGAGATAGAGGCAGCAGCCGCCCTGGGTGTGCCCGGGGGTGTGCAGCACCTCGATGACGCGCGCTCCGAGCTGAAGCTGCATCCCATCGGTGAGGAAAAGGTCCGGCTCCGGCGAGTCCTCCACGGTGAGCCCGTATTTCGTGGCGGAGCGTGACGCGTGCACCAGGAAGTTGAGGTCCTCCTTGTGCGCCAGAAGCGGCGCTCCAGTCTTCTCCTTGAGCCTGCGGTTGCAACCCATGTGGTCGAAGTGGCCATGGGTGTTGATGATGTACTTCACCTTGATGCCGAACTGGGCCACCGTGGCGAGGATGATGTCGCAGTCCGCGCCCGGATCCACCACCATCCCTTCCTTACTCTGCTTGTCCCCGAGGATGAAGCAGTTCACCCCGAGCGGTCCGACGACTATGGTTTCAAATAGCATGGCTATTCCTCCCGTCACTTCTTAAGGATAGCGAACGGGTTGTTGCTGAAGCTCTTCCGCTCGCGCTGGTCCTGGCGTTGTTCCTGCCGTTGTTCTTGCCGTTGTTCCTGGCGTTGCTGCGTAGCCGTTTCAGGCCGGTTGGCCGGGCTAGGCGGCTCCGGCGCGGTTACCGTCTCAGCAAGCAGCTCGGAGGGCTCGAGGCACGCTCCCGCTTCCCCCTCAGCAACGGCCGGCTTCTCCTTGAAGAAGTAGCGGTCGTAGAGGCGGTGATAAGCGGTCCAGCGGGACGGGTTGTCCGGCTCTTTTCTTATGTGGGTCCGGATACCGTTGATCTTCGAGTCGAGGTCGTCCAGGTAGTTGAGGATGGTCGCTTCCAGGGTCTTAGGGCGCTTGGGCGAGCCGTACTCATACTGACCGTGGTGCGAAAGGATCATGTGCTTCAGGAGCATGGCGAGCTCGGCCGGAAAATCCGGGAGCTTCGCGATCCGCTCATGCAGCATCTCGACGCCGATGGTGATGTGACCGAGAAGCTTCCCCTCATCGGAGTAGTCGAAGCAGCGCAGATAGGTCATCTCGCGCACCTTGCCGATGTCGTGCAGGAGCGCGCCGGCGACGAGGAGGTCGCGGTTGAGCCCCTGGTAGAGCGGTACCATGGCGTCCACGAGCCGCGCCACGGAAAGGGAGTGCTCCAGGAGTCCCCCCAGGTAGACGTGGTGCATCCCCTTCGCCGCAGGTGCCGTGCGGTACTGCGCAATGAGCTCCGGGTCCTCGAAGAAGGAGCGGAGTAGCAGGGCGAGGTCCTGGTCAGCCATGCTGGCGATCAGGGCGTGCAGTTCGGCCTCCATGCCCTTTATGTCGCTGTCGGTCTCGGGAAGAAAATCGGCGAGCACCACGCTTTCCTCCGGAACCCGCTTCAGCTCGGAGACGATGAGCTGCATCTTGCCGAGGTAGACGCTCGCCTTCCCCTTCACGGCGAGGAAGTCGTTTCTGTCGAACAAAGAGCCGACCTGGTCCGCGTTGTCCCAGATCTTGGCATCCACCTCCCCCGTCTTGTCCATCAGCCTCAGGGTGAGGTACGGCTTGCCGTTCTTGGCCATGGCGACGATCTTTTCCTTGACCAGGAAGACCGCCTCTACGATGTCGCGGTCTTTTATTTCGGCAACGGTCTTTTTCAAGTAGGGCTCCTTGTAATAAAAATCATGCTGATACGGTGCAACAGCTCTAGCGCCCGGCGGCGATCCTCGCCGCGATGGCGTCGGCCACCCGGATGCCGTCGAGAGCAGCGCTCATGATGCCGCCGGCGTAGCCTGCCCCCTCCCCGGTCGGGTAGAGGCCGTTATGGCTTTTCGACTGCAGATCTTCCCCTCTGACGATGCGCAACGGGGCGGAGGTCCGCGTCTCCACACCGGTAAGGGTCGCCTCGGCGGAGATGAAGCCGCGCATCTTCCGGTCGAAGTACTCGATCCCCTCCCTTAGCGTCGCCGCAACCGGCGCGGGAAGCAGCGAGACGAGGTCGTACTCGGTAACACCGGGGCGGTAGCTCGCGTGTATCCGCCCCTCACCCTTGCCGAGAAAGCCCATGAGGCTCTGGGCCGGGGCGAGGTACCCTCCCCCACCGGCGTTGAAGGCGCGTCGCTCCAGTTCGCGCTGGAACTCGACCCCGGCAAGAGGGGAAGCCCCCGCGAAATCCGCGGGCCCGACGGTCGCCACGAGGGCGCTGTTGGCGAAGGGGCCGTTTCTGCGGTAGCCGCTCATGCCGTTCACCACCACCCCGCCCGTCTCCGAGGAGGAGGCCACCACCACCCCGCCCGGGCACATGCAGAAGGAGTAGGCGGAGCGGCCGGTCCGCTCGTTGTTGTAGGCCTGGAAGTACTCCGCCGCGGGGAGCGAGGGGTGCGCGTTCCGGCCGTACTGGATCTCGTTGATGAGGGCCTGTGGGTGCTCCACCCTGAGCCCCACCGCGAACGGCTTTTGTTCCAGGTTGACCCCAATGGCGTGCAACAAGGCGTAGGTGTCGCGTGCGCTGTGGCCGGGTGCCAGCACGAGCGTGTCGCACGGCTCCTCACCGGTCTCGTTCACCATGACACTCGCCACCCGGCCGGCGGCCATCCCGATCCCGGTCAGCCTCTGCTCGAAGCCGACGGAAAAGCCCGAGGCGATGAGCCGCTCGCGGATGCCGCGCACCACCGCGCGCAGCCGGTCGGTGCCGATGTGCGGCTTCGACGCGTAGAGGATCTCGGGCGGCGCGCCGAAGTCGACGAAGCGCTGGAGCACCCAGCCGCAGTTCGCGTCCTTCACCCTGGTGGTGAGTTTCCCGTCCGAGAAGGTGCCGGCGCCCCCTTCACCGAACTGCACGTTGCTCTCTGCGCACAGTTCACCCAGGCGCCAGAAACGGGAGACGTCCTTCGCGCGCCGGTCCACGTCGCGCCCACGCTCAAGAATCCGGGCGGTAAGGCCGTACTCGGCGAGTCTCAACGCGGCGAAAAGCCCCGCCGGCCCCATGCCGACGATGACGATGCGCTCGGAAGAGGAGAGACGCGGGAAGCGGGGTGCGGCAGGCGGCTCCACCCGCGTCACGTCCCCCTTGGGTTTCACCCGCGACTCGTCGGCGAGCGATACCCGGACCGTGTAGACCAGCTTGATGGCCCCTTTCTTCCGGGCGTCCACACCCTTTTTCACCAGGGTGAGTTCCGTGATCTCGGATTCGCGCACGCCCAGGCCGGCGGCGGCCAAAGGACGCAGCGCACTCTCCTCGACGCCCGGGCTCAGGGTGAGGTTACGTAACAAAAATGGCATGGGGTTTCCGTCAGGCGGCGCCGGCGCCGCGCCGTTTTCTATCCAGGAGCTGCTCGACGATGATGACGATGTCCAGAGGAGAGGTTGATTTCGGGATGTGCACCTTTGCCCCCATCTCGGGGATCGGGTGTTCGTGCGGGGCGCCCTGGAACATCGAGGTCAACAGGATGAAAATCGGCTCCGGCTCCCTCGCCAGGCGCCCCATCTCCAGGGAGGCGCTCACCCCTCCCATGCGGGGCATGATGAGGTCGAGGATGACAACGTCGAAATCGCCGGCGGCATAGGCCTCGACGCCGCACAGGCCATCCTCTGCGGTCACTACGGCGAAGTCCGCACCCGTGAAGGCGTCGGACATCACCTTCAGGAAGAACTTGTCGTCGTCTACCAGGAGGATGCGGCCCCTGCTCTCTGCTGTCATTTCGACCTCAAGGCGTGTGGAATGCGACATCATACAAAAATGCGGTCGAAAAGAAAAGCGGAAAGCACCCTTTTATCTCGGCGCGTTAAGCGGCAGGCGCACCGCGAAGGTGGTGCCGGCGGGGTCGCTCTTTTCCACCTCGATCTTGCCCTTGTAGGTCTTGACGATGCGCAGCACAACCGAGAGCCCGAGACCGGTGCCGCGGCTGTTCGTGGTGAAGAAGGGATCGAAGATGTTGGGAAGGTTCTCGGGGGGGATGCCGGGACCGGTGTCGGCGACACGCACCGTGAGGAAATCCTGCTCCTCCTCGAGGGACACGGTGAGGGTCCCCTCCTCCGGCATGACGTGGATCGAGTTCAAAAAGAGGTTGGTGAAGATCTGCTCGATCTCCATCGGGTCAGCCTTTATGGCGGGAGGAAGGCTTCTGAAGTCGCGCACCACCTTGATCCGCTTCTGGCGCAGTTGCGGGGTGAAGGCATCGAGTGTGTGCTCGAGAACCCGGTCCACCCGGACCTCGCTGATCTCGAACTTCGGGCGCTTCGCGGCGTCGAGGAGCTTGCCGAGGATGTTGTCGATCCGGTCCACTTCCTTGAGGATCTTGTCGACGTACTCCTCGCGCTCCGGCTCGTCCAGGCCGCTCTTGATCAACTGGACGAAGAGCGCGATCGAGTTGAGCGGGTTTCTGATCTCGTGCGCCATCCCGGCGGAGAGGTAGCCAAGCGAGGCGAGCTTCTCGGACTGCACCACCTCGGCCTGGGCCCTGGAAAGCGCCTCGCTCTTTTCCTGCACGCGCGCCTCGAGCTCCCGGTTCCAATCCGCGATCTCGGCCAAAAGCCGCTCACGCTCGCTCAGGAGGGCGCGGTTTTGCAGCTCGATACCGCGCAGCTTCAGGACGCTCTCGATCCGCTCTACAAGGTCCTGGTTGTTGAAGGGCTTGAGGATGTAGTCCGACGCCCCCGCCTTCATCAGCTCGACGGCGATTTCCTCGCTCCCCTTGCCGGTGAACATGATGACGTAGGTGTCGCTGTAGAGCCGCTTGATCTCCCTCAGGGCGGTGAGACCGTCCATGTTGGGCATCATGTAGTCCAAAAGGACCAGCTCCGGGCGCTCCCGCTCGATGGTCTCCAACCCCTCCTGCGCGCTGAGGGCTGTGTAGACCTGGTAGCCGCGGTTTCTCAGGATGATGCCGGTAAGATCAAGGATGACCTTCTCGTCGTCGACGATCAGGACGCGGCCGCGCGGCGCTTTTTCCACATCGCTCATTTCAGGTCCTGCTCCTTCCGTATAGGATCAAGAACATCAAAAAAAAGGGGCAGCGAACGCTGCCCCGCATGGATGTATGCCGTTTTTATCAGGGAAGCCTCACCGTGACCACCGGGCAATGCGCCTTGCGCACCACGCGCTCAGCGGTCGAGCCGAAAAGCAGGTGGTCGATACCGCTTCTTCCCTGGGTGCCCAGAACGATGCAGGAAGAGCCGTCGGTTTCGGCCCGTCTCATGATCTCTTCCCAGGGTACCCCGGTCACGATGGCGGTCTCGTAATTGGCGAAGCCGGCGATGTTTTGGGTGATAAAGGTGCTCATCATCTTCTGCGCCCCCTCCTCGATCTCCTTCTCGAGGTTCTCAAAGGAGACGTGGGGTACGTAGAAGCCGCGCAGGTCGACCGGCTCGTTGATCACGTGCATGATGGTCAGGCGGC